>OGYC01002106.1_pt1 | contig 14569 bp, 16 predicted proteins | sample 1576461 | NCBI WGS metagenome assembly OGYC01 (sample SAMEA3541569, study PRJEB24748) | human gut metagenome | biome: human gut; feature: human-associated habitat; material: faeces | place: China | collected 2012 | reverse complement strand
TTCACCTAAAGGACGGTGACTGCTGAATGGAAACCGTTCTCAAAGCCATAGCCGACTGGATAAAGGGCATCCTAACGGCGGGCATCATGTCAAATTTGTCCGGGCTGTTTGATGCCGTAAATGAACAGGTCGGTGACATTGCACAGCAGGTCGGCACACGCCCATCGGCCTTTGAACCGCGTGTTTTTGCGATGATCGAATCGCTTTCCCGGAATGTGGTTCTGCCTATCGCGGGCATCATCCTGACCTTTATCGCCTGTTACGAGCTGATCGAGATGATAACCCAGCACAATAACATGGCGCAGTTCGAGCCTGCGCTCATTATGCGCTGGATCTTCAAAACAGCAGTGTCGGTTTGGTTCATCTCCAACACATTCGATATTGTGATGGCGGTGTTCGACCTGACGCAGAAAGTCGTGTCCGATTCCAGCGGCATCATTGCAGGAAATACCCGTGTCAACGAGATTGGCCTGTCCATGCTGGAAGCCAGTCTGATGCAAATGGATGTCGGCCCGCTGTTCGGGCTTTTCCTGCAATCGTTCTTCATTGGCATCACCATGAGGATACTTTCAATCGTCATTTTTGTTATCGTGTACGGGCGCATAATCGAGATCTACTGCATGGTGAGCCTTGCGCCGATTCCCATGGCCACATGGGGAAACCATGAACAATCGCACATGGGACAGAACTATCTGAAATGCCTGTTCGCGCTGGGATTTCAGGGATTCCTGATTTTGATTTGTGTTGCCATCTATGCCGTGCTGATACAGAACGTGGCGATTTCCGGCGATGCCATCGGCTCCATCTGGAGCATTGTCGGCTATACCGTCCTGCTCTGCTTCAGCTTGTTCAAAACCAGCTCGGTCACAAAAAGTGTGCTGGGCGCACATTAAAAGGGGGTGTGAATTTTGGCCGCATATATTTCCGTTCCCCGCGACTTGACCAAGGTGAAGTCAAAAGTAGCTTTCAACCTGACAAAGCGACAGCTCATCTGCTTCGGAACGGCGGCACTGATTGGAGTGCCGCTGTTTTTCGTTCTCCGGGATTCTGGTGGCAATACTGCCGCCACCCTCGGCATGATGGCTGTTATGCTCCCGGCGTTCTTTCTCGGTATGTACGAGAAAAACGGACAGCCTTTGGAAAAGGTGCTGTCGCACTATGTTCAGGCGCGATTTCTGCGTCCGAAGATTCGACCGTATCAGACCAACAACTACTATGCACTGCTCATGAAAGGAGGCGTGACCCATGCCGTTTTGGAAAAAGACCGATAAGGGCGGCAAGAAAAAGCCGCCGAAGCCCGCTGTTCCCCGGACAGCGCAGCAGTCCATCCCCATGCAGCGGATGTTCGAGGATGGCACCTGCCGGGTGAAACCGAACTACTACACCCGTACCATCCAGTATCAGGACATCAATTACCAGCTTGCCCAGCAGGAGGACAAGACTGCGATTTTCGAGGAATGGTGCAGTTTTCTGAACTTCTTCGATTCCAGCATCAAGTTTGAACTGTCCTTTGTGAACATGGCAACGGACAGCACAGAGTTTGAGAAGAGCATCCGCATCCCTTACCAGCGGGATGGCTTTGATGATGTTCGCGCCGAGTATTCTCAAATGCTGCGCCAGCAGCTTGCCAAGGGCAATAATGGTCTGACCAAGACCAAATTTATCACCTTTGGCGTTGAGGGTGAGAGTATGCGGCAGGTCAAGGCACGGCTCGACCACATCCAGAACGACCTTTTGAACAACTTTCACAGGCTGGGTGTGCAGGCCAAGCCGCTGAACGGTGCCGAGCGGCTCAAACTCATGCACGATATGTTCAACATGGACGGTTCCAGCAAATTTCATTTTGACTGGAAAGACCTTGTGAAAAGCGGCCTTTCCGTCAAAGATGCCATTGCACCCACGGTTTTTGCGTTTAAGAACAGCCGCACTTTCCAAATGGGTGGCATCTACTGCGCCGCCAGCTTCCTGAGTATCACGGCCTCTGACATCAGCGACCAACTTCTGAAAGATTTTCTGGACATGGATTCCAGCCAGATTGTCACCATGCACATCCAGTCGGTAGACCAGAACCGTGCCATTAAAACAGTCAAGCGCACGATCACCGAACTTGACCGCAGCACCATTGAGGAACAGAAAAAGGCCATCCGTTCCGGGTATGATATTGACATTCTTCCGTCAGATTTGAAAACTTACGGCAGGGATGCCAAAGCCTTGTTAAAGGAATTGCAGTCGCAGAACGAGCGAATGTTTTTGGTGACATTCCTCGTTCTGAACACCGGGCGCACGGAGCAGGAACTGGAAAACAACATCTTTCAGGCCAGTTCTATTGCGCAAAAGCATAACTGCAATCTGTGCAGACTGGACTACCAGCAGGAGCAGGGTCTTATGTCTTCTCTGCCGCTGGCTGACTGCCAGATCGAGATTCAGCGCGGCCTGACTACCAGCAGCACGGCCATTTTCATTCCGTTCACCACACAGGAGCTTTATCAGTCTAGCAAGGAAAGCCTGTATTACGGCCTGAACGCGCTTTCCAACAACCTCATCATGGTGGACAGAAAAAAGCTAAAAAATCCGAATGGCCTTATCCTCGGCACTCCCGGCTCCGGCAAAAGTTTCTCGGCAAAACGTGAAATCGCCAACGCATTTCTCGTGACAGACGATGATATTATTGTGAACGACCCCGAAGGCGAAGTGCGACACGAAGTCGCGTAATGTATTGCGTGTAAACGCTACTCTATCCATTTGGAGTAACCCTACTGTGACCTGCACTGGTCAAAAGCTGGCGTTGGGAAGCTCACAGGACAATATGGGAAATCTGCCAGCCTAAAAGCAGACGTACCGTTAGGGTAAAGAATGCTATGTCGAATGTAATGTGAACCATCGTAAGGATCGTTACAGGGAATAGGTGAAATAAGGCTGATACACCTACACCAAAAGGTGCTGGAGGTGGCTAAGGGGCCTTTCGCTACCCCGAAGCAAATGGACACAAAGCCTCCCGGTTCAAAGATGGCGGCTAAGGCATTCATGAATTATGCATTACGTGGAACGTGGAAAACCCTATGTACTCCTTTAATAAAGGTATCGACCTCGCAAGAGGGAGAAACGGTGCAGAGGGTATGAGATGGAATAAAAAGCGAACGGTTCACTGTAACGGTGAGCATAGGGGTTCAAAATTTGCCCTGACCTGAAAGGGTGCTGACTTATTCTGGGTATTTCATGGCAAGATTGGAGGTATCCCTGTGAACGATAAGTATTCAACGACGGAAGGTAAAACTTCTGAGAAGCTGTCGGACGAAGCTATGTTGAGTGCCCAATGGAAAAACATTGACTGGCATAAGGCAGAGCAGGAAGTCAACAGGCTACAAATCAGGATTGTCAAGGCAACTCAGCAAAAAGACTACAACGCAGTAAAACGACTTCAGTATCTTCTGACACATTCCTTTTACGCCAAAGCACTGGCTGTTAAGCGTGTCGTTACCAACGATGGGCGCAAGACTCCCGGTGTGGATGGTGTTCTCTGGAACACCCCGGCGAAGAAAATGAAAGCGGTTCTATCGCTGACAGATAAAGGGTATCGTGCGCGTCCTCTCCGTAGAGTGTATATCGAAAAGAAGGACAAGAAGAAAAAGCGTCCATTGGGCATTCCTACAATGTATGACCGCGCAATGCAGGCTCTCTATGCTTTGGCACTGGAGCCGGTGGCGGAAACAACAGCAGATGGGAAATCCTTTGGTTTTCGAAAAGGAAGATGCGCACAGGATGCCTGCGAATATCTGTTCAATGCACTGTCGCGCAAGCACATTTCTCCGAAGTGGGTTTTGGAGGGTGACATCAAAGGTTGTTTCGACCATATCAGCCATGATTGGCTTCTGGCGAACATCCCCATGGACAAGAACATTTTGAAGCAGTTCTTAAAGGCGGGATTTATCTATCAGCGCGAACTCTTTCCTACCGAGGAAGGAACTCCGCAAGGTGGTATTATCTCCCCCATTCTGGCGAACATGACGCTGGATGGTATCGAGAAGAAGCTGGTCGAACGCTTTCACACGAACGCACTCGGTAAGGTCGATTTAAGATTTAAGAATGCCCACAAAGTAAACTTCGTCCGCTATGCAGACGATTTTGTGGTCACAGCGGCAACACCTGAACTGGCTCTTGAAGCAAAGGAGCTGATTCGAGAGTTTCTCGCTGAACGCGGATTGGAACTTTCTGATGAAAAGACCGTTGTCACCAACATTGACGATGGTTTCGACTTCCTCGGCTGGAACTTCAGAAAGTATAACGAAAAGCTGATTATCAAGCCTTCCCAAAAGGCGGTTAAGGCTATCGTTTCCAATATCTCTGACACGATTCTCCGCAGAGGAAAAGCGTGGCAGCAAGATGTTCTGATTATGAAGTTGAATGAACAAATCCGAGGTTGGACTAATTACCACCAGTCCGTATGCGCAAGTGATGCGTTCGCGCATCTGGACTATGTCCTATACGAACTGCTGTGGCGATGGGCTAAAAGACGGCACCCAAAGAAGAACAAGTGGTGGATTTCCACGAGATACTGGCATCGTGTCTGCAATCGGAATTGGGTGTTCTCTACGGAAAACAAGGCGCTGATACGGGTGGACAGCACAGCTATTGTGCGGCACACCAAGATAAAATCGACTGCAAATCCGTTCCTCGATGTGGCGTATTTCCAAAAGAGGAAATTCGACAAAGGAATGCACCGGCTGACTGGAAAATTCAAGACTATCTGGAAAAACCAGAACGGGCTGTGCTACCACTGCGGAATGCCGATGGACGTAACGGAAGAAAGAGAAATCTTCTACCTTGCACCAAAGGCAAAGACTGGCGTGGAAGATGTTCGTAATATGCGCTACGTTCACTGCTCCTGCCAGCGTATTTATGCTGAGAACCGCTTGAAAAAGTGATGAAATGCTTGAGCCGTATGACGGGAAACTGTCACGTACGGTTCTTAGGCGGGAAAGCGGTGGTAACACCGCTGACCCAGCCGATTACTCCCCGCTGGTGAATCGGCTGAAAGGTCAGGTTATCAAAATCTCGCCCAACAGCACCCAGTTCATCAACCCGATGGACATTAACGCCAACTATTCAGAGGAAGATAACCCGCTGTCCCTGAAAGCAGACTTTATTCTTTCCTTGTGTGAACTGGTGGTCGGCGGCAAGGAAGGTCTGCTCCCGGTGGAAAAGACGGTCATTGACCGTTGTGTCCATTTGATCTACCGCAAATATTTCGCTGATCCCTGCCCGGAGAATATGCCGATCCTTGAGGATTTGTACAATGCCCTGCTCCAGCAGGATGAAAAAGAAGCCCATCATGTTGCCACGGCTCTGGAAATCTACGTCAAGGGCAGTCTGAACCTGTTCAACCATCGCACTAACGTGAACGTCAATAACCGCATCGTCTGCTACGACATCAAGGAACTGGGCAAACAGATGAAGAAACTCGGTATGCTCATCGTGCAGGATCAGGTGTGGGGGCGTGTCACGGCAAACCGCAGCAGCGGCAAGTCCACCCGGTATTATATGGATGAGATGCACCTCCTCTTAAAAGAGGAGCAGACCGCCGCTTATTCCGTGGAGATCTGGAAGCGTTTCCGCAAGTGGGGCGGTATTCCCACAGGGCTGACCCAGAACGTGAAAGACCTTCTTTCTTCTCGTGAGGTCGAGAATATTTTCGAGAACAGCGACATGATCATCATGTTGAATCAGGCTGCGGGAGACCGCCAGATTCTCGCAAAGCAGCTCAACATCAGCCCTCATCAGCTTTCCTATGTGACCCACTCCGGCGAGGGCGAAGGGCTGCTGTTTTTCGGTAATGTCATTCTGCCGTTTGTGGACCGTTTCCCCACCGATCTGGAACTCTACCGCATTATGACCACCAAGTTGGGTGAAGTCTCGGAGGGCGCGCAGAAATGAGTGAACCGAAACTGAACATCAAAGAGGAATCGTCTACCAAAAAGACCCGTTCTCCCCCGAAAAAAGCCAAGGTAGAGCAGACGGTGCCCAAAAAGAAAAAGCTGAAAACCGATGCAGATAAAGCTGCGGAAAAGGCACAGCATCTGCGGTTTGGCAAGGCGGAACTGACCCCGGACGAGCTGAGCCGGTTGAGCAAAGCACAGAAGCGGGAAATGTACGCCGCTCATGCCGCCCGGTCTGCGGTGCATCGGGAGGTTGACCAGTACGAGGACGACAATGTGGGCACGCAGGCGTTGAGCGAGGGCGAAAAAGCGGCAGGAAATGTCCGTGATATTTCCAAAAGACGCTATGCCCGGAAGCTCAAGAAGAAAGCCAAGATGCAGGGCAAGAAAGGCTCCAAAACCGCAAGATCTTCCGCATCGGAGCCGACTGCGGCACAAGATGCAGGCGCATCCAGCACCAGTGAGGGCGGTTCCAACTGGCTTTCCCGGTGGCGGCAGAAACAGGATATCCGGCAGAGCTATTATGCTGCCGCCCGGTCGGGCACGGCGGCGCAGACCGCAGGTGGCAAAGCGGCATCCAACGGTGCATCTGCCGCCCGGTCTGGCGTAGAACAAGCCGTAGAAAAGAGCAAAACCGCCGTCAGCACCGCTGTAAAGGGACTGATGAATGCCGCCAAGGGCAACGCACACGTTCTGGTGATCGTGGGCGTTTTTCTTTTGCTCATCCTCATGGTGATGTCGGGCTTTTCCTCCTGCGGCATCCTCTTTTCAGGCGGCACACAGGTGTCCGGGCAGACCATGTATTCTGCCGAGGACAGGGACATCCGGGGTGCAGAGCAGGACTACAAGAAGCTGGAAAAGGAACTGGATAAAAAAATCAAGCGCACCCCTACCGACCACCCCGGCTACAACGAGTACCAGTACCACCTTGACCCCATTGAACACGACCCGTGGCAGCTCACTTCATTCCTGACCACTCTGTATGATGATTACACCCGGTCGGAAGTGCAGGGCAAGCTGAAGGAGACCTTCAAAAAGCAGTACAAGCTGACCACATGGGTGGAGGTGCAGATTCGGTATAAGACGGTCTGGGTCATCAGTCCGGCAGGTATCCCTGTTCCTACCCAAGTGCCGTATGAGTACAAGATTTTCCACACCAAGTTGGTGAACCGTGGCTTGGAGGTGGTCATCCGGGAGGAACTGGACAACGACCAATGGAAACGCTACGAGATCTTTCAGGACACCTTGGGCGGCAGACCGTATCTGTTCAACGGCGGACTGCCGCCCGGTGGCTCCGATGGCTCCGGCACACCCGGTATTGATTATCAGGTTCCGGCAGAAGCCCTGACGGACAGCGAATTTGCCGCCATCTACAAGGAGGCGCAAAAGTATGTGGGCACACCCTATGTGTGGGGCGGCTCTACCCCGGAAACCGGTTTTGATTGCAGCGGCTATGTCTGCTGGGTGTACAACCAGAACGGCTACGATGTAGGGCGCACTACCGCCAACGGTCTGTGGAACAAGAGCCAGCACATCTCCGAAGCCGATGCAAAGCCCGGTGATCTGGTTTTCTTCAAAGGCACCTATGACACCCCCGGCATGAGCCATACTGGAATCTATCTCGGCAACGGCATGATGGTCAGTGCCGGAGACCCCATCAAGTACGCAAACATTCACTCGTCCTACTGGGAGAAGCATCTCGCCGGGTTCGGACGGCTTTCAAAATGATTGGAGAAGTTACTATGAGCGAAAAATCGGATAAACTGCGGGCGATGCTGGCAAAAGAGAAAGAACGCCGCATCAAGCTGAACAATCGCATCGAGATCCTGGAGCGGCGCATTCAGGAGGAAGATTCTGCCGAGGTCAACGAGATGGTGCGGACGGCAAAGGTCACGCCGGAACAGCTCGCCGCCCTGCTGCGGCAGTCTGCCACCACCACCCCGAACCCTGCTGCGCTGTCTGCCGTGGGTGCAACTTTCGAGAAGGAGGATGCAGATGAAGATTAAGAAACTGGGCGCACTGCTGGTATCGACGGTGCTGTGCGCTGGCATGGCAGCTCCCGCCTTTGCCTTTGAGGGCGAAGCTGCCCCGGTGGAGCAGCCGGTTCTGCCGGAGGTGGTGGAGGATATTGTCACCGTCACGGACGAAACCTCTGGTGCCCTGACCCCGGAGGGCAACCTGACGCTGGTGGACGATTACCACACCAACTATTCCGATGGTAGCGGACAGCAGTTCATTACGCTGGTGTCGAAGTCGGGAGCCACTTTCTATCTGGTCATCGACCGCAACGCCAAGGGACAACAGACCGTCCACTTTATGAATCTGGTGGACGAAGCCGACCTGCTGGCACTGATGGAAGAAGATGCCGCCGATGCTTATACCGCAGAAAAAGAGGCGGCTGTACAGGCAGAACTGGAACGCAAACAGGCTGAGGAGGATGCCAAGAAAGCCGCCGAAGAAGCGGCAGCATCCGGCGAGGAACAGCCCAAGGAAAACAAGGTCACAAAGATCGCGTCCGGCTTTCTGGGCGTGGTCGTGCTGATCGCACTGGCGGCAGGCGGCATTTTCTATGCTTTCGCAAAGCAGAAACAGAAAAAACGGGCTGAAAAAGAAGCCCTTGACCCTGATGCAAATTACACCGAGGACAAGGGCGATTTTGAGATTCCCACCGATGTGCCGGACGAGGACGAAACCCCGGACGAGCAGGACACCGAACCCATCTGATTTTAAGGCGGCATTTGCCGCCGTACATATCCAAATGAAAACAGATTGGAGGGAACGCTTATTTCAATTCTAGTTGTAGCAGAAAAGCCCTCGGTTGCCATGTCCTACGCCAAAGTCCTCGGTGCCACCAACCGTCAGGACGGTTATCTGGAGGGCAACGGCTATCTGGTAAGCTGGTGCGTTGGTCATCTGGTGGAACTTGCCCCACCCAATGTCTACAACGCCAGATACGTCAAGTGGAGTATCGCAGATTTGCCCATCCTGCCGCAAAAGTGGCAGTATCTGGTGTCTGCCAGCACCAAAAAGCAGTTCGGCATCCTGCAAAAGCTGATGCAGCGCCCGGATGTGGACAGCGTGATCTGTGCTACGGATGCAGGGTAGTGCGGTTAGGTGACTTAAGAGAAAGAAAAAAAGAGACCTCATCTCGTTGAAAATCAAACTTTGAAATCATTAAAGGAGCCATTCAAATGAAACGAAATCAGAATCCTGATCGTAATCACTCTCAAAAAGTGCTTTCCTGCCGTTACAACATGGACACCAACCGGCTGGAAACCCGATTTGAGGATGAAACCGTCCTTTCCATCGACTGCATCGCTATTGAGGACGAATACGGCAACACTCCGGCGCAGCGGGCAGAACTGGACTGGCTACTATACAACAAGCCCTTGGAGTACGTCCAGTTTGTGCTGAGTGGTGAGATTGAGCATTATTTCTCACTTGGCTGTGATCATGGCAGGTTAGAAGATTGACCTTTAGTTAAAATATTCCAAATAAACCAACAGCCCTCTACTTGCAGTCCTCGCAAATAGAGGGCTGTTGGTTTGTTGATGCTTCACTCCGAACCGTACCATCGACTGTCTTTTGATTTAGATGCTCAAATCATTAGAACACATAAGGCCGATTCTATATGTTTCCGAGTTACTATCAATAAAGCTTTGTGACACTGAAAGGACACGGGTTTTCAATTTTACACCATTGAATTTTAGATTTATGTAATATCCTTCCTTTTTTAAAACACTTCTGCAAACCATTTTATATATCGTATTAGATTTGCACAAAAAACTTATTAAAAAGCTGTTTTTGTCTTCAAGCATTTTATTGTCAATAAAAATATCAGCCTGTATTAACGTCCCTTCAAATTCGATTTCTCCTCGATAAGTATGAAATTGGGGAATATCAGTATTTTCCATATAGTGCCCCTTTATAACGATAATCACTTCAAAAAATTAAGATTATCAATAATAAAGCTACCAACATACTAGCATCACTAGATTCAAATACAATTTCATTCATAGCTTCTCACGGTTGTAAATCCAAAATAGTAAGCTTGCGTGATAATAAAATAGTCCTGCAACACGATGGTATAAATTATTTAGTTCTCCATTTCCACCACTTTGTCAGCATCACAATAACGGCAACCACGAAAACGGCTATAAACAGTACCAACGATATTTCATTCAGAACAATATTCTGCTTAAAAAAGAAAAGTACCACCAACCGTACTGCAAGAGCAACTAACAACAACACTCCTATAAATTTACTCATATTTTTTTCTTTCGATGCTTTTTCGCAACCTTGATTTTCCGGGTTGAGAACTGTACTTCGGGTCGGATTCTTTGGGTCCACTAGAATTTTTATTGGTGTTCCTTTCGGAATACATGGATTGAACCAAAACCACTGCGACTTGCCATTATAGGTCTCACCTTTAACTTTATACTGATAATGCACCACATATGGATAGATTACATCTTCATCGGCAAGGTGGTAGGTACTCAAATGAAATTTTATATGCACTCGTTTTGTTGCGGTAACCTTTCCGATGATTCTTGTTCCATTTTTCAAGAGTTCTGCCTTTTTATAGTCGGAAATAATCGCCAATCCGATAATTATACCTGCTACAATCCATGCTAATATCGCAGCCACCCAAATTCCAGACTTACACGCTCCAACCGATATGATTGCCGCCGCAAACATTCCGACATACGCCAGTGTATGAATAAGATCTTTTGAAAAAAACATTTCATCTCGTGTGATTTTCATAAAGCGGCCTCTTCTTCAAATCACGCAGTCGATAATCAGTGACTCCGTAAAATCAATGTTTCCTAGATACTTAGCGAGTTTATTTCATTCGTCAGTCGAATAACGTCCAAAGGTCTACTCACTTTTTCCAAAGATACTTTGCAAATGCGAGAGTTCCTAAAATGTAAAAAGCGGCTGAATAATCATCATAAGAAAACAGTTCCATCATATAAAATCCTCCTAATACGGTAATCAATTTTTTGTTTTATGGTCATATTGTATATTTTACTGGTGTTTCTTTTTATAGTAAAGGTAAGAGAAAAAAGATGGTACTCCAAGATATAACAGTACTGACCAAATCATAAGTGTTTTTGATTTATTGGGAAACATCTTGAGAATAACAATGCTAAAAAGGATAGCAGGAAAAGTCAGTTCATGTAAAAGTTTATGAGCATATCGCCATGTTTGGTAATCTGCTAAAGTCCACGGCAAACGTAATCCAACATATTTATTAAAAGGAAGAGCATTAGCACAGCTACCAAAAAGAGCCATGAAAGAGAATACTAGAATTTCAGAAAAGAAATATTCTTGCATATCCGACAGCGTAATAATTTGAAAATCTTTCAGTATTATGTATCCAACGATGATGAGTAAAAGTACAACGACACTAATGCACATTATAGAAATCGAATAATTATTCTCACAGTCGCTTTTTTCTAAAGCCATTTCATTTTTTAGCATCAGCAAGAAAATGACGCTCGTGATTGCAAGAATTAGGCCGAATAGTATGCCGACTGTACTATTTGGAAATAGTACTTCTCCTATAATTCCAACCAAACATATAATTCTTATAAAAACCAACTTATCGTGTTTCATCTTTGCGCACCTCAAGCCTGAAATCATTCAGTCAATCTAAAAAAATGAACCATAATCATTATAACCCATCACAGAAGTACAAACCATTCAAGAATCACTATGCTTAACAAATTTTTCTTCATTATCAATATCGTTTTTTAAGTCAGTCTATTTGCGATTTTTGATGCTTTTAATTATGACAAAAGCTATCATAAGAACACAAACAATTCCACTTGATAAACAAAGTGCTTTATCTTCTGCCCTTAGAACACCCACAGCACTTCTCATGTTCCAATAATACAAATCATAAGACAAGCACATGATTGCAAATGTGAGGAGGCCATAGTATGCTTTCTTCATTGGCAACCAGTGTCCTTTCAATTTTTGCGTAAAAACTTAATGGTATAGCGAATCAGATACTTTACAAGAACTACCAGTACGATTACCGCTATCGAAATAACCAGTAAAAGTTCCAATGGTGAAAACTTCATGCTTATCCCTCCCAGTTTTGATACTGTAGAAACACTGATACTAATTTCAATATCAATGTACCATAGATTTTTCCGAAAGCAAGGTCTTTGGCAAAACTGGTCGTTTTGGCGGCAAAAGTGGTATGTCAAACCACTTGTCAGGCGCAAATGCACAGTTTATAATAGCATCAGAAACATTACTTTGTGGAGGACGACAAAATGGCGAGGTATCGAATTGCAGTCTGCGATGATGAACCGTCAGAGCTTGAAGATATTGTTCAAAGCGTCAAGCGATATGATGTCCATGGCGATTTTGACATTGAGAATTACACAGACGGTGCAGTGCTTTTAAGTGATTTGCAGCTAAAAAAGAACTTCTTCGATCTTCTGCTGCTTGATATCGAAATGCCTTCAAACGGATTTCAAATTGCGCAAACCTTAACACAGATGGAAAAGCATCCGTTGGTGATCTTTGTTACAAAACGGCATGAATACGCTGTGCAGGGGTATGGCATTGCGTTCCGTTATCTGGTGAAACCACTTGATGAATCGCTTTTCACTGCTGCAATGGATGCAGTTGTCCAAGAATTGAATTCCAAACACTTTACCGTTGAATATGAAGGAGCCATGCTCTCATTGACGACATCGGATATTTATTATCTGGAAAGCCATGGGCATAAAGTTTTGATTCATTGTAAAGGGCAGGATCTCACTCTGCGAATGACGATTCCAGAAGCCTTAGAACAGTTGCCGAAAAGGTGCTTTGCTTCACCGCATAAAAGCTATCTTGTAAATATGGAGCATATTGTCTATGCCACTGGAACGACAGTTGTTCTGTCCAGTGGAAATCAATTGCCAATCAGCCGGAGGAAGCGTCAGGAGTTCAATCAGAACTTTAACGCTTATTTGGGAAGATGATATATTATTTTGTTGAATTTGCCGGGAGCTTTGCCAACATCGCACTGCTTGTACTTTTCGTTGACCGTTTATTCCAGAAAAAAGATTTATCTTCACGATGGTTCTATCTTTATATTGCGCTTCTAATCGTGGGGCAATGTACATTGAGCTTATTTCCCACTTGGGTGATGCCACGAACGATTTACCTTCTGCTGGGAGGTTTTTTTCTGGCAATTCTGTTTTATGAAGCACAAATATGGCAAGTTATCTTTGTAAGTGCTGCGTTTTTTACGCTGATTGCAGTAGTTGAAGTTCTTGCGATGCTTCTTATTGGGCTACAAGTTTCTGATACTGATGCCTTAATGCAAGCAGGATCGGCCAGATTGATTTATGTGGTGTTCTCAAATCTGATTCAGATTCCATTGCTGATTTTAATCTCGCATTTTTTCAGTCGAAAAGAAAATGTTCTTCGTATTCTTTGGCTGCTGCCGATCATCGCTATCCAAATTGCCAGTATCGCAGTTTGTTATGTGGTACAGTACCATGCAGCGGATGAAAATTTTCCAGACTACCTGATTGGCTTGATGGTAGTGCTCCTCTTAATGAATATCCTGATTGTTTTCTATGTAGAAGCTCTCCGAAAAAATGAGCAGGAAAAATTCAGAGCGGAATTTAACGAGCAGCAATATCGCTTGCAGATGGAGTATTACCAGCAGCTAAAGGAACGGCAAGAAGAAACAAGAGCCCTTTGGCACGACATCAAAAAATATATTCTGGCAATGCAGGCGGTGGCGGGGCGTGGGAATTCCGAAGAACTTCACAAAATTGTACGAGATGCAACGGATGCCTTTGAACGTTCCAAAAATATTTCTACGATTGGAAATCCAGTTGTGGACGCACTGTTAAATCAGTGTTTACATACAGCAGAAGAAAACGGCATCAAAGTAACTCTGGACGTAACGATTCCAGAAGTTCTATCTATATCTCCGTTATCTTTAAGCATCCTGATTGGAAACACATTCGACAATGCAATTGAAGCTTGTTGTGGCTTGCCGCCAGAACAACGAAAGATCCATTTGCAGCTGCGCAAACAGTATCGAAGCCTTTTCTATCGCCTTGACAATCCATACAGTGATACCTCACGCAGCCTTCGGGTTGGCAGCCATCATGGATATGGACTGAAGAATGTACAACGAGTGGTGAAGGAAAGCGATGGCGATTTTTATGCTGAAAAGAAGAATGGAATTTTTACCGTGAAAGTTCGATTGAACTGCGAGAATTAAATATGTTTCCACAGCCAAATGATCAGCCTCCATACTGATTGTTTGGCTTTTTATTATGCAAAGGAGCGTGATGCCATGACCCAACCCAAAACCGACCTTGCCTATCTCCACAGCGAAAAAGCCAAAGCCGAGCAGCAGCTGCGCTCTTGTCAGCACCGGGAAAAGATCCTTGAACGCCAGATGTCGGCGCTGAACCGGAGAGAGCGTGTGCATCGTCTCTGCACCCGTGCCGGAATGCTGGAAAGCTTTCTGGTCTGTCCGGGAGAACTGACGGACGATCAGGTGATGGAACTGCTGAAGATTTCGTTCCGTCAACCTGAAGTCGTGCTGGCACTTGCAAAGATGGTGCATGACGTTCACGAACGCAGCAACGTCCAAAACCCTTTAG
>OGYC01002090.1_pt1 | contig 14652 bp, 15 predicted proteins | sample 1576461 | NCBI WGS metagenome assembly OGYC01 (sample SAMEA3541569, study PRJEB24748) | human gut metagenome | biome: human gut; feature: human-associated habitat; material: faeces | place: China | collected 2012 | reverse complement strand
GAGTACATTGCTGATTCCAGCGATAAAGTGCATCACGAAAGGGTTGCTAAGGTCTATACTTTCCGGTACGAAAACATCGATAATGCCACTACGCTTGGCCACTAAATTTTTTGCTGCCACATTAGGTATGTACTGCAGAGAAGACATCACCCGCCGCACCCGTTCGCATGTTTCAGCTTTGACCTTCTCAGGCGTATTGATTACGCGGGACACAGTGATGGGTGACACCTGCGCTTTACGCGCTACATCTTTCAATGTTGACATGATTCATTTCCTCAAAATGTTATCGTTATCATTTCTGTTTATACGATAGCATATGTTCTACACCTTTTCAATCGGTTTCATCATTTTGAGAGCATTTTCTATAAGGGCGTTATGATATTGTTATCATTTTGCGGAAAAATGCACAAATACAAGTGTGCTAATTAAATCTTTTTGGTTTTATGGGATCATATTGATTCCGAAGCCGAAGGGTCTTAATCAACTTTCAACTTGATTGATATTATAACTTAAACACCTGTTTTCTAAGCTTCTCAAGCGTGCGGTATAAGCTGTCAAGACCTATGCACAACCCAAAATGCTTCTTATCGGTTCCGCCAGTTTTTTGCAAAAAACTTTTCACGCAAATTGCAAGTGTAAGTTGGACACCTGCACGGTAGAACTTAGTGAATCAGAGCGTCGGTCAGGATGGAAGCCGCTGGCTTCCGTCCTGGGCGATGCTGCCGCAGCCTTCGGCTGCGTAAACAGAGTCGAGGAACTCGTCAAACAGTTCCTCCGGGGTGCGGTAGCCAAGCTTCTTGCGAGGCCGTCCGTTCAATTCATCAGCTGCAGCCAAGATATATCCGTTTTTCTTTCACCCACAGGAGAACTGTCCGGTGGGTGATTTTTAATTGCTCTGCGGCCTGTCTTGCGGAAATTCCGCTCCAGCCGCCGGCAGCGCTCCCGTGTCGAAACACGTGCATCGCCATAGTCTGACCTTCAATCAATCGGATGGATCAGTTGCAAACAAATATGCAGCAGCCCAGACCGCTTTCAACGGCAGTCTGGGCTGTTGTATATGGAATCGGTTATTCCGGCTCAGTGTGCGGCCAGCTCGCAGGTGCGTTCGTAGGCGGCGATCACTGCGTCCATGGCAGCGGCGCGGGCGCCGCGCTGTTCCAGCGCGCGGACGCCTGCGATCGTCGTTCCGCCGGGGCTGCAAACCTCGGATTGGAGCTTTCCGGGGTGCTTGCCGGAGGCAAGCGCCATTTCTGCCGCGCCGATCATGGTCTGTGCGGCAAGTGCCAGCGCCTGCGGATATGGCAGGCCGCAGTTTACGCCGCCGTTTGCCAGCGCGTCCAGAAACAGATAGACGAACGCCGGGCCGCAGCCGGAAACTGCGCTGCCCGCGTCAAGCCTGTCTTCCGGCATCCGCATCAGAAGCCCGGCCGGTTTCAGTGCTTCTTCCAGTGCGGTCAGCTCATCCTCCGTAACAGTATCGTCCGGGGAGATCAGAACCACGCCCTTCCCAAGCGCGACCGGCAGATTCGGCATGATCCGCACGACCGGGCAGGGGAGGCCCAGCGTTTCTCTGATCGTCCTGATCGTAACGCCTGCCGCCATGGAGACGAGCACGGGCCGGTCCGTCCGCGCCGAAAGCGACGCTTTCAGCTCTGCCAGCAGCGCCTGGAGCATCTGCGGCTTGACGCCGAGAAAGATGTATTTGCAGCCTTCTGCGACCTCCAGATTCGTCCCGGCTGCGCAGCCGAGCTCTGCGGCCAGACGCACCGCCTTGTCCGCTGTGCGGTTGGACAGGAGCATACCCGCGCCGCTTTTTGCCGCAGCCTGCGCCAGCGCGCCGCCCATATTCCCGGTTCCGATAAATCCAAGCTGATAGGTTGACATAAGTTCCTCCTTACCGGGTCTGCCCGTCGCCCGTTATAATATATTTATAAGTCGTCAGCTCCCGCAGACCCATAGGGCCTCTGGCGTGGAGCTTCTGCGTGGAAATGCCCATTTCGCAGCCGAGGCCGAATTCGCCGCCGTCTGTAAACCGCGTGGATGCGTTTACATAAACTGCAGCACTGTCAACCAGCTGCGTAAAGCGCTGCGCGGTCTGCGCGTTTTCGGTGATGATCGCGTCGGAATGGTGCGTGGAGTGCGCGGCGATATGGGAAATCGCCTCGTCCGCGCTGGAAACGGTCTTGACGGCAAGAATATAATCCAGAAATTCCGTGTCGAAATCCTGTTTCCCCGCAGGTGTGCCGGAAATGATCTGCTGCGCAGTCTCGTCCAGACGAAGCTCGACGGGCGGCAGACCGGCTGCAGCGCGGTCGTCGACAAGGCGCTTTTTGAGCATGGGCAGGAACTGCCCGGCGATATCCGCATGGACGATTGCGACTTCTTCCGCGTTGCAGACGGACGGGCGGCTGGTTTTGGCGTTTTCGATGATATTCAGCGCCTTGTCCAAATCTGCGTCTTTGTCCACGTACACATGGCAGATGCCGGTGCCTGTCTCGATGCACGGGACGGTCGCCGATTCGACGCAGGCGCGGATGAGTCCCGCGCCGCCGCGCGGGATGAGTAGGTCAACCAGGCCGTTTGCCGTCATAAGCTCGTGCGCGCTCTGCCGCGTGGTGTCCGACACCAGATTCACGAAGGCTTCCGGCAGGCCGACGGCGCGCAGGCCCTCGTGCATAGCCGCAACAATGGCTGCGGCAGAACAGTATGCCTCTTTCCCGCCGCGCAGGACGCAGACATTGCCGCTTTTGAGGGCGAGCACCGCCGCGTCAGAGGTAACGTTCGGGCGGCTTTCATAGATAATGGCGACGACACCCATCGGAACCGCAGTTTTGCGGATCACAAGTCCATTGGGCCGCTTCACCTCAGCCAGAATTTCCCCAACCGGGTCAGGGAGCTTCGCGACCTGCCGCATACCGTCCGCCATGGCGGCAATCCGGTCCTTTGTCAGGCGCAGGCGGTCGAGCATGACGCTTGAAATGACGTCCTGCGCCGCGTGCATATCTTCCGCGTTTGCGGCGAGAATGACATCTGCATTTGCCTCAATTGCATCTGCCATTTGCAGGATGGACCGGTTCTTTTCTTCACTCCCCAGCCACGCAAGCTGCGGGCAGGCGGCCTTGGCCTGCTGTAAAAGCGCCTGTGTCGTCATATGTCTGCCTTCTTTCCTAAAAATCTTGTGCCGATGGATCTGCCGTCGAGCAGCGCATAGAGCTTTTCAACCTCCGCGCCGTTGGCGATAATCATGTCCGTTCCGGCTCTTGTGACGATCTGCGCGGCAGAGAGCTTGGTCTTCATGCCGCCGGTTCCAAGCTCGGAACCCTTGCCGTCGGCAAGGCGCAGAATTTCTTCTGTGATTTCGGGAACCAATTCGATGCGCGCAGCGTCTGGATTTTTATGCGGGTCGGCAGTGTACAGACCGTCAATATCCGACAGCAGCACGAGCAGATCGGCGTGAACGCTGGTCGCGACGATGGCCGAGAGCGTATCATTGTCGCCGATGCCGAACTCTGCGACGGAAACCGTGTCGTTCTCGTTGACGATCGGAATCGCATCCAGCTCCAGCAGGCGCTGGATCGTGTTCTGGAAATTCTCGTGCCGGACAGGGTCGGCGATATCGTCCGCCGTCAGCAGGATCTGTGCGACGGTGTGGCGGTATTCGGAGAACAGCTTGTCGTAGGTATACATCAGCTCGCACTGGCCCACCGCGGCGGCGGCCTGCTTGGTGGGCATATCCTCTGGCCGGCGGGAGAGGGACAGCTTGCCGACGCCCATGCCGATCGCGCCGGAGGAGACGAGGATCACCTCATTTCCGGCATTCTTGAGGTCGCTGAGCACCTTGCAGAGCGCTTCCATCTGGCGGATGTTCAGCCTGCCGGTTGGATGCGTGATGGTGGAGGTGCCGATTTTAATGACGATGCGCATACAGGCGTCCCTTCTTCCGTATCTTGCTGTGTGGAAGTATAGCATATTGCGGGTCGCATGACAAGTGCTGATTTCGAATGCAGTTCATGAAATTTCTTCATGTAAGATATTATCGTGATATACCTTGACAGGCGAGGTATATCGTGTTATACTAGCCGCACCGAAACGGAGGTGGGGATGTGTCCATTCGGGCAGACGTGATCCGCGGTCATACGGACGCGGTGATCCTGGCGCAGCTTCTGCGCCGCGACAGCTACGGCTATGAGATCAACAAAACCATTGAAAATTGTTCCGGCGGCGAATTCGTCCTGAAGGAGGCCACGCTCTATACCGCCTTCCGGCGGCTGGAGGACAGCGGGTACATTACCTCCTACTGGGGCGATGAAGCGGTCGGAGCCAGACGGAAGTATTACAGAATTACAGAAAAGGGCCGGGAGGCTTACCGGCAGGCGCGGGCAGAATGGGACGCAAGCGTGCGCATTCTGAACGCATTATTGGAGGGAGAAGCATGAGAGAGAAGATCAGTGTCTATGTAGATGAACTTTTTTCCGATGCTGCGCTGACCATCCGCAACGCGGAGGTGCAGCAGGAGATTTTGCAGCATACGCTCGACCGGTACGACGATCTGATCGCCGCCGGAAAATCAGAGCAGGAAGCGTATGACGAGGCCGTCGGCGGCATCGGCGACGTGTCAGAGCTGTACGAGCACAAGCCGGAAGCGGAAGCGCCGAAAACGCGGGACTTTCCCGCTCCGCCCACACCCGGCGTTGTGTTCACTGCGCCGCAAACGCCGCAGTCCGGCAAAAAGAAAAAGCTCCCCGGCTGGGCCATCGCGCTCATCTGCGTGGGTGCAGTCGTAGCGATACTGGCGCTGAACTTCGCGGGCCGGGCGGTCGGCGCCGTGCTGCGTGCGGGGGAACGCTATATCTATGAGAGCGCAGGCAGCTATGAAACGCTGGACCGCACCGGCTTCGGCAGCAAGGAGCAGCCTGCAGCGGCTTCCGAGCTGCTGACAGATATCACAGAAATCGAGATCCATTGGCTGACCGGCGATGTGTATCTGGTCGAATCGAACGCGGACGGCGTGGCTTTTCAGGAGGATTATACCGGAGACAATGAGGATTACCGGATGCGCTACAGAGTCAGCAACGGAAAGCTCATCATCCAGCCGTGCAAATCGAGGCTTTTCAGCAACATGGATCTGCCGAGAAAGGCGCTGACCGTCTTCCTGCCGGATACGCTGACGCTGGATAACATTACGGTCGAGACTGTCTCGGCGAATGTCGAGCTGATGGGAGGCAGCGTGGATTCGCTCACCGTCAGCACCACAAGCGGCAATATTACTGGTCCGGGGCTTCTGGCTGAAGACTATGACTTCGGTACTGTCAGCGGAGATATCTCCCTGACTGCGCTTCCGGCGGACGGCAGCGATATTGACTGTGAGACCGTTTCCGGGGAAGTGCGCATCAGCTGCACCGCAGCCCCGGATGAGGTCAGCTTCAACAGCGTCAGCGGCGATCTGCGCCTTACGCTTCCGGAGGGCAGCTGCCGGTACACGCTGGATCTCAGCACCGTCAGCGGCGACCGTGACACCGACGGCTTCCTCTCCAGCGGCGATAAGCTCTGCGCCATCACCGCAGAAACCGTCTCCGGCGATGTCGAGCTGCGGACAGGGCCGTAAAAAAACAGCTTGCAGCAGAAATGGCCAGCAGCGTAGCTGCTGGCCAAAATTATTTTTATGCCTGCTTCCACTTGCGGCAGCGGCGTGCTTTTTTGCGGCGCCGGACAATGCCGGAGATCACGAAGAACAGGATCACTGCGGCAATGGCCGCAATCGTCAGAATCAGATACAGTGTCGTGTTTGATGTTGAGGTCTTGACGGAAAGCCACAGGTCATTCATCACCTGCGTGGCCTCCACGCCGAGCTCGGCAAAGGATTCGCTGCGCGCAAGCGTCTCGTCGTCCGGGTAGGAGACGGGGCTGGACGTCACTTCCTCGTCCAGATAGTCCTTTGCGGCAGTCTCCGGGGTGGAATAGCCGATGTAATCCAGATTGGCGGCGGAGATATCCGGGCGGCAGAGGAAGTTGATAAATGCCTCCGCGCCCTCCTTGTTCTGGCAGCCCTTCGGGATGCACATGGCGTCAATGAAGATATTGAAGCCCTCTTTCGGGTGGCTGAAGCCCAGATCGGGATTTTCCTCGACCATGGTCAGGTAGTCGCCCGCGTAATAGGGAGCTGCCCAGGCTTCGCCGCGCTCCATGCGGTCAAAGATCTGATCCATGACGTAGCCCTGCAGAACAGGGGACTGCGTGGCCAGCAGGTCGGCGCAGTTTTTAAGCTCCTGCTCGTCCTCCGTGTTGAAGCTGTAGCCCAGCATGGATTCCGCAATGGCGAATGCGTCGCGCGGGTTATCGAACATCAGAAGCTTGCCCTGATACTTGGAGTTCCACAGGCAGGACCAGCTTTCCGCATCCTCGTCCGAAACGTAGTTTTTGTTGTAGATCAGACCGACCGTGCCCCATGTGTAGGGAACGGAGTAGGTGTTTTCCGGGTCGTACGCCTGATTGCGGAAGGCTTCGTCAATGTATTCGTAGTTCGGAATATTGTCGAAGTTCAGCGGTTCCAGCATATCCTCAGAAATGAGCTTGGCGATCATATAATCGGACGGAATGATCACGTCGAACGTTGTGCCGCCGGTCTTGAGCTTGGTGTACATGGACTCGTTGGAGTCGAATGTCAGGTAATTGACCTTGATGCCCGTCTCTTCCTCGAACGCCTTGATCACGTCCAGACTGTCATCCGTGCCGTCGGAGATGTACTGGCCCCAGTTGTAGACGGTGATCTCATTGGCGGCGGCGTGCACGGGCAGGGGAGCGGCGCAGAGCAGCAGAACGAGCGCCAGCAGAACAGAAAAAAATCGTTTTTTCATGCACGGACCCTCCTCGGCTGCTGCCGGTTCTTCTCGGATTTGGCCTGCAGCAGGTTCATGACGACCATCAGGACAAGAATCACGATGAACATCAGCGTGAACAGCGCGTAGATCTTCGGCTGAATGGGCTTTTTCGTATAGTTGTAGATCTCGACCGGGAGTGTAATGAAGCTGGAGCCGGTGACAAAATACGAGATGACGAAATCGTCCAGACTCATGGTGAATGCCATGAGAGCGCCGGAAATGATGCCGGGCATGATCTCGTGAATGACGACCTTGGTGAACGACTGGAACGGCGTGCAGCCGAGATCCAGCGCGGCCTCGACCAGATCCTTGTCCATCTGCTGGAGCTTCGGCATGACGTTCAGAATGACATACGGAAGATTGAACGTGATGTGCGCAATGAGAAGCGTCCAGAAGCCGAGCACGGAGTTGGTCTTCAGGATCGTCCCCGCGAACGCGAACAGCAGCGCCAGCGCGACACCGGTGACGATATCCGGGTTCGTCATGGGGATGTTCGTCATGGTCATGACGGCAGAGCGGAGCCGGCCCTTCATGCTGTGGATGCCGACGGCGGCCATCGTGCCGACGATGGTCGAGATGAGCGTCGCCAGCAGCGCAATGATGACAGAGTTGCGCAGGAGCGTCAGGAGCGTGCCGTCGCGGAACAGATTGGCGTACTGCCGGAGCGTGAAGCCCTTGAAGCTCGCGATATCCGTGCCGGTGTTGAACGAGGCCACGGCCAGAACGATCATCGGGATATACAGGAAGATGAACACCAGAACGGTGACAGTGCGGTTGAAATGCTTCATACCTTGATGACCTCCTCTCCGTCGCCCTCGCCGAAGCGGTTCATCACGGCGACACAGATAAAGATCAGGATCATCAGCACCAGACTCATGGCCGCGCCGAGGTTCGGGTTGTAGGCGGTCTTGAACTGGGACTCGATCACATCGCCGATGAGCGTCGTGCCGGTGGAGCCGAGCTTCTGGGAGATGTAGAAGGTAGAGACAGCCGGGACGAAGACCATCGTAAGGCCGGACAGAATACCGGGGCCGGAAAGCGGCAGGATGACACGGGAAAACACCTGCGACGGACGGCAGCCGAGGTCAAGCGCAGCCTCAACAAGCCGGTTGTCGATCTTCATAATGACCGTGTAGAGCGGCAGGATCATGTAGGGCAGGTAGTTATACACCATGCCGAGAATGACGGCGCCGTTTGTCCGGATGAGCGGCAGCGGAGAAATGCCGATGTGCTGCAGGAGCGTGTTGATGATGCCCGTATCCTCCAGCATACCGACCCAGGCCAGCGTACGGAGCAGGAAGCTCATGCACATCGGGAGCATAATGAGCATTTCGAGGAACCGCTGCGTGAGCGGCTTGCACTGCGCGATAAAATATGCGACAGGGTAGCCGATGATCAGGCAGATCAGCGAAGCAAACAGGCTCAGCCAGATCGAGCGCAGGAAGATCGGCAGATACGTGCCCATGCCGGACAGGTTGGAAAGCGTAAACTGGCCGGTGATAGAATCGGTCAGCGCGTAATAGACGACGATACCCAACGGGATGATCGTAAACAGGACCATCCAGATGATATACGGGCAGGCGAGAAGCTTGTTGTTATTCTTCATCGGCTTCTTCCTCCGAGGCGTCGGCAATCTCGTCATATTCCGCGCTGTAGGAGGAGTAGTCGCCGTAGAGGCCGGAATACTCGCTCTTGTGCATGATATGGATATCCTCAGGATTGAGGCGAATGCCGATGTACGCGTCAACAGGGCAGTAATCCGTGGTCTGAATGAGCCACTTGAAGCCCTTGAAATCGACAATGGTGTCGTAGTGGACGCCCTTGAAGGTGACGGAGGTGACGGTGCCGCACAGATGGCCCTGCTCCGGCGGGACGATATCCACGTCCTCCGGACGGATAACGACGTCGACCGGCTCATTGGGCGCAAAGCCCTTGTCCACGCACTGGAACTTGCGGCCGAAGAACTTGACGACATAGTCCTCCAGCATCACGCCGTCGAGAATATTGGACTCGCCGATGAAATCCGCGACGAATGCGTTCTTCGGCTCGTTATAGATATCCTCCGGCCGACCGATCTGCTGGATCTTGCCCTTGTTCATGACGACGATGGTGTCGGACATGGTCAGCGCCTCTTCCTGATCGTGCGTGACATATATAAATGTAATTCCCATTCGCTGCTGGATATTCTTCAGTTCGTTCTGCATATCCTTGCGCAGGCGCAGATCGAGTGCGCCCAGAGGCTCGTCGAGCAGCAGCACCTGCGGGCGGTTGACCAGTGCGCGGGCAATGGCCACACGCTGCTGCTGGCCACCGGACAGGCTCGTCACCTTGCGGTTTTCGAAGCCCTTGAGGCTGACGATTTCCAGCATCTCGGTCACGCGTTCGTCGATCTCATCCTCCTTGACCTTTGCAATGCGCAGGCCGAAGGCGATGTTGTCGTACACGTCCAGATGCGGGAACAGCGCGTAGCGCTGGAAGACCGTGTTGATCTTGCGCTGATAGGCGGGCAGATCGTTGATCCGTTTGCCGTTGAACAGCACGTCGCCGGACGTCGGGGTCAAAAAACCGCCGATGATCCGGAGCATGGTCGTCTTTCCGCAGCCGCTGGGCCCCAGCAATGTGAGGAATTCCTTGTTGTTGATGTACAGATTGATGTTGTCGAGAATCGTCTCTCCGTCCTCGAATGTCATAGTGAGATTCGTGAGGCGAATGAGCTCTTTGGACATGTATCCTCCCCCATTTCAAAAAAATTTGTATGCGTCGAACTTTGCCGGAGCCGCCCGAAACATACTGGATTGAATATATCCGGCGGGGGTGGATTTGTCAATATCTAAATAGAAAATTGTGCAAAAAAGTTGGAAGAACATTTTGAAAGTTCTTCCAACTTTGGAGAAAACGAAGAAAAAGATTGATTATGTAAAGTATTCCTGCACAAAATCGACAGACTCGACCTGAAACGTTTTGCCGTCGAGATAGGAAAGGCACCCGGCGTCTGTTGTAAATTGGAACGTCAGCTTGTAGGAATAGAGCGCCTGAAATTTCCGGTCGTAGCGCTTGTCGAGCTTTCCGTATTTGCCGTCGCCCAGCAGCGGCCAGCCTGCGGCGGCCATCTGCGCGCGGATCTGATGGGTGCGCCCGGTCACAAGCTCGCACTCCACAAGGCTCAGCCCGTTCCGGCTCTGAAGCGTTTTGTAGAATGTGATGCAGGTCTTTGAACCCTTCTGCGGCGTTTTCGTGATGTAGACGCGGTTTTCCTTCGCGTCCTTGAACAGCTGCCCCTCGAGCCTGCCGGAGGCCGGGCGGGGCGTTCCGTGCACAATGCAAAGATAGCGCTTGTCGATTTCGCGATCCTTGATCTTCTGGTTCAGAATGCGCAGTGCCTCCGCGTTCTTTGCGGCAATGACAATACCGCCGGTATTGCGGTCGATGCGGTTGCACAGGGCCGGGGCAAAGGCGTGCTCCTCTCTGGGCCGCCACTCGCGGTTGGCGTAGAGATATGCCTGAATGTGATCGATCAGCGTTTTGCCGTATTCCGCGCCGTCATGCGGATGCACGGCCTGTCCGGGCTTTTTATCGACCAGCAGGAGATTTTCGTCCTCATAGACGATATGCAGTTTCGGCGCGGCGACGGTCAGATAAGCATTTTCTTCTTTTGGGGTATCAAAAAACTCGTCGTTGATGTATAATTGCAGCGTGTCCCCGGCGGTCAGCCGCGTGTCGCGCTCGGCGCGTTTGCCATTCAGCTTGATGCGCTTGAGCCGGATGTATTTCTGTGCCAGCGAAGCGGGGAGCAGGGGAACGGCCTTTGCCAGCCACCGGTCGAGCCGCTGCCCGGCGTCGTTCTGTGTGATGGTGAATTCCTTCATAGCGGTCTCCATATAAAACAAATAGTCTGTTTTTATTTTATCACGCGGCGTCCTTTCTGTAAAGAATCCGGTGTTCGCGAAAAAGAACGAAAAATTTATGAAAAAGTATTTGACTTCCCTGCGATTATTCGATATAATATCCATCGCACGATTATGGATTGGAGGGCGCTATGCTGCTGGATCTGAAGCCAATTCTTGTAACGCCCGGCGCAAGTCTTCCGTTTGAGACGCGCGAGGATCTGTCCGATCTTGTTTTCGGCAGCTGCAGGCCCGCGTCAGAGCCGATTCTGGCCAGCGGCAAGGTTCGCAATACGGCAGGCGTTCTCGAACTGACCGGCGAACTCAGCACGACGCTGCACGGCGTATGCGACCGCTGCGCCGGTGAGTTTACGCGTGCGGTGCAGATCCCGGTCCACGCAGTTCTGGTTTCAGAAGAGGAGCTGGAGCAGACGGAGGATGAATGGGTGTTCGGCATCCACGACGGCTGCGCCGATCTGACCGACATCATCACGACCGCCTTTGTTCTCAATATGGACAGCCAGCTTCTGTGCAGGCCCGACTGCAAGGGCGTTTGCTTCCGCTGCGGCAAAAACCTCAACGAAGGGCCGTGCGGCTGCAAAAAGGAACCCGATTCCCGTTTTGCTGTTTTACAGCAGTTACTGGATAAATAAGTAGATAATGTGCCTTCGGGCATTTAGACCAAGGAGGTGTACCACATGGCAGTACCCAAGAGAAAAGTATCCCGCGCAAGAAGAGATAAGAGACGCAGTTCCCACTGGAAGCTGGCGATCCCCGGCGTCGTCGCTTGCCCGAAGTGCGGCGAGCCCCGCCTGCCTCACAGAGCCTGCAAGGCTTGCGGCTACTACAATGGCCGTGAAGTCATTTCTGTTGAAGCTAAGTGATTTCGCTGAAAGAGATGAGAGGGAGGCTGTGCGCCTTCCTCTTTTCTTATCCTGAAAAGGAAGCCTGAAAGGAGGGCCTACCATGTCGAAGCCCATCGTAGCCATCGTCGGCCGGCCGAACGTCGGCAAGTCGATGCTCTTTAACAAACTGACCGGCAAGCGCATGGCCATCGTCGAGGACACGCCCGGCGTCACCCGCGACCGCATTTACGGCGAATGCGAGTGGAACGGCCGCGGCTTTGCCCTTGTCGACACCGGCGGCATCGAGCCCGGCACGAACAACGAAATGCTGAAGTTCATGCGCCGTCAGGCGGAGATCGCCATCGAGACGGCCACGGTCATCGTTATGGTCGTCGACGTGACGGTCGGCCTGACCGCTGCGGACGCGGAGGTCGCGTCCATGCTCAAGCGGTCGAAAAAGCCGGTCGTGCTGGCCGTCAACAAGTGCGACCAGACCGGCCACGCGAACCCGGACGCGTATGAATTCTACGCGCTCGGACTCGGCGACCCTATCGAGGTTTCCGCCGTCCACGGCCATGGAACCGGCGACCTGCTCGACGCGTGCGTCGAAAGCTTCCCGCCGGACGACGGCGAGGAATACGACGAGGACGTCATCAAGGTCGCCATCATCGGCAAGCCGAACGTCGGCAAATCGAGCCTGCTCAATAAGATTCTCGGCGAGGAGCGCGTGATCGTCTCCAATGTCGCAGGCACGACGCGTGACGCCATCGACAGCTATTTTGAAAACGAATCCGGCAAGTTCCTGTTCATTGACACCGCCGGTATGCGGCGCAAGTCGAAGGTCGACGATGCAGTTGAGAAATATTCCAATCTGCGCTCCATTGCCGCCATTGAGCGTGCGGATGTGTGCCTCATCCTGATCGACGCCAACGAGGGCGTGACGGAGCAGGATACCAAGGTCGCAGGTCTGGCACACGAGGCGGGCAAGGCCTGTATCATCGTCGTCAACAAATGGGATACGGTCGAAAAGGACACGAACACCATGGACGAGAAGACAGCGGAGATCCGCCGTGACCTCAGCTACATGACCTATGCGCCAGTCGTATTCATCTCGGCGTTGACCGGTCAGCGCGTCGACAAGCTGTTTGACATGATCGTCGCTGTTTCCAACCAGAACAGTATGCGCATTACAACGGGTATGCTCAACAACATTCTGGAGGACGCGACCGCGCGTGTCCAGCCGCCCACGGACAAGGGCCGCCGTCTGAAGATCTACTATATCACGCAGGTCGGCGTCAAGCCGCCGCACTTTGTCTTCTTCTGCAACGACAGCCGCCTGTTCCATTTCTCATACCAGCGGTATCTGGAAAACCAGATCCGCGCGGTCTTTGGTCTGACCGGTACGCCGATCAAGATCACCATCCGCCAGAAGGGCGACAAGGAAGACGTGTAAATTACGATCCCGGCAGAAACCACAGCTCTGCCGGGATTTTTGAAATTTTAATTCAAAAGGGGAATCGGAAACAATGAAACAGCGTTATGCGCAATATGCAGTAGAAAAAGCCGTCCAGCTGCTTGCAATCGACAGCCCGACGGGCTTTACGGACAAAGCGGCCGAATGGGTGCTGGAGGCTTTTGCATCGCTCGGCTTTGACGCACGGAAAACGACCAAGGGCGGCATTCTGATCGATCTCGGCGGTGAGGAGTCCGCAGAGGGCGGGCTGCTTTTGCAGGCGCACACGGACACGCTCGGCGCGATGGTCGCGGAGGTCAAGGCCAATGGCCGCCTGCGCGTGACGAGCCTCGGCGGTATGCGCGCAGAAAACGGCGAAACGGAAAATGTGCGCGTCTATACGCGCTCCGGCAAGGTCTATGAGGGGACGCTCCAGCTCTGCAACGCCTCTGTCCACGTCAACGGCGAATACGCCAAGACGAACCGAACCTTCGACACGACCGAGATCCTGCTGGACGAGAATGTTTCTTCTGCCGAAGAGACGCGTGCGCTCGGCATTGAGACAGGCGATATCGTCTGCTTCGACCCGCGTACGCACGTGACGGCTTCGGGCTACATCAAAAGCCGCTTCCTCGACGATAAGCTCTCCGTCGGTATTCTGCTCGGCTTTGCAAAATACCTGCATGACGAAAAGAAGACGCTGCCGCGCCGCACGTATGTCCATGTGACCGTCTATGAAGAGGTTGGCTTCGGCGGTTCGGCCTCCGTGCCGGAGGGTGTGACGGAATCCATCAGCGTCGACATGGGCTGCGTGGGCGACGGCCTTGCCTGCACGGAACGGCAGGTATCCATCTGCGCCAAGGATTCCGGCGGCCCGTACAGCTACGCCGTCGTCGGCAAGCTCATCGACGCGGCCAAGCGCGAGGGCGCGGACTATGCCGTCGATGTCTATCCGTACTACGGCTCCGACGTGGAAGCGACGCTCCGCGCAGGCTATGACATCCGCCACGGTCTCATCGGCTCCGGCGTCTACGCCAGCCACGGCTACGAGCGCAGCCACACGGACGGCGTGCTCAATACGCTCAAAACGATTAAGGGGTATCTGAACGTATAACAAGTAAAAGCCTCCCCTTGCTGCGCCTCGCGCGGTAAGGGGAGGCGGCATTTGCGCAGCAAATGACGGAGGGGATAAGGCCCAGGACTTAGCATGCCCCGAAATTTGCAGCGTTCGAATCCCCTCAGGCGCTTTGCGCCAGCGTCCCTCCCCCTTTTGGCAACGAAAAAGAGCAAGCCGTCTGGCTTGCTCTTTGGCTTGTCTTCGATCAGATCGCACGCTCAACCTTGTTGGAACGCAGGCATCTTGTGCAGACATATACATGGCGCGGAGTACCGTCAACGATTGCCTTGACACGTTTGACGTTGGGCTTCCATGCACGGTTCGCACGTCTGTGAGAATGGGAGACCTTGATACCGAATGTTACGCCCTTGCCGCAGATATCGCATTTTGCCATCGGATGCACCTCCTTGCCGCTTGGAAAATCAGATTCACGCGCTATAAAGCGCCGACAAGTATATTAACAGATTGCGTTGGA
>OGYC01002083.1_pt1 | contig 14701 bp, 12 predicted proteins | sample 1576461 | NCBI WGS metagenome assembly OGYC01 (sample SAMEA3541569, study PRJEB24748) | human gut metagenome | biome: human gut; feature: human-associated habitat; material: faeces | place: China | collected 2012 | reverse complement strand
GCTCTGCTCCGCCCTATAAAATGATTTCCGAAATATCAGCAGGTAATACCGTAAATGTGCGGATGCATGTGCGAATACTGCGGCTCCTCCCACCAGCGCGGGCCGCCGTCCCAGTCTTCGAGAATGAACCGCTCGCCCCAGTCGTCGATGATGATCTGGTTGCCGTTCTCATCCACGCCGTTCGTGCCGCCGGGCATGTAGTACATCTCAAAGAAATCGCGCATCTCGTAGTAATACGGGTTGTACCGCCAGATGCCGCCGGACGGCTCGCAGCCGTCATAGAGGAAGAGCGTCGTGTCCGGCAGCGCGTTGGCGAGCTGCCGCCGCTGTGCGCCGGAAAGCGGGATGCTCGGGTACCAGAGAAGGTCGAGCTGCGTCATCTGCGAGAGCGTGTTCCAGACGTTGTCCGCCCGCACCTTCATATAGCTCAGATTGAGCGCCTTGAGCGCCGTGCACTCGAGCAGGGGAGAGAGGTCGGTCACGTTCGTCTGGAACATCTCAAGATACCGAAGCTCCTTGAGCTGCGCGAGCGGCGTAATATCCGTGATCGGGTTTTCCGCGATGATGAGATACGTCATGTGCGGCATATACTGCAGAAAGCTCAGATCGGTGATGTTCATGTGGCCGATGTCGAGCCCCTTGAGATCGGTGCAGTATTTCCAGCAGTCGATGTCGTCGTTCGTGAGATAGACCTTGTTGTCGCCCCATGCGGCGGCGATGAAGTACTGCGCATCGGTGCGCAGATAATAGTTTCCGAAATAGACCTTCCAGACGATGCGGATGTTCTCAAGTTTCTGATTGAGCGCGTCAAGCTGTTCGTAGGAGAGATTCGTATCGCACATATCGACCTGCGTGAGCTTCGGGAGCTCGGCAAACGCGGCCTCGAGCGCGGACACGTCGGCGATGGAATAGTTATTGAGATCGATAAACTCGGTGTTCCACTCGAACGTCTGCCCCTCGACCGAAACCGTCCAGCCGGCGGAAAGATCTTCGTGCTGTTCCACAAAGGCAAGCCGGTCGGCTACCGGCGCGGTGCAGCCCGTGAGATCGACCGAGCGGAGACGCGGCAGCAGATCGAGCGCCGAGGTGAGCTGCGCGAGCGTCGCGGCGTCCTCGCCGGCGAGAGAGAGCTCCGTGGTGATGTTGGAAACGCTCTGCGAGCCGATCTGCACATTCCAGAAAAAGCTGATGTTGGGGTAAGCCGAGACGAGCGAGTGCTGCTCGTCGATGGTAAAGACGGCGTCCGGCAGATTCACGGTGCGAACGGCCGGAAAATGCGCGAGCTGCGAGAGAACCTCCATGGCCGTCGGCGCGGTGCCGGCAGCGGTGAGCTCCACGGCGTCGGAATCGAACCACTGCCCACCGACGCAGAGACTGTACCGCATTTCGCAGTTCGGAAGCTCCGCGCGGAGCGTTTCCATCGCGTCCGGCTGCGTACAGTGGTTCACGGTGAGCGAGCGGAGATTTTCAAAAAGCCGGAGATTCTCCCAGTCGTTCGGCAGATCCTCAAGCGTGAGCGACTCCGTGCCGCTCTCGTGCGGCTCGTCGTTGAGATACACGGAATAGAGCACGCGGCAGCCGGGGTGCTTGGCGCGGAATTCGTCGAGCGCCTCGGCGGAAAGCTTGTTCTCACGCACATCCAGCTCCGTGAGCGCGGTACACCTGTCGAGCGGGGTGAGATCGGTGAGCCCCGCGCCGCGCAGATCAAGCTTTGCTGCGCTTACCGGGATGAACTGCTGCCCGAGCCGGACATACCGGCGCGAGAGGATGACCCCCGCCGCGGCGGCGAGCACGATGAGCGCCGCCGCGCAGATGACCAGCACGCGGGCGACGATTTTCGATTTGTCGTTCTTTTTTTCCTGCATCGGAAGTCCTCCGGGAATCAATAACCCCAGTATTTTTTGTGGATGGCGGCGAGCTCGTCCTCGGTCATGCGCTCTACGGTGTCGCCCTTGATGTCCATATAATACATGTGAAACGCGTCGCGCATGTCGTAATAATCCTCGTCATAGCGCCAGGTGCCGCCGGTGGATTCGTCGCCGGGCGAGCACCAGACCTCGGTGTTCGGGAGCGCCTCCCGGAGCGCTTTGACCTGCGCGTCGCTCATGTACGTTCCGGTGCACCAGAGCCGCCGCAGCCACGTCATCTGCGAGAGCGTTTCAAAAAGCGCGTCCGGCGGCGTGCTGATGTAGCATACGTTCAGATCGCGCAGCGCCGTGCAGCCGAGCAGCGGCGTCGGGTCCTGTACGGCGGTGTTGAAGAGCTCGAGCCATTCGAGCTCCTTGAGATTTTCGAGCGGCGAAATGTCGTAGACAAGATCGTCGGCCAGAATGAGATGGCGCAGGTGCGGCATGTTCGCCACGAACGGCACCGCGCTCAGATGGCAGTGGCCGAGATCGAGCGAGCGGATGCTGCGGAGATAGTACAGCCCGCGCGGCCCCTGCTGATGGACGTTCATCTTGAAGCCCGCGTCGGGATTCGTGATGAAATAGTCCGAGTCGGACGGGACGAAGAACACATAGATGCGGAGCGTCCACACGAACGTCACATCCGGAAACGCCTCCTGCAGCGCGCCCATCTCCTCATCGGTGAGACCGCAGTCGGTCATATCGACACGGCGAACGCGCGGCAGAGCGGGGAGCGCTTCGGATACCTCCGCGCCGGCGTCCTCGATCTTTATGCCGCGCAGGTCGATCTCCTCATCGTCCCAGCGGACGGTGACGCCGTAAAGCTCGACCGGCGCGGGCGTCGCGGTCGGGCGCGGCGTCGCCGTCGGCGTCGGTGCGGGAGACGCCGTCTCATTTACTATGACGGCGGCGGGGGCCGCTTCGTTCGCGCCGCACGCGCAAAGAATACAAAGCGCGGCTGCGGCAAAGAATAGTACAAGGCTTCGTTTCATTTTCTCACCCGGTGATAATGATCTGGTTACCGTTTTCGTCCACGCCGTTCGTGCCGCCGGCCATGTAGTACATGCCGAAAAAGTCGCGCATCTCAAAGTAATGCGGATGCTCGCGCCAGGTACTGCCGGTCGGCTCGCCGCGCGCGGCGAGATACATTTCGGTGTCCGGCAGCGCCGTTTGCAGCTCTTCGAGCTGTTCGGCGTTGAGATTGTTGCCGCAGTACCACAGCCGTTCGAGCTGCGGCATGTTGACAAGCGTTTCAAGGCATTTGGCGGGGCGGCAGTAGATATAGGAAATGTTCAGGTCGGTGAGCGCCTTGCAGTTTTGCAGCGGGGAGATATCCTCGCACTTCGTCCAGAACATTTCAAGATAGGTGAGCTCCTGCAGCTCGCCGATGGGCGTGATGTCGTTCACGTCATTTTCGACGATGATGAGATACTTGAGATGCGGGACGTAGCGGAGAAAGTCCAGGCTCGTGATGTTTTTATGGCCAAGATCAAGCGCCTGCAGGTCGGGGCAGTATTTGAGCACTTCCAGTTCGTAGCTGTAGGGAAACTCGTTGCGCACGCGCGCGGCGATGAAGTTCGTATCGTCCGTGCGCAGGGAGAATTCGGAAAAGTATACGCGCCAGACGAACCGGACATTCTCATGCCGGTCGTTGAGCGCGGCCATATCCTCGTTGGATATGCCGCAGTCGCACAGCACGACCTTTTCAAGCAGCGGGAACTCGCCGAGCGTTTCCTCAATGACGGCTGCGCCGGAAAGCCCCATGCGTATGCCGCTGAAGTCCAGCTCGAGAGCGTCCGTCGAAATGGTCTTGCCGAAAAGCTCCAGCTCGTATACGGTAACGGCGCCGCTCGCGGAGCGGACGGCTTTGATCTGCTCCGCCGTCAGGCCGCAGCCGGTGAGGTCGATGCGCTCGAGAGCCGGGAAACGGAAAAGGTTGTCGCAGAGCGTGTTCACGTCCTGCGCGGTGAGCGGCTGCCCGGCAAAGGAGAGCTCCTTTGCCGCAGAGGAAGCGGTCACGCCGAGCACTTCCACGTCCCAGCGGAAGGAAAGCGCCGGAAACGCCGCGGTGAGATCATCCTGCATTTCATAGGATACCGCGCCGCCCGTAAAGGATACCCTGTAAAGCTCGGGAAGGAAGGGCAGCGTTTCCAGAAGCTCCGGAAGCGGCGTATCGGCGCGCAGCACGGCGCGCTGCGCGTCCATCGGCACGGCCTTGCCGCCGACGGTCACGAATGCGGTCAGATTAAGCGCCGGATAGGCGCTTCGCAGCGCGAGCAGCGCCTCATAATCCGCGCAGCCGGACGCATCGATGCTTTTCAAATTCGGAAAGCAGGCAAAGAGCGGGATGTCGTCCGCCGAGAGCGAAGAGAGACTAAGACTTTCCGCGCTGCTCGGGCGGCTGCCGCCGGAGAGCGGCACATCCCAGAGAACGGTCTTATCGGGGTACTTCGCGGCGAGCGCTTCGGCTTCCTGCACGGAGATGTCCTCGCCGCGAAGATCGATCACGTCCGTCTTTCGGGCGATCAGCCGCCCGTCGGAGACGCTGTACGAGCAGAAAAACCATACGGCGGCAGCCGCGAGCAAGAGCACGAGCGCCGCGATGCCCCACCATATGCGGGTTTTGGAAGATCTCATCTCTTACAGATCCCACGGACGGAGCATATAGGGGTTGAAGCGCCGCTCGTATTCGAGCGAGGTGCTGCCCTCGTGGCCGGGATAGACTTCGTAATCGCCGGGCAGGTCGCGCAGCTTTTCGAGCGAGTGGCCGAGATCGAGCGAGCTGCTGCCGGGGAAGTCGTACCGGCCGCAGGACATGCGGAAGAGCGTATCGCCGGTGAAGAGGCAGTCCTCGCAGCGGTAGGTGATGCCGCCGGGGGTGTGGCCGGGCGTTTCCAGCACGTCGAACGTGAGCGAGCCGGCCTCGATCACGTCGCCCTCGCGGACGAACACGGCGTCGTCCGGCGGATCGAGCTCAAAATCCTCGTTGCCGAACATGCCATTGCCGATGTCGGTCGTGAGATCGGCGTGGGACATATACACCGTTGCGCCGGTCGCGTCATAGACCTCCTCCAGCCCCATGCAGTGATCGAAATGGCCGTGCGTGAGCAGAATGGCGCGCACATGGAAATGGCAGCGCTCGATATAGTCGAGAATGAGATTGGAGTCCGCGCCGGGGTCGATGACGGCGGCGTCGAGCGTCGCCTCGTCCGCGACGATGTAGCAGTTGGTCTGCAGGTATCCGACTTCGATGGCTTTGATGAGCATGGTTCATTCCTCCTCGGTAATGGGTGCGCCGCGGCGCAGCGTCACGGCGTCGATCTCCTCACCGGTGGCGGCGCTGTACGCGCTCAGGGAGATCTCCTCCGGTGAAAAGTCAAAAAATACATAGCCCGGCTCGTGCTCGAGCCCTTCTGCGGTGAACGGGAAATCCGCGCTGCGGGAATCGTCATAGTATTTGAGCCCGGTGCCGGAGGGGAGCGTGATATAGATCCGCTCGCCCGGCTGCTCATAGAGAATGGAGGCGGTATCGGCTTCGGGCGCATCGCCGCCGAGCAGCGCTGTGCGGTTATATTCGTGGTCGTGGCCGGAGATCACGAGATCGACGTCCAGCGCGTCCATCATCGGCTCAAGCGTATCGCGAAAGCCGATCACCGGCGCATCGTGCCCATGGACGCCGTTGCTGCGCAGACCGTAGTGGACAAGCAGGACCGTCCAGTTATGCTCCGGCGCGCTCTCTGCGACGGAGGTCATAAAATCCGTATGGTTTGGGAAATACCGATCGCCGATCTGCACGCCGATGAACAGCACGCCCGCGCGCACAAACCAGTAATTGCCGGTACGAGCGTCCTGCCCGGCCATCGGCAGCCGCCGCCGCACGGCGTACAGCGAATCATGGTTGCCGGAAACGGGGGCGAGCAGAAAGCTCCGCAGCATCGGCACACCCTTGAAAAACATATCGAGCGAGTACTCCGGATAGTCGAGAATGTCGCCCGTGTGGATGATCATGTCGATCGGCTCGTGCGCGGCGGTGCTCTTTTCGAGCGCGTTCTCGAGCGTCGCTTCCAGGATCGCCGGATGGTATTCGTGCGCTCGCGCGGAATAGAGGTGTGTGTCCGAAACCGCAACGGCGCGCAGCCGGCCGGCCTCATTCGTGCGGAAATGGTATACGGCGTCCGGTGTTCCGCCGGCCGTCACGACCGCATAGGCATACCGCGTTCCCGGCGCAACGGCGAGCTCCGCCGTATACTGCATCGCGTCGGCGGAAAAGCAGTCAATGTCGAGCTCCGAAGCCACGGCGGCCGCGGCGGCGGGCTCTGCCGGCAGCGAGCCGTCCGCTTCGGCGGGGCCGTAGAGAACGCACATGCCCTCGGCATGCCGCGCCCCGGTCCAGCATACGCGCACCGCCGCGTCGTCCTGCCCGGGAAGAAGATAGGGCGCGGCGAGAGAGACTGCCGTTTCCGGCTGCAGCACCGGCACGGCGGTCGGCTCGGGCGTTGGCTCCGGGGTGGGAGAGAGCGTGGGGGAGGTCGTCGGTTCTATCGCCGCCGGTTCGGATGCGGCAGGCTCCGGCACGGAGGAGGAACAGCCCGAAAGAAGCAGCACAGCGAGGAGAAGCGCGAGAAGACAGCGTTTCATTTTCACAGCTCCCTTGTGTCGAGTAGAATGGTGACGGGACCGTTGTTGACGGATTCTACAAGCATCTCCGCGCCGAACTCGCCGGTCTCCACATGGAACCCGCTCTCGCGGCAGAGCGCGACCACGCGCTCATAGAGCGGGATGGCTGTCTCGGGCCGCGCCGCGGCGGTGAAGCCGGGGCGGCGCGACCGCGCGTCCGCCCAGAGCGTGAACTGGCTCACAATGAGGATCTCCGCGCCCGCGTCCGCGGGGCGGATGTTCATCTTTCCGTTTTCGTCGTCAAAGACGCGCAGACCGCAGATGCGGTCGGCGATCTTTGCGGCTTCCTTTTCGGTATCGTCCACATGGACGCCGAGCAGCACGAGAAACCCTTTGCCGATCTCGCCGAGCACTTCGCCGGTTTCGGCGCGGGTCACACGGGCGCTGTTGACTCTTGTTACGACGGCTCTCATAGATCCTTCCTCCGTTTATCCGTTGCCGCGGTCGATCTCGCGCACGCCGCCGAGCGTGCGGATCCTCGCCATGATAAGCCGCAGCGAGGCGAGATCAGGGACCTCGGTGGTGACATAGACAAGCGCGTTCCCCTCGGGGAGCGAGCGGGCGTTGAGCGAGCGCACCTTGGCATTGAGCGCGTTGAGCACGGCGGCAATATCCAGAATGAGCCCGTTGCGGTCGCGCGCGAGAATGCGCAGTGTTGTGGTGTAAAGCCCCAACGTCTTATCGGCCCACGAAACATTCAGCCAGCGGCCTTCCTTCTCGCGCTTGCACAGACTGTTGAGATAGTTCGGGCAGTCGGCGCGGTGGATGGAAACGCCCTGCCCGCGCGTGATGAACCCGACGATCGGATCGCCCGGCACCGGCGTGCAGCAGCGGGAGAATTTGATGAGGCAGTTGGCCATGCCCTCAACGAGAACGCCCTGCACCGCCTTGGTCTGCTGCGCGCTGTGGCGCTCGACGGCTTCGTTGATCCGTTCAAGCTCGCTTTTCTGGCTTTGCGCCTGCGCGCGGGCGGCGCGGGCGATCTCGTCCTTGAAGCGGTTGACCGCGCGTGTGCAGGTGATGCCGCCGTAGCCGATGGCGGCGTACATATCGTCGAGACTCGTGACGGAGAGCTTTTTGATGCATGTCTGCAAAAGATCGTCGTCCTCGAGATACGCCGTTGTAAGTCCCGCGCGGCGCAGCTCGCTTTCAAACATCTCCTTGCCGCGGACGATATTCTCCTCGCGGCGCTCCTTTTTGAGCCACTGGCGGATCTTGGAGCGGGCGGCGTTGGACTTGCAGAGCGTCATCCAGTCGCGGCTCGGCCCCGGCGCGGATTTGGACGTGATGATATCAACGATATCGCCGTTTTGCAGTGTATAGTCAAACGGCACGATGCGCCCGTTGACCTTTGCGCCGATCATCCGGTTGCCGACGGCGGAATGGATGCCGTAGGCAAAGTCGATCGGGCACGCGCCGGCGGGGAGGTTCACCACGTCGCCCTGCGGCGTGAATACGAACACCTCGTCGTTGAACATATCCATTTTGAGATTGTGAACGAAGTCCTGCGCGTCGGTGTCCTGCTGCGCTTCGAGCAGGCGGCGGATCCAGGCGAACTTCTCCTCGTCTCCGGCGCGGACGCCTGCGCCGCCGGATTTGTACTTCCAGTGCGCGGCGATGCCGTATTCGCTGATGCGGTGCATCTCCCAGGTGCGGATCTGCACCTCGAACATGATTCCCTCCTCGCCGAGGACGGTCGTATGCACGCTCTGGTAGCCGTTGGGCTTGGGCGTGGCAATGTAGTCCTTGAAGCGGCCCGGCACGGGGCGGAACATGTCGTGGATGTGACCGAGAACATTGTAGCAGTCGGGAATATCGTCCACGATGACGCGGAACGCGCAGAGATCGAAGATCTCGTCCAGACCGCGCTTCTGCGTATACATCTTGCGGTAAATGCTGTAGGTGTGCTTGATGCGGCTCTGCACCGTTGCGTGGATGCTGTACTCCGTGAGCCGGTCGGTGATCTTCTTTTTGACATCGGACATGAACTCGTTGAGCACGTCCGCCTTGCTGTCGAGGTAGGTGATGATCTCACGGTAGCCGTCCGGGTCGAGATATTTGAGCGAGAGGTCCTCGAGCTCCCACTTCACCTTCTGCAGGCCGAGCCGGTGGGCGATGGGCGCATAGATCTCCATCGTTTCGAGCGACTTTTCGAGCTGCTTCTGCGCGACCATGTATTCCATCGTGCGCATATTGTGCAGCCTGTCGGCGATCTTGATGAGGATGACACGGATGTCCTTCGCCATCGCCATGAGCATTTTGCGGAGGTTTTCCATCTGCTCGTCCTCGCGGCTCGTGAACTGCACGCGGGTGAGCTTTGTGACGCCCTCCACGATATCGGCGACCTCGGCGCCGAACTGCCGGGCGATGTCCTCGTGGGTGATGGCGGTGTCCTCAATGCAGTCGTGCAGCAGCGCCGCGACGATGCTGTCCTCGTCCAGCCCCATCTCCGCGCAGATCTGCGCGGCGGCGACGCAGTGCGTCACATACGGCGTGCCGGCCTTGCGCTTCTGCCCGCTGTGGGCGCGGTCGGCCAGCTCAAACGCCGCGCGCACCCGGCCGAGATCGACGCCGGGGTTATGTTCCAAAATGGTATCGGCAAGCTCCCGATAACTCTGTTCAATAATTTCTTCTGCCATGATAGATCCTTTTTATCCTTCTTTGCTTCGGCGCAGATCGGTGATCACAAGCTGCACGCTGCGCCGGCCGTGAAATTCGTTGATCTGCGGCGCGAAAACGATGTCGCAGCGCTGCCCGGCACGCGCGCCGAGCGCGGGCGCGGTCTGGGAAAAGAACACGCCGTCATAGGTCTGCCCGAATTTGGCAAGCTTCAGCCGCAGATGCTTTCCGCCGCCGATGGGCTGCACGGAGTCGAGCGAAACATTTTCCATATAGAGCAGCGGCCGCGGGTTTCCGTTGCCGCACGGCTCCAGCTCGTCGAGCGACTCGACGCACGCCATCGTCAAAAGCTCCGGCGAATCAACGAGAAGATCCGCCTCCAGCGCCGGTAGCGTCCGGTCGGGATGGGAGAGGTAATACTCACGCAGCCGGGAGCGCAGCTCGTCCACGCAGCCGCGGCGCACCGTGACACCCGCCGCCATCGCGTGACCGCCGAAGCCCTCCAGACAATCCGAGCACGCCGAAAGCGCCTCAAAGAGATTGAAGGAGCCGGTGCTGCGGCAGGAGCCCTTGCCGCTCTCACCGTCCAGGCAGATCATCACCGCGGGGACGCTGTAGGCGTCCGTCAGGCGCGAGGCGACGATGCCGATCACGCCGGGATGCCAGCCTTCCGAGGCGAGGACGATGGGCGCGTCCGGCTGCTCGCCGTGCAGCCGCTCGACGGCCTCGCGCCAGATCTCCGTTTCGAGCGCCTGCCGCTCGCGGTTTTTGGCGCACAGCTCCGCGGCCAGCACACGCGCGCGGCGCAGATCTGTCTCTTCCAGCAGACGCACCGCGAGGCTCGGCTCGCCGAGCCGGCCGGCGGCGTTGATGCGCGGGGCGAGCGAGAAGCCCACGGTCGAGGCGGTGAACGGCTTATCGCGCACGCCTGCCTCCTCCGCCAGCGCGAGAAAGCCGGGGCGGCAGTCGCCCGCGGCGATCTTCTGCAGACCGCAGCGCGTGATGAAGCGGTTTTCGCCGAGCAGCGGCATCACGTCCGCCACCGTGCCGACCGCGACAAGATCGCCATACCGCGCGAGCATTTTATCCGCGTCGCCGTCAATGGCGCACACGAGCTTGAACGCCACGCCGACGCCCGCGAGCGCCGTGCCGACGCCGCTGCTGTCCGGCTGCTTGGGATCAACGACCGCCTCCGCCTCCGGAAGCGCTTCGCGGCATTCGTGATGGTCGGTCACGATCATGTCCACGCCGCGCTGCGCGGCGTAGGCCGTTTCTTCAAGATTCGTAACGCCGCAGTCCACCGTCACGATGAGCGTGACGCCCTTTTCCGCCAGCGCATCGATGGCGGCGGTGTTGAGGCCGTACCCATCGCGGATGCGGTCGGGGATGTAGAGCTCGCAGGTGAGACCGCGAAAACGCAGGTAATCGGTGAGCAGGCACGCGGCGGTGATGCCGTCCACGTCGTAATCGCCGTATACGGCAACGTGCTCGCCCGTCGCCACGGCGCGGGTGAGACGCTGCACGGCATCCACCATACCGGTCAGCTCAAGCGGGTTCGTGAGCGTTTCCGCGCCGCCGCGGAGAAACGAGCGCGCCGCGGCGGGATCGGAAAGACCCCGCAGATGCAGGATCGCTGCGAGCAGCGGCGTACAGCCGGCGGCAAGCAGCGCGCGGGGGATCTCCGCGCCGCGCTCCGGCACATTCCAGTTTGCATACTTCATTCGGTTTATATCTCCATTTTTTAATTACAAAAAGAGAAGAAACAGAAAGGACATTTTATAACACTTTATTCTAACAAATGTCCGGCCAAACTGCAAGGGAGCGGGGCGGATTTTTCCTTGACACGGCGGAAAATCAAAGTTACACTTCCGATAGATATGTAATCCATAAAGTAAAAAGGAGACAACGCTATGCAATGGCTGGAATGCACCGTTCCCGGCGGGGACGATCCGGAGGAGCTCTGCAACGCGCTCGCCGAGCTCGGCGTCGGCGGGATGAGCATTGAAAACGAACGGGATTTCCACGATTTTCTGGAAAACAACCGCGCCTGCTGGGACTATGTGGACGAAGCGCTCGAGGAGAGCTTTTCCGGCGTGTCGCGCGTGAAGTTCTGGCTCTCGTGCGATGCCGAGGGCGAGAAAGTGCTCGCTGCGGTGCGCGCGGCGGGCTACAGCGTCGAGACGCGCGTCATTGCCGACGAGGACTGGGAAAACAACTGGAAGCAGTATTATAAGCCCCTGCCCATCGGGGGAAAGCTCGTCGTCGTCCCCGCGTGGGAGGAACAGCCCGCGGACGGGCGCGTGGCGCTGCGGCTCGATCCGGGCCTCATCTTCGGCACCGGCAGCCACGCCACGACGCGCATGTGTCTGGAGGCCATTGAATCGCTTGCCGCGCCGGACAAGCGCGTGCTCGATCTCGGCTGCGGCAGCGGTATTCTCTCCATCGGCGCGCTCGTGCTCGGCTGCAAGGAAGCCGTCGGCTGCGACATTGACCCTAAAGCGCCGGACGTGGCGATGGACAACGCCGCGCTCAACGGCATCGGCGCGGACCGTTTCCGTGTGTACGCCGGGGACATTCTCGCGGACAGGGGGATGCGCGCCGCGCTCGGGACGAATTTTGACATTGTGCTCGCGAACATCGTTGCGGATGTTATCCTGCCGCTCGCACCGCTCTCGCGCGAATTTCTCGCGCCCGGCGGCACGTTCGTCACCTCCGGCATCATCGAGGGACGGCAGGACGAGATCGAGCACGCGCTCAAAAAGGCGGGCTATTCCATCGAAAAGCATTTTTGCGAAGAAGAATGGCATTGTTTTGTGTGTAGCGTGCGCGAATAACGGGCATACTACCCGTACAAAATCGTACGGGAGGTAAATGTTCCATGATGATGAACGGCAGAAAATTTATGACGGGTCTCGGTATCGGCATGGTGGCGGGCGGCGCGCTCTGCATGATGATGGCGCCCAAGGCCAAGCGCAACGACGGCAAGCGTATGGTGAGCCGCGCGCTCAAGGGTATGGGCGATGTGATCGACGATGTCTCCGACGCGCTGTGCCGCTGAGAGCCGAAAGCAGCTTTTGACCGCCGAAACGAAAAATTATTTTTAATTTTTCAAAAAAAGGGGTTGCTTTTTCCTTCCGGCTGTGCTATTTTAAATGAGCGTCACAGATATGCGCCGTTAGCTCAGCTGGATAGAGTGTCTGGCTACGGACCAGAAGGTCAGGGGTTCGAATCCCTTACGGCGTGCCAAAACAATCCGATCGCCATTCGGCGGTCGGATTGTTTTTTGTTTTTTTACTTAATTTATTCCGCGCTGCCCAGCCGGTCCATCCAGCGCCGCCGCCGGAGACACGCCGAGTTGTCCGATCATGATCTGATCGACCATACTGAACGACGATTGCAGCATCGATTGCAGTGCCGCGGGGACCGCGAGCGCGCATACGGCTTTAAAGAAAGCGCTTTGCCCTTTCATAACGCACCTCCCGTTTTTCCTCTTTATTGTAATTTCCGGGAAAGGGAGAAGCAAAGGTTAAGCGCATAACCGAATACAAAATAAAAGCACCGCGTTTGTGCAGAATTATCCTCTGCGCGGCGCGGTGCTGTTTCGCACCACCAGCGAGACGGGCAGCATGATCTCCGTCTCGACGGGGCGGCCTTCTTTGAGCTCGCGCAGCTTCTCCACGGCGAGCCCGGCGCGCAGCGCGCCGTCCTGCCGCACCGTGGTCAGCGCCGGGCGGAGCATCTCGCATATGGGCGTATCGTCAAACCCCGCAACGGAAATATCCTCCGGCATGCGGATGCCCGCCATGCTGGGGATATACTCCCGCTCCTCGAGAAGCGCCGTAACGCGCTCTGCCGTTTCTGCCGAGACCTTGCCCGTTTTACCGTGGATCACGTTGGAAACGGTCGCTGTGCTCAAACCCAGTTCTTCCGCAATGTTGCAGATGCGCACGCGCTTGGCCATACAATCGCCTCCTGCCGGTAAACAGGTTTATAATTCTATTGTATGGGTGCGGCAGCGATAAGTCAAAGGTTATCCGCATAACCGGCGGCGAAGTTTCCGGCGGATACAGAGGAAATCCTTTTTATCGGACTTCCGCTGTGGTATTCTTGCAGCAAAGGAAGGCGGCAGAGCCGCCGCATCGGAAAGGAAAGATTTTCATGATCGAGATCCGCGGGCGGTACAATACGGCCCTGTGCTACACGTCTGCGCTGGAAGAGAAGACCGCCGAGCAGATCCGAACGGTCTGCGATCAGGAGGAGTTCGCCGGATGCAGGATCCGCATTATGCCGGACGTCCACGCCGGAAAGGGCTGCACCATCGGCACGACGATGACGATCTCCGACAAGGTCGTGCCGGGCATGGTCGGCGTGGACATCGGCTGCGGTATGGAGACTGTGCGCCTGGCCGAGCGCGAGATCGACTTTGCCGCGCTCGACGCGCTGATCCGCCGGGAGGTCCCCAGCGGCCGGAACGTCCGCGGCGGGGAGCACCCGTTCAACGCGGAGATCGACCTTTCCGAGCTTCGCTGCGCGCACAGCGTCTCGCTCGACTGGGCGCGGCGCAGCATCGGCACGCTCGGCGGCGGCAACCACTTCATCGAGATCGACCGCGCCGAGAACGGCGCGCTGTATCTTGTTGTCCACTCCGGCAGCCGCTATCTCGGCACGCAGGTCTGCGCGTACTATCAGGAGCAGGGACAGCTTGCCCTGCGCCGCGGCGCGCAGGAGCGGGTCAACGCGCTGATCGCCGAGTATCGCGCCGCGGGACGGCAGCGGGAGATCCGCTCGGCGCTCAAAGAGCTGGACGGCGAGCGCGTGAAACGCATCCCCAAAGATCTCGCCTATGTGGAAGGGGAGCTGTTTGAGGATTACATCCACGATATGCACATCACGCAGCGCTTTGCCGCGCTCAACCGCAAGGCGATCACCGACGTGATCCTGCGCGGCATGGGTCTGACGAAGGTCGAGGAATTCACGACCGTCCACAACTACATCGATACGGAAAAGATGATACTCCGCAAGGGGTCCGTTTCCGCCGAGGCCGGAGAAAAGCTCCTGATCCCGATCAATATGCGCGACGGCAGTCTGATCTGCATCGGCAAAGGCAACGAGGAGTGGAACTGCTCGGCGCCCCATGGAGCCGGACGCATCATGAGCCGCACGCAGGCCGCCGCGCAGCTTTCCATGGACGAATATACCGCCGAGATGGAAGGTGTCTGGTCATCCTGCGTTTCGCCGGAGACCATCGACGAATCCCCCATGGCGTATAAGCCGTTCGATGAGATCGTTGCCGAGATCGGCCCCACCGCCGAGATCGCGGAGCATATCCGCCCGGTCTATAATTTCAAGGCTGCCGAGTGAGCCGCCGCTGAGCTTGTCAAAAAGGTATTTTTGACAAGCTCTCAAACGAGACCCACTGCGTTGGGCTCTCGTTTGAAAAGGCTGCGGCTCGCCGCAGCGCACTCGCTGCGCTCGCACGTTTGCGAGCCGAGAAGTAT
>OGYC01002077.1_pt1 | contig 14743 bp, 9 predicted proteins | sample 1576461 | NCBI WGS metagenome assembly OGYC01 (sample SAMEA3541569, study PRJEB24748) | human gut metagenome | biome: human gut; feature: human-associated habitat; material: faeces | place: China | collected 2012 | reverse complement strand
TTTTTCCTAACATCGTTTGCCGGTATATCCACAGGGATAGGCAGTGCGATTGCATTTTTTGCTAAGCGCACCAATACTTCATTCCTTTCTCTTTCATTGGGATTTTCAACAGCAGTAATGATTTATATGTCTTTCGCCAATCTGTTTGCCTCTTCTTTGCAGACTCTTGCCAATATACATGGCAAGGACGACGGAACTCTTCATTCCACACTTTCTTTTTTCGGGGGAATCGTATTGATTCTACTTATTGATAAGCTAATTCCTCACTACGAAAATCCACACGAAATGCATCGGGTGGAAGAAATGAGCTTAAAGGAAGAACGAAAGACTGAAATAAAGCCTCAATTATTACGCGTCGATGTAGTGACAGCCTTGGTGCTGGCAATACACAATTTCCCGGAAGGTATGGTTACGTTTCTTGCAGCATTGAAGGATATAAACATTGCTATACCTATTGCCTGTGCCATCGCCATACATAATATACCCGAAGGCATTTCCGTCTCCGTTCCGATCTATTATGCTACAGGTAATCGTAAACGGGCCTTTTGGCTTTCATTTCTATCGGGATTGGCCGAGCCGGTAGGAGCCGTCATCGGCTATCTTATCTTGGCACCATTCCTCAATGACCATGTTTTCGGCGTTATTTTCGGGATGATTGCCGGTATCATGGTATTTATCTCGCTTGATGAGTTACTACCCGCTGCCGAAGAATACGGTAAGCACCATCATACTATCTATGGTTTGGTAGCAGGCATGGCGGTTATGGCACTCAACCTGCTGATGTTGTGTTAGCAAGACTAAGTAATATAAAAAACATAAGTAAAAAAAAGAAAGAATATGAACACTTCTCACTCCTGCCGTTGTCACGTGCATGATGCCCACAAAGAGCATTCTTGTGTCCACGCACATTGTCACCATTATCATATGTAGCCCCAAAGTGGAAAGCTATTTCTCGTCACGCTGCTGAATGTGTTGAAATGAATGAACTTACCAATAACAAACGATATGAAAATAGAAAGAATCAATGACTGGTTTGCCCGTCAGGGCAGATGGATGGTACAAAAACGATGGCTTGTACTAAGCTTGTTTATCCTCGTCTTCGCCATAGGATTTACAGGGTTAAGATATTTCAAGGTGAGTGCTTCGTGGGAAAACTACTTCCTCGAAGACGACCCGATGCTTGTCAAGACCAAAGAATTCAAGGATATATTCGGCAATGACAATTTTGCCGCCGTACTGACCCAATGCGACAATTCGTTTATGAAAGAGAACTTAGAGCTCATCCGCGAACTCACGAACGAAATGATGGATAGCATTTCATACGCCGACAAAATCACTTCGCTCACTGACATCGAATTTATGGTAGGGAATGAAGAAGGAATGACTATCGAGCAGATAGTGCCTGACCTTATTCCCACTGATGCGGCAAGTCTGGAAACGATACGTCGCAAAGCCTATATGAAGCCACATATTGCCGAGCGGCTTGTCTCCAAAGATGGTACGCTCTCGTGGATTATTCTCAAGTTGCGTACCTTTCCTAAAGATTCAGTGTGGAATAAAGGTAAGAATGCCGTTTCTCCTGAAGTGCTAACGGGGAATGAGCTGGAGCATATCATCACTAAAGACAAATACCAAAAGCTCCATCCCAAAGGCACAGGCTTGCCCTACGTTACCGCCATGAAGATGAAATGGATTGGCAAAGAGATGCCCCGTGTGATGGGCATTGCCGCACTCGTTTCCATTCTTATTTTGTTACTCATAACACGCTCCCTACGGGGCGTTGTCGTTCCACTTATCACGGCGGCAGGCTCAATTGTGATTGTGTATGGACTGTTGGGATATGTCGGCATGACGATAGACAGCGGTATGATGATGATACCTATGCTGTTGGCGTTTGCCGTCTCGATAGCCTATAACATACATATCTTTTCCTATTTCAAACGGCAATTCCTTCTACACGGAGAACGTCGACGAGCCGTAGAAGAGACCGTGGGTGAAATGGGCTGGCCTGTGTTGTTCAGTGCACTCACCACCTTTGCCGCCCTGCTGTCGTTTCTCGCTATTCCGATGCAGCCCATGCGGTTCATTGGTATCGCTACCTCCTCGTGCGTGATGCTGGCTTTCTTCATTGCCATTACACTGATGCCCGTGCTGTTGAGTTTTGGCAAGAACGGCAAACCTCATCCCAAAGTGCAGGAAACCGGCGGACGGTGGCTCGACCATCAACTGGGGCGTTTGGGAGAAAGCGTACTCCGGCATGGCACATTGATCCTATGGATTGCAGGGCTGCTTACCGCAGCACTCATTTATCAATTCACCAAGATAGAGACCGCCTTTGACATAGAACGCACCATGGGACGTAAAATAGCCTATGTAAACAATCTGCTGGAAGTAGGTGAAAGCGAACTGGGATCCATCTACACCTACGACGTCATGATAGACCTGCCCGAAGACGGCTTGACAAAATCGCCGGCAATGCTTGTACGCTTAGACTCTCTGGCACAAAAGGCCGAAGGCTATAAGCTAACCAAGCGAACGACTACAGTGCTGAATATCCTAAAAGACCTGAATCAAACCCTGCACGAAGGAGATGCGGCTTATTATCGTATTCCGACGAATCCGGAAGAGGTGGCACAACTGCTGCTCCTTTACGAGAATGCAGGCGGTAGCGAAGCGGAATATTGGATCGATTACGACTATCGACGTTTGCGCCTGATGGTGGAGATCAGCAGTTTTGACTCCGGCGAGGTAGAACGAGAGTTGAACGATATTGCAGCCAATGCCGCCAGGCTCTTCCCCGAAGCTTCTGTCACTACAGTGGGTAGTATTCCGCAATTTACCGTGATGATGCAGTACGTGGCTCGCGGGCAGATGGGATGGCTGGGCTACCCGTTGGATATGATGACCGCAACCATTATGCCGATGATCCTCGGTTTGGCTGTCGACGACACCATTCACTTCATCAACCACGGGCATTTGGAGTTCGACCGTCGAGGTAATTATCGGGATGCCATTCTCCGCTCGTTCCGTACGATCGGGACACCAATCATTCTGACCAGTGTCGTGATATGTGCGAACTTCGCTATTTACATGACTTCCGAAGGCCTCTCTTTTATACACATGGGTCTGCTCTCCGTAGCGGGTATCGTATCGGCACTCGTGGCCGACCTCTGCGTTACACCCGTGTTATTCCAAAAGTTCCGGTTATTCGGGAAAGAGATAGAAACCAATGAAACAATCAATTAATATGAATACATTAAAGAAACTTCAATTTTACATGGGCAAACGCAAGGTGCTTATGCCCATAGCCCTGACACTGTCGGGATTAAGCGGTCTGCTCTCGCTTATGCCATTCATCTTCATTTGGCTTATCGTACGCTCGCTACTATTGACTGGCAGCGTTGCCTCAGGAATCCCTATCAACGTCTATGCATGGTGGGCGGTAGGCACAGCCGTTGCCGGCCTTGTCATTTACTTTGCCGGGCTGATGCTTTTGCACTTAGCGGCGTTCCGGGTAGAAACCAATATGCGACGTACGGCTATGAGAAAAATCATGCAGATGCCGCTTGGCTTCTTCGACCGGAATACCAGCGGACAGATGCGTAAGATTATTGATGAAAATGCTTCTGAAACCCACACGTTTGTCGCACATCTCTTGCCCGACCTGGCGGGGAGTTTTATAGCCCCGCTGTCGGTTATAATATTGATCTTCGTCTTCAACTGGCAACTTGGTCTGGCGTGCCTGATCCCCCTCACGGCGGCTGTCTTCATCATGACACGGATGAATACAACTGCTCAGAAGGCGTTCCAAAATGAATACCTCGGAGCACAAGAGCATATGAGCAGCGAAGCGGTGGAATACGTACGTGGTATTTCGGTGGTGAAAGTGTTCCAGCAAACGATATTCTCTTTCAAACGTTTTTACGACAGCATCATCGCCTACCGGGATTTAGTTACCAAATACACGCTGGGTTGGCAAAAGCCGATGTCACTCTACACGGTGGCCATCAATAGCTTTGCTTTCCTACTTGTCCCCGTAGTCATATTGCTTATCGGCAACAAAAGCGAAAACATTGCCCCCATCATCACCGATATGTTCCTGTATGTGCTGATTACTCCGGTGATAGCAACCAATGTGATGAAAGTGATGTATCTGCAACAAGATATGTTTCTGGCAGATCAAGCCATAAGCCGGGTGGAAAACCTGACGAGTAGCGAACCACTCCCAATAGCCGAAAATCCGGAGAAAATCACCGCTTGCGATGTGACATTCGAGAACGTTTCGTTTGCCTATCCCAATGCCGGTCAAAATGCCGTAGACGGTATCAGCTTCCACCTCCCCGAAGGGAAGACTTTTGCCCTTGTGGGGCAATCGGGAGGAGGGAAGACCACCATTGCCCAACTCATTCCCCGCTTTTGGGACGTATCAGCAGGTAGTGTGACGATTGGCGGAATAAATGTGAAAAACATTGCCAAAGACAACCTGATGAACCACATCGCTTTCGTCTTCCAGAATACAAAACTCTTCAAGACCTCTTTGCTGGAGAACATCAAATACGGTAATCCGGCAGCGAGTGATGAAGCCGTGCAACGTGCCATAGACCTTTCCCAAAGTCGGGAGATCATCGACCGGCTACCCAACGGATTGAACACGAAGATAGGAGTAGATGGAACATTCCTTTCGGGAGGGGAACAGCAACGCATTGTCTTGGCCCGGGCCATCTTGAAAGATGCGCCGATTGTTGTCCTGGACGAAGCAACAGCTTTTGCCGACCCCGAAAACGAACACCTGATACAAAAAGCCCTGCACGAGCTGAGAAAAGGAAAGACAGTGTTGATGATCGCCCATCATCTGACTAGCGTACAGGATGCCGACAAGATACTGGTGATAGCACAAGGCAAGATTGCCGAAGAAGGCACACACAGCGAGTTGATAGCCCGAAACGGCATCTATAACAGCATGTGGAATGAATATCAACGAACCGTGACATGGACGGTATAAACCTCAGGAGACAACATTATGAATATTAGTAAATATTTTCAATACAGATTCACCTTATCGGAAGACGGGGCAAAGACCTTTATAAAAGGGGTTATAGCTTCTCTTTTTCTCAACCTGGCACTGATGCTGCCGGTAATCTTCATCTTTCTGTTCATCACCGATTACCTGCACCCTGTTATCCAAGCCGGGAACAGCACGACGCACGGGCTCTGGTACTACGTGCTGACGGCTCTCTGTTTTATGACGGTACTCTTTGTGATTGCGATGATACAGTACAAGAGCACCTACACGAAAATCTATACCGAGAGTGCCTACCGTCGTATTGGCATTGCCGAGAAGCTGCGTAAATTGCCTTTGGCTTTCTTCGGAGAAAAGAATCTTTCGGATCTCACCGCTACGATGATGGAGGATTGTAACATGTTGGAAACCCTCTTCTCTCACACAGTTCCACAACTCTTCGCCTCTGTCATCAGCATTATCTTGATTGCCACCGGGATGTTCTTCTACAACTGGCAACTGGCCCTTGCTCTCTTTGGGGTCGTACCGGTAGCGACAACGGTCATCTTCTTAGGAAAAAGGCTTATGGATAAAGCTAATAAGGAGTACTATCACGTAAGGCGTGATACGACCGAGCAGATACAGGAAGGGCTTGAAGCGGCGCAGGAGATTAAATCGTACAACGGAGAGGCAGCCTATTGCGACCGTTTAGACAAACAGCTCGAGATATATGAAGCCACTCTGCAGCGAGGCGAATTTCTCGGAGCGGGGCTTGTGGGCAGTGCACAGTCTATCCTGAAACTTGGTTTGGCAAGCGTTATCATTGCGGGAGCTTATTTACTTGGTTTGGGCAGCATCGACATGTTCACTTACTTGGTCTTCCTGCTCGTTGTAGCCAGCATCTACAACCCCATCATGGATGTGTTCAACCATATGGCGACACTGATACTACTCGATGTGCGTATCGACCGCATACGTGAGATGAACGACATGCCCGCACAGCAAGGCGATGAGGATTGCACGGTAGAGGGTTACGACATCTGTTTTGACAAGGTCGATTTTGCTTACGAGACAAGCAAGCAGGTGCTGCGCAACGTCTCTTTCACTGCCAAGCAAGGCAAAGTAACGGCACTTGTGGGACCTTCGGGGGGAGGCAAAAGCACTTCGGCAAAATTAGCTGCCCGCTTTTGGGATATTCATGGCGGAAAGATCACACTTGGCGGACGGGACATCTCAAAAATAGATCCCGAAATGCTCTTGAAAAACTATGCCGTAGTCTTTCAGGACGTGTTGCTTTTCAACGCTTCCGTCATGGACAACATCAAAATCGGGAAGAAAGACGCTACCGAGGAAGAGGTGAAAGCGGTAGCACGTCTTGCCCGTTGCGATGAGTTCATCGCCCGGCTGCCCAACGGTTACGACACCTTGATAGGCGAAAACGGAGAATCGCTATCGGGAGGCGAACGCCAACGCATATCCATTGCCCGTGCGCTTCTCAAAGATGCTCCTGTCATCCTCTTGGACGAAGCAACGGCAAGTCTGGACGTAGAGAACGAAACGTTGATACAGGCCGGTATATCGGAGTTGATCAAGAACAAGACCGTCGTCATCATCGCACACCGTATGCGCACCGTTGCCAACGCTCATCATATCGTGGTGCTGAAAGACGGAACCGTCGCAGAACAAGGAGCACCCGACGAACTGCTTGCCCGAAACGGCGAATTTGCCCGCATGGTAGCACGGCAGAAGGAGACCGGAATATAAATCGAATCAATCAGAATCAATTATAAAGAAAAAGGACAAATGAAGAGATCAATCGCAGTAGTAGCCATGCTTGTGGTGGGGTTCGCTGCCACAACATGCGCACAAACGGGCAGAGAGATTGCCCAAAAGGTAAAAGACCGTCCCGACGGCGATACCCGTCGGTCTGAAATGGTTATGACGTTAATCAACAAACGCGGAGCGGTGCGCGAACGCAAGCTCATTTCCTACTCCATCGATGTGGGCAAAGAAAAGAAAGACCGCAAGAGCATCATGTTCTTCCAATATCCCGGCGATGTAAAGGGGACGGGCTTCTTGACGTGGGATTATGATGAGCTAAACAAGGACGATGACAAATGGCTCTATCTGCCCGCCATAAAGAAAACGCGCCGTATCAGCGGTTCGTCTGCCAAGCAAGACTACTTTATGGGTAGCGACTTTACCTACGACGACATGGGCAGCCGCAACGTGGACGAGGATACGCACACGCTCCTGGGCGAAGAAACCGTCGACGGACAGAAGTGCTGGAAACTGGAATCCTTGCCTAAGGACAAGCGTGATATTTACTCCAGGAAAACGGCCCTGATACGTCAGGACTGTCTGATACCTGTCAGGGTGGAATATTACGACAAGATGGGCAAGCTGCACCGTCGTCTCGAGATGTCGGATATTGCCAAGGTAGAGGGCTTCTGGGTAGCCCGGAAGATGCACATGACCAACGTGCAAACCGAGCATCAGACGGTTCTCGAAATCAAGAATCCGACGTACAACATTCCCATGGAGGAGAGCAAGTTTAACGTGACCACGTTAGAGAAAGGCAGGTTCTGATGAAAGCGTTCAATCGTCTTTCCGCGGGGCTTTGCCTCTCGGTCTTTCTGTTTTGCCCCGTGCATGGAGTTTGGGGACAAGGAGCGGGCGAATCGTCGTGGCAGCTCAAAGGCCTTGTCGACACCTACCACGCCTTCCGCTCCGAAAAGCCGAACGATTGGATGTCTTCCCGTACCCGACTCAGGGGCGAGGTCGGCAAAAACTTCGCAGGCTCTTCGCTCTTCGTCTCGTTCAACGCTACCTACAACGCCTTGCTGAAAGAGCGCACCGGCTTTGAACTGCGGGAAGCATACCTTGACCATCGGCAGGAGCACTGGGGCTTTCGTCTCGGGCGACAACTTGTCATCTGGGGTGCGGCCGACGGCGTACGTATCACCGACCTCGTCTCACCCATGGATATGACCGAGTTCTTGGCGCAAGACTACGACGACATCCGCATGCCCGTCAATGTCCTGCGGTTCTTCGTCTTCAACGACAAGATAAAGCTCGAACTGCTTGCCGTTCCCACTTTCGAAGGATACAAGCTGCCCACCGATGCCGCCAATCCGTGGAGCGTGTTGCCTAAAGAAACACCCCGGTCCCTTGTCTGGGACGCGGAGGGAAGCCGCCCCGAGCTACGCCTCTCCAACGTAGAATACGGGGGCAGGCTCTCTTTCGCCCTGCCGGGGGTAGACTTCTCGCTTGCCGCGCTGCATACGTGGAACAAGATGCCCGTCATCGAGTACAAACCATCGGGCTCCCAACTTACGGTTTCGCCCCGATACTACCGCATGGGATTCGTCGGAGGCGATGTCTCAAAGCCCTTGGGACAGTTCGTGCTGCGCGGCGAAGCGGCCTTCAACCTCGGGAAGCATTTCAGCTACATACAGCAAGCCGCCTCCACCCCTCAAAAAGGATTCAACACCATCAATTGGTTGGTGGGGGCCGACTGGTATGCCCCTCATGAATGGACAGTGATGGCTCAGTTCTCTTCCGAGAGTATTTTCAAGTACGAAAGCTACGTCGCACAGCCCCGCCATAATTCGCTCCTTACGCTCTGCGTGTCGAAGAAGTTACTGGACAGCAACTTACAGCTTTCCGACTTCACCTATTTCGACCTCAACCACAAGGGCTGGTTCAGCCGTTTCACGGCTGACTATGCCCTGAACGACCACATCCACCTCTTGGCAGGCTACGACTGGTTCGGAGGAAGCGAGGGTATGTTCGGCCCGTATAAGCACAATTCGGAAGTATGGGCAAAGGCTAAATACTGCTTTTGAGATCCACACCATTTTAATAACCATAAACAAAATTTGAAAAGATTATGAAGAAGACATACGACAGCAGTTAAAGAGAATGCGGACTTAAGCAATCGGAATCGTTTAAGTTAAACGGTGAAAGACGTTCCAATGGAGCGATCAAAGCCGTTTACTGAAGCTGTTTAAGTAGAACAGCAAAATTATTCAAAGTATAACCATCAAAAACATCAAAAGTCATGTTACTATACAACGTAAAAAAAGAAGAGATGCGCATCGGTAAACACAAGGGCAAAACCATGTATTACGCCTCTCCCATTGCACAAGACAAGATTACCACCAAGCAGCTAGAGGATCGGATTGTCAATGCCACAGCCCTGAGCCGTGCCGACGTGCGGTCAGCCATCACCGCCTTGGCGAAAATCGTACGTGAAGAGATGCTCAGCGGCAGAACCGTTGACCTGGCCAACCTCGGGTCATTTAAGGTTGTATCCAACGGGAAACGCGTGGAAACGGAAAAAACCGTTACCGCCGAAACTCTCAAAACACCACGCATTCAGTTTTTTCCCAAACTCGAAATGCGCAATCAGGCAAAAAACGTACAGCATGTGGTGATACGTGAAAGCGAGGCCGGATCGGCTAAACCGAGTCCGAATCCCGGAGATTTGCCCGAAGCACCCGATTCTGCTCTTTAATATTCATAACAAGAAACAATGAAGCAGCAAGTATTATTTTTCTTTTTCACGCTGATGCTCACAGGTATCAGCGTGTCCGCCCAAACAGGTGGAGGACGGATTGCAGGCGTGGTCATCGACAATGCAGGCGAAGAACCACTGCCCGGCGCAACCATCTTCATCGAAGAGCTGAAAAAGGGCATTGTGACAGACGGGCATGGCGAGTTCTTACTTTCCGATGTTCCCGCAGCCACTTATACGCTTACTGTAAGGTTTATAGGCTACCACACGCAAACCCGCAAGCTCACGGTGGGTAAAGAGAGAGGGAAAAAAATCATCATCCGCCTGAAAGCCGAAGCAAAATCGTTGGACGAGGTGGTAGTGATGGGTAAGAGCGAAGCCCGTAAGTTACGGGAGCAGGCCATGCCCATATCCGTTATCAGCATGAACCAGATACAAGGAACGGTTAACAATGTACAAGACATTCTGGCAAAAACTGCCGGAATCACCGTGCGTGCCACGGGTGGAACGGGCAGTACCTCTCGCATATCGGTGCGCGGACTGGAAGGCAAACGCATCGGGCTTTTCATTGACGGGAATCCGATGAACGACAATTCCGATTTTATCGACATCAATGATATTCCGGTCGAAATGATCGACCGCATCGAGATATACAAAGGAGTTGTCCCTGCCAAGTTCGGAGGTTCTGCCGTAGGTGGTGCGGTCAATATTGTCATCAAAGAGTATCCGCCTAAATATTTGGACGTGAACTATTCTTACGGCAGTTTCAATACGCACAATGCATCCGTTGTGAGCAAGATGAACATTGCCCCAAAAGGAATCGAGTTCGGGCTGGGAGGTTTTTATACCTATGCCGACAACGACTACAAGATGAAGTCTCCTTTTCAAGAGGGGCTTACTATAACCCGCGATCACGACAAGTTTAAAAAAACAGTCATCGGCGGTAGCTTTAAGGCACGGAAGTGGTGGTTTGACTTGGTGGAGTTTGAACCCGTTTTCATACATACTTACAAAGATATACAGGGGATAGAATCGAACATCCGGCATGCACACAGCCATTCCAACGCCTTTATTTTCGCCAATAAGATGGAGAAAGAAAACTTCCTCTTAGACGGCCTGGACTTGGACTGGCAGCTGGGGTATATCTATACCGACTATCATTTTGCCGATACCGCCTCGCACCGCACACATTGGGATGGAACGCATTATCCGGCAGTTTCCGAATTCGGCGGCGAAATCGGCAAATGGGCTTCATTATTGACGAATGAAAAGCATCAATTGCAGCACAAATTGAATCTCAACTATCTTGTCAATGAGAACCATTCGGTAAACTTCAACTCTTTGCTGAAATACGCTCATGCCAACCCTCGTGATGGGATGAAGGACAAGGTCATAGGTTATCGTACCGACTTTCCAAGCAATATGTTCAGTTGGGTGGCAGGCTTGAATTACGACTATCGCACCTCGAACGATAAGTTCCTTAACTCTTTCAACGTCAAGTATTACTACTACTCGATGAAAACGCGGATGGCAAGTGTCCTGGTAAAGACAGCAGAGGATATAGACACACACAAGAATGATTTCGGCATCAGCAATGCACTTCGCTACCGCATCACACCCAGTCTGATGGCAAAAGCTTCGTTCGGATATGATGTAAGGCTTCCATCGGAAGAGGAACTGTTGGGTGATGGATACGTGATAGCTCCTGCCGGCAATCTCACTCCCGAACGCAATATAAGTGTCAACATAGGAATGTTATTCGATTTAACTGGAAAAGCCTCCTCTAACTTACAGATTGAACTGAACGGATACTATATGCATCTCAAAGACATGATTCGCTTTACGGGCGGATTCTTGCAGTCGCAGTATCAGAACTTCGGCGAGATGCGGACTCTTGGTATGGAAGCAGAGGTGAAAGCCGACATGACACGGTGGCTCTATGGCTATGTGAACGCCACTTACCAAGATCTGCGAGATGTGCGTAAGTATGAACAAAATACAACTGTTGCCAACCCTACCAAAGGTAGCCGTATGCCCAATATACCCTATCTGATGGCAAACGCAGGATTGGAGTTTCACAAAGAAAATCTGTTCGGAGGCAGCGGGATGAATACGCGCATATTCACCGATGCTTCATTTGTGGAAGAATATCTGTACGACTTCGAACAAAGCCAATTCCAGCAGCATCGCATACCTCGAGCCCTCTCGTGCAATATAGGCTTTGAGCAAAGCTTTGGCAATGGGCGCTACTTCATTATGGGAAAAATAAACAACCTGACCGATACAAAAATGATCAGCGAGTTTAACCGTCCTTTACCCGGACGTAGCTTCACTATCAGATTCAGATACGTATTTAAGTAACAAATTAACAATCATTAAACAAAAAAAGAAATGAAAAAGAATGTATTTTTTGTAGCAGCGATATTCGCTGCATTGTGCCTTAACTCATGTGACAAGAATGATCCGGACAATCCTATTGCAGGAGGTTCGGGAAAGATTCTCCTAACAACAGCCCTACCCAATGCAACAGGTATGGATGGAACGGTTTATATGCAACTCATTGATGAGCCTGTATTAGGCAAGACGATGGCTACCAATAACAACAATGGTATAAATGTTCCCTTTGGCAGTTCTTATCCTATGATAATAGGTCAGGAAGTCTATGTCTTCCCAAGCTATCATTTGACAATGGACAAAAACGAACTGATTAAATACCGTCGCACGAATGGAATTTTACAAAGAGAGGGAAGCTTGCAATTGCCTGCCAATAACAGTGCCAACAATCTTGTCAAACTATCTTCCACAAAAGCCTATCTATCGCTTGCCGGACTAGGACTGATTTACATATTTAATCCCGAAACGATGCAGAAGACAGGAGAGATCAACCTGACCTCTTTGGGTATTCAAGATAATAATCCGGACATCGGAATCATGATTGAGCGTGACGGATATGTGTTTGCTGGTCTAAGCCAGATGGTGGGAGGTTGGACAAGCCCTGAGAATTACAAACAAGCAGATGTAGCCGTCATTGACACCAAGACGGACAAGTTGGTCAAGATGATTTCAGAGAAAACCAGTGGTTTTTCTCAAGCCACACGTCCGATCGACCCCAAGTCTTTATTCATGGATGAAAAAGGCGATATATACATTTCTTGTCTCGGGAACTTCGGAATGGTGGCAGGTCATAAGGCCGGCATACTTCGGATTAAGAAAGGAGAAACAGACTTTGATCCAACATACCATTGGACGATAACCGGAGCTTCTATCGAAGGAGAAGAGAAAGTAGCTGGTTTTGCCGCTTCAATTTGTTATGCAGCCAATGGCAAAGCCTACGGATACATTGATATTCCCGGTTATTACAAACCAGGAGAAACGGGACATGGCGCTATAGCGAGCCGAGCTGTAGTCTTTGATTTATACAATCAGAAGATGAAGAAAATAGAAGGATTGGATTTGTCCAATGGCTATGGCGTGTTAGTGTCTAAATATAAAGACGGTTTGGCAATCGCCAATGCTTCAACGACAACAAAAGGCATCTATTATCTCAATCCTCAGACAGATAAGATTAATCCTATTCCTATGATAACCACCATAGGAAATCCCATGGCTATAGAGTGGTTCGGCAACTAAACTTATAACGCGAGTTCGGGATAGCCTCCTTCCAAAAATAAAGAGGGTGTCCGACTGATGAAGTGACCCCAAAAATTTGGACTGGTTAAACACTATCCAGTTATAGAAAGAGTTCGGTATTGTACTGGACTCTTTCCTTTTAACCGGGACTTAATTCTTTTATTATTATAATAATCTATATATCCTTCCAAAGCCTTTGTGAAGTCTTCCGGAGACTCGAACTTTTCAGCGTATAGAAGTTCAGATTTCATAATTCTGAAAAAATTCTCCATCATAGAGTTGTCCAGACAGTTTCCCTTTCTCGACATACTTTGAATTATATGATGCTCTTCAAGCCTTTTCCGATATCCGAAGTGTTGGTATTGCTAACCTTGATCAGAATGAAGTACGAGTCCGTCAAGGTTATCACACTTATCAAATGCTTTATCGAGCATGTCATATACTTGTTCAAGATGAAGTGCACCCTCTTACATTTTATTTTTTTAGGAATATCCCCAAATAACTTGATGTCTGCTTTAACGATAGAACCTGTTAGGTGTTTGCAGCGGACATCACCATAACCCATTGCCATTACCACTACTTCTTGCAGTTGTTGTGAGCCCTCTCTTAAGTTGATGAAAAACTTCCGCTAATTGTTTACCGGAACTTCTTGTGTTTGATAACCAATGAATGAAATGACCAAGGTTTCTTCGGAAGATACATTGGCTAATGCAGTCGGTGATACAACCGTTGCTTGTACCTTTTACGAAGACTGACGCACCGGTAACCAGACCGAAATCATCATTCACGGTACCGGAAATGCTTAGCTAGAAATAGCTTGTGAGCTGATTCTATTTTAAAATATAAATGTTAGTTTTATGTTAGATAATTCCGGATACTTTAATCTTAAGAATTTGATTATAATACATATATAAATTTATTTGTTAGATTTAAAGTTTTTTTTTATAACTGTAAAATACAGATTTAGCCTTATATTTACAATATGATATTATTGATTTTATCTAGTAAAAAAGCTTTTGCATTATAAGGACATTCAATTCTTCTTCCAGAATTGTAGTATATGTTTTATAATCATACCAATAAGATAAAAAAGATAATGGTCAAAATAAAGCTCTCAAAACAAAATACTTGTTGTTCAATTATCTTATAATAGTAAAAATGAATTTGTTGATTCCGCAAAAGAGTTTGTATCAGATGTTGAGGTTTCAACAATATTAAATATTACTTTTATTTATAGTAACTAATTTGCATTAATATGAGAAAGGTATTTATTCTTTTGTTTATTTCTTTAGCATTGTTATCCTGTCAAAAAGAGGAAAACAATAGAAAAACAGAGTATCAAGTATTAACAAGTAAGGACGCATCCAAACCGTTTAGCTGTCTTGGAGAGAAACGTATTATTACGATTACGATTATAAAAAAAACATTAATAGATGATGTTTTAAGTTCAGAGGTTCCGATTATTCCCAGGGATGTTTCGGTAGAATTTGATAAAACTCTTTTTTCTGATATAGAAATAAAAGTGGAGGGCGATCAGGTAGTATTAAATATAACCTCAAATATTAATAAGGAAGATAAAATTTTGAATGTTGATC
>OGYC01002075.1_pt1 | contig 14761 bp, 10 predicted proteins | sample 1576461 | NCBI WGS metagenome assembly OGYC01 (sample SAMEA3541569, study PRJEB24748) | human gut metagenome | biome: human gut; feature: human-associated habitat; material: faeces | place: China | collected 2012 | reverse complement strand
GGCGGAGTGCGGCGCACTCCGCCCCTTTTGCAGCAGTTTAATAATGTCTCAGCTTCAGTTCTCAGACTTGCCCATACGCTTTCTGGTAATCAGAATAACGCCTGCGCCAACGACCAGCAGGCCGCCCAGCGCATAGAAGATGGTTGTGCCGACGCCGCCGGTTTCAGGCAGCGTGGAACCGGATTTGTTCACAACATTCGCGCTGAGCGCATTGGACGGCGCTCCGTCGTCAACCGTAACGGTCACGCCCGTGTAATTGGAGCCGTCCTCATTGTAGGCGGCGGAGATATTGAACTTCACAGGCTCGGTCAGCAGGTTGTGGCCGGTGGGCGCCTTTGTTTCGTACAGATAGTAATCGATGTCGTCCAGCCCCTTGATAACGGCATTGCCGGCGTCAACCACATAAACAACATTCGTGTCGCCGGCCGTTGCAACCCGGTATTCGCCCTCGGAAACCTTCACCATGCCAATAAGGTCGGTGGTAACGGCAGGAACGCCGTTCGCATCGCAGTTCATGTCCGCAACCTGGAGAGTACCGCTTTTGGACAGGGCAAACTTCGCGCCGGTCAGCGGGTCGCCATTTGCATTCACCTTGTTGATGCCCATCCTGAAGGTCCAGACGTAGACCTTCTTTTCAGCGGACTTTCCAGTTTCGGGCTGCTGATTATACACATTGTTGCTCCATTCAAGATAAGCCACGTTATCCTGCTTACCCTGGTCATACACCTTGGCGTCAGCGTTCAGCACACCGCTATAATAAGTATAAAGCGTATCTCCTGTATTCACTGCTGGATTATACATAAGCACTGAGTTAATGTCGATCTGTAGCCGGAAGCCATTGCCGTCAGGGGTAACTGTGTAATATTCTTCAGGAAGCACTTCGTTATCGTTGACCTTGATCGTGACATCCGATTTATTCTTAACATTGGAAGTCACTCCGTCAGACATGACGTCGTGTATTACATATGTATATCGACCCGGTTTATAATGGTTGCCGAATCCATCCAGATGGTGAATCGTTGTAATAGTACGGAACTCAACGGTATCTCCGATCTGGTGATCGCCCACAACACCCCATTGGCCGGTCTCATTATGCTTGATCTGCTTGTCCAGTGTCGGCTTACCGCCCTTCGGAGCCGCGTTCACGTTTCCGACAACCTTCATCATGTAGAGCGTATAGAAGGCATCTGTACCGGCGAGGGTATCATCCTTATCCTTGATCAGATAATAGCCGGGCTCCAGATTGGCAATCGTATATGTACCAGCTCCGGCAGTGCTCTCAGAGGGATTGGTCAGATAATCAAATTGTGGTGCTGCAAGAGAAGCGGCAAAATCACGCGCCTTTTCCTCCGTAGTCAGCTCGGCCGCCTTTGCAGCCGCATCTTTGAATGTTGCCTGTGCTTCATCAGCATTAACCCCGTTACCCCAGGTAATATTGGTGAGGACGGTCTTACCATCTACCGTTTCAAGGTCGCCTGCGAAGATCTGGTATGCCTCGTAGGTATGGCCCGGTTCCGGATTGTTGATGGTGATGGTATACGGACCCGCCGCAAAGGCGGTTACATTTAGTGCAAGCACCATCGTAAGTGCCAGCACAAGAGTAAAAATACGTTTCATTTTAGTAATCTCCTTTGTCTTTGTTTGTGTTCTTTTCTTATGAATGAGCCATCGGTATCGTTTTTGCTGTTACTGGAGGCTACCGCACCTCCTTTCCCTTTTGCGGCTCCGTCTGCATCCGAGCAGAAGGCTTGTTATCAGGAAAAGCGCGCCGCCTGTTGTGAATAAGCCTTTTCCGGCCCCTCCCGTTTCCGGAAGGGTGTATTCCTGCTGCTTGCGCGTATTCGTAATAGTAAAGAGGTTTTCCTCACGCGCGCAGCTTGTTTCAAAACCCGATACCGAGATTTCTTCAACGGAATAATCATAGGTAACGGGGTTCCCGTTTTCATCCTCACCGATCGCAGGCAAGTTGGGTAGAACAGTTTCCCATCCATTCGCCGCAGAGAGAGTCAACTGTGTCCGTTCTACCTTGGCGTCTTCATTCCCGTCCGGGATCTGATAGACCCTTATCGTAATGGTTTCCACCGGAACAGCTGGCAAATCAGCGCCTTCCTCCGTTTTCCAGAGCTTTTTAACCGTAATTGAGGTGTACTGCTCCTGGGCCTTGTCGCCGGAAATCAGGAGGACGCCTCCAATTTCCACGGCTTTTCCGACAAAGCCATCCGGCATGGAATTCGGCGCGGTCTGATTTTCGTCCTCCCGGAGCCAGAAGAACGCTGCATTGTCCTTCAGCACATAATGAGGGGGAGCCTTTGTTTCAACAAGCTTGTACGCTACACTCGCCTCCAAGGGCTGAAGCTTAACCATTCCGTCGGTGCCTGTTATCAATGGCGTTTGATTAACCTTTGACCACTCATTGTTTTTCCATTGATACAGATCAAATTCCGCGCCCTGTAACGCTGCCCCGGCGTAGATAAAGTCATTACCTTGCACCGGCATGGGCGGCGCACTCCTCACTGCGATGCAGAAGTGGTCGTGCGTATGCTCTTCCAGCCGGCAAATAAGCGTTCCCTGTTCATCCTTGCACATCTCTGTGTGGGTATGCTCCGGCAGTCCGCAGGCGAAAGAGGGAGTGTTCTCCACACATTCCTCTGTGTGGGTATGCTCCGGGATACTGCAGGTCAGGGCATAGTTTTCGTCATAGCACTCCTCTTCATGGAGATGTTCGCCCATGCCGCAGTGATAAGCAGCTTCCGGCGTATCCACAGCGCCATAGCATGCGGGTTCATGTATATGCTCATCCTTGCCGCAGATCAGATTCTTCTTTTCTTCAACGGAAGCAAAGCAGCCCTCACCATGCTGGTGGCAAAGGGCCTGCATCATCCCGCAGACGAGCATGCCGTTTGAATAGCAGTCCGCTGTATGCTCATGCGGAATAGCTTCTTTTCGCGTGCAGATCAGGCGTTGCTGAGCTTTTTCACACGCCTCCGTATAGCTGTGGGGTTCCTGCTCCTCTTTGCCGCAAACAAGTTCATTTTCTGTTGTATAGCAGCTTTCCCCATGCGAATGATCTTCGCTTTCTTCCTGCTGGCAGCTCAATATCAGCCTTTGCTCGTAGCATTGCTCTGAATGTCGATGGCCTTCAAGCGCATCCGCACCGCAAAGGAGCTCAGTCCGTGTTTCATGGCACGCTTCCGTATGCGCGTGCTTCTGAATCTCCGGCAGCGTACAAATCAGCTCTCCGCTTTTAGAAAAACAATTCGTATCATGCTTATGAATCACAAAATCCGAATACCCGCATATCAGCTTGCCCTCTGCATCATAGCAGGCGTCGTCATGGCTGTGCTCAGGCTGCGGGCAATGCAAGTCTGAATACTCGATTACCGTTTCATAGCATGCGTCCTCGTGACTGTGGGCTTCCTTCCCGCAGTCAGGTGTCTGCGTCATAGTGATTGCAGGCAAAATTAAGGCATAGGTCGTGCAGAACACCACAATGCAACTTAAAACCATGACGATTCTTTTCCAGCGCTTTTTGCGAGCATGAGCATTGTGATAGCTGGTTATCTGCTCCGACAGACGTTGTTTCACATGGATTCCCCCCTTTGCTATTGAACTGGGCCAAATCGATCTAACGGCCAGATGCAGAAAACGACCTTGCCGACAATCTGATCGTCCGATGCACAGCCTACCGCCGTGTTTCTGGAGTCAACAGAAGCCTCTCTGTTATCTCCCATCAGGAAATATCGCTTATCCGGCACCTGGTACGGCAGCTCGATATTTGTCTGCCCGAATGCTTTTTCTGCGAGGTACGGCTCGTCCAGTTCTATGCCGTTCACGGAAACAGTTCCATCCTCATCGATGTTAACCCAATCCGACGCTCCGGCGATGTACCTCTTAATTAACAGCTTGTTTCCATAATAGAACGCGGCAATATCGCCTGTCTTGAAGTCGGTTGTTTTCAAGGAGATTACGATCTGCCCATCATTTAGTGTAGGAGCCATAGAGCTCCCGTAGATACGCAGTACCGGCATCCACAACGTTGCCACCAATACGGCAACTGCCGCTACTACGACGAGAATCGCGATTGTGCTTCGCAGTGTCCGGCTGTATCGGCTTTTGTGCCGCAGACGAGCCCGCTCTTTCCGAATCTGCTCTGCGGTCGGCAGCTCAACGGATGCCCTTTTCGCTGATTTCATCTGTTATCCGCCTCTCTTAATGTGCCTCTGCAATTCTGCGTGTGCGGCAATTAGCTCCCTTGCGCGTTTTTCAAAGCAATCCCATTTTTCAGATGCCTGTCTCTCTGCCGCCTCGACAATGGCTCGCGCCCTGTTTTCGCTCTCGCGGACAATGCGATTTGCTTCTTCTTCAGCATTGGAAATAATCTCTCTCCGCTGTGCTTCCGCAGCGTCCAATTTGCGTTGAATGCTGGAGGTTGATGTCTGAATAGAATACAGGTATTGATCTGCCGCGGCTTGCGCAGCCTCAAAAACGCCATTCAGGCCGATAGCCGCCTCCGCAATGGAACCGGCTTGCGCAATGCGCAATTCGCGCTGATTCAGTTTTTCCTGAAGCTGCGCCACCCGCACGTCCGCCGCATCCTTTTGCTTTTGCAGCTCATAGATGATGTCGATCAGCTCAACGCGGCTGAGTCGCTTTAGCTCTTTATCTGTCATCTCGTCCTTTTCATCCTTCCAGGAAATTGTTCTGCTACACAATGGGAGTATGCTTCTTGTTATGTAGTCCGGCTTTCTGTAATTGTTTTCTTTTAACCGCCAACTAACCGCCAACTGCTGCAAAGTCACTTTATTCAGGGCGTTTTCCATTTACTGCTTCATCATTTGAAAATAGGGGGCTACCTTTTAGTGAAATGGCATCTAATCCTTGATGCACCAGCATATCCGCGTTTGTGGCCGACTTGAAGGCTGGTCTGACTTTTTCAATCAGCTCATGAAAACACTTCAGATGCGTATCATACGCATACGCATACGCATACGTCCGACAATTTGCGGAATAATAGTACCGTAGGTAAAATAGCAGGTCGTGCTCTTTTTCCAACAGGAACTCCCAGATCCGCTTCCATAGCAGAAATGCACGCTCCTTCTATGCAAGACCGCCCATGTGCATGACGGGCCGTGTTTCTCGCAGAAGCACCGCAAACCGCTCATCTTCCAGATGGAACGTCTCGCTGAGCAGCTCGTCCTTGCTGCTGAAGCATTTATAAATGTATGCCTTATTCAGTCCAACCTCTGCTGCAAGGGATTTAGCAGTTGCTTTTTCCAACCTTTCCCTTGCTACGACACGGACGGCACTTTCCATAAATGCCTGCTTCATGCGTTGCTTCTCCAATAGCTACCCTCCATCTTGCTTAATAAGCAGTTGCTTGTGTGAATTTTGTCAAAAACCAATCAGCATCTTCTGCTGATTGGTTGATCCGTCAAACCCCGTGGAGCTTTTCGTGGAGTTCATCACTCTATTCAATCATCCCATATAAGGCGGAAAACACCGGAATACTTGTGTTTTTTTCGTGCGCATGACACAAAAGCTTGACTGCGCATTTCAAAACCCTACGGCGTTCAGTTTTTTCATATTATCCCGCTTCAAAAACAGAGAAGAGTGTACATACCGGTCAAGCGTGATGGTCGTGGTTGCGTGCCCCAGCACCTCCGAAAGTGACTTAATTTCAAACCCGACTTCGACAGCACGCGTCGCGAACGTGTGACGAAGCGTGTGAAAATGAACGCCTTCCAGGCCACATTCGCGGGTATATTTCTCCATCCTGTACTGTATAGCACGCGGCTCCATATAATCCTCCGTGCCAGTTAAAACATAAGCGGCTGAACTGGGGGGATTCATCTTCCCGCAAAGCTCAGCCGTGTAGTCTGTTATGGGAATCGTCCTGATGGAAGTATCGCTCTTGGGCGTACCGATCACGATCCTCGTCCGTGAACTGGAATTGCCAACGGCGCTAGTGTCGCGCAGCCGCTGAAGCGTGGTGTCGATGCGGATGGTCTGTTCTTTTAAGGATATATTTCCCCATTGCAGCGCACATAGCTCTCCAATACGAACACCCGTGAACAGCGTCAGCAACACGCCAAACTTGCAGGTATCCATATCATCCAGAAGATAGGAAACGAAGCGCGTCTGCTCTTCGCGGGACAGTACCCGCATTTCCTTTTTTCCCGGCTTGGGGTAATTGATCTCAATCGCAGGGAATCCTCCGTTAAAAAACGTCGCTGTGTATTTCAGAATACCATGCAGCACGACAAGCACATCATTCACGGTCTTTGGTGCCAGCTCATCCTCAAAAAGCAGCTCCGCAGTGAAGTCGTCGATCAGGCCGGTCGTCATGCCCATGGGGAAGCAGCCGCCGAGCTTTGGCTTGATGTGTTTCCGCAGCGCGGTATCATATTTAATGTAGGTAGACTCCTTCACCTTGGACTTTCGCATACGCAGCCATTCGTCGCAGTAAAATGAAAAACGGTGTCGGGAGTTTGTGCTGGGAATTGGCTTCCCATTGACCAGCGCCGCTTTGCACTTGGTCACTTTTTCCTTGGCTTCTCGATAGGTTTTGCCATAGCAGAAGCCGTACTTGATTTTTCCGGATAGTTCATATCCTTTGATATACCGCGCTTCCCAGCGTCCGTCCTTGCGTTTGAAAATATTTTCACCCTTTGACATTTTAGTAACCTCCCTAATAACATAATTGCAGTCCCGGGGACAATCACATTTTACTCGCACTCACAACACCCGCCCATCTCAGACTGCCCACTTGACTGCGCAAGAGATACTAATCCATGCATAAATGGCATAATCTCTGTTCGTAAATGCACGGAATTACCATAGATTTCGGGAATTTACCTTCAAATTAGAGATAAACCATTGATTTCACTGGCTAATTATGCTATAATACATCCATATAATTATAGAGTTCGGCTTTTCGTGGAGTGATGAACTCCACGAAATAAGAAGCTGCGTCTGAGACGTTACACTTGGCAAGCAATGCCTGCGTTTATACAAACTTGACGAACAGGGAGATTTCCGTCACCGGAAATCTCCCTGCTGCTTGTTGGGGCGATGCTCCCCAAACCCCTTGATTGATCGAACGGTTCCCGTTCGGCTGTGCCCTGCGTTGCAGTGCTATTTTTCCTGTTGATGCTCTCTTGTCTGCCGCTGGTCGTCGGCATCCGTGCACAGGAGCATCTCGGCGTTGGCTTTATAAATCTGGAGCCGCTTCGCTTCGTCGCGCGCCTTGGAAAGCTCTGCATAGTCGAGCTTCTTCTGCACAAGCAGATCGGAATACTCCGCTTGCAGGCTCTTGACCGTGGGCAGTTTTTTCAGCGCCAGATCGTCAAACGCTTTCTTCGCTGCCTTGTGGATGATGATGTCGCTCTCATGCGCATCGTAGTATTTCCTGGAATACCCGGCCTTGCGATAGGCGGTGTAGACATCTCTGGTCTTGGCATAGTTGATGATGTGCGTTTTCAGCACGGCAATCTCCGCCATACGGCTCTCTGCCGCCTTTATTTTCGCTGTCAGTTTCTTCGTCCTGCCGCTTGCAGCATCCGCATAATCGGCCAGCGCATCGAAATCTGCAAAGTCATGCTTCTGAATGAACAGCAGCGTTTCAGCCATGCTTTTCAGCTTTACGACTTTCAGCTTCTGGTCGTATGCAGCGCCTTTGCCGCTGCCGATTTTGGCTTCAATCTGCGAAATCAGCGTCGGCCTTGATGCCTTGGAAGGAAACGACTTTTTCCTGCGCGGCGTATGCACCCGCGTGCCGAGAATAACCGCCCGCAGTTCTTCTTCTGAGTAACCTTCACCCAATGACCGGAGCCGGATATTCTGCGGCTGACCGTCCCGCATGAAGGTGACGTGTTTGCCGCGCTTTACGGTGTAACCGGCTGCTTCCACTAGCTTCAGAAATGCCTCAAAATCTTTCGGTTTCTGCGCCAGCGCCGCGTCGATGGCCGCACGCAGCAGATCGCGCTGACAGGGCTTTGCATTGCCGCCCATCCACTTGTTGTAGCTCTTGCCGTGCGGTTTTGGATTTTCAATTACAGACAGCCGGTGCTCCATACAGACAAGATCACTGAGCTTTCGGACGGCCTCAGTGCTTCCCCAGAAGTTGCGGAATTTTCGCGTGCAGTCCAGCGTGGTGGAGTTCCAAATAATATGGTTATGAATGTGCTTTTTGTCGGTGTGGGTACAGACGATAAAGGCATGGTCGCCCTTCGTGAAGCGCCTGGCAAATTCATAGCCGAGCCGGTTGGCTTCCTCCGGAGTGACCTCACCCGGCTTGAACGACTGGCGAATCTGATACGCGATCACATCGCTGGCCTGCTCCCGGCCGGTGAGCTGGCGGTACTGACGCTTGGATAGAAGAAACTCGCTGTCCGCTGTCTTTGCATCACAGGCATAGGCCGAAATATATTCGCCGTCTTCCGTCTTATCCGGATTCTTTGCGTAGTCCGTCCGTTCCGTCAGGCATTGGGCAATGGTCTTGCCCTTGTTGACGTGCATGGGAATGATTCGCGTGGTCGCCACGGGCAAGCCTCCTTTGCAGAAAGATAGCGCGGAAGCTTTTACACTCCCGCGCTGTGCGTTACCAATATACTTTTTCTTTCATCCAGTCCCGCAGCAGATGAAGCTGTGCAACAAGCCACGCACCGAGCATCGGCAGGCCGTAGGGCGAAAGCAGAAACGCCGCTACAAGCTCGATCACACCGTTTTTTACATTGTGGTCGATGAAACTGAAAACGCTCACAAGGACGAGAAGCACAGACAGGATATTCAGCAGCACGGAGGAAATATGCAGGGTCAACGTGCAGAGCCAGATCAGGAACGCGAGAATAAGCATGACCGGAGCCAGCAAGATTTTCAGAATAAACTTCATATTTTCATCAACTCCTTCGCCTACATATTACAATTTAATAGGAGCGAAGACAAGGATGCCGCGGAGAGGGACAGCATTGGAGCCTCAGCTCCATTATTTGATGCCTGCAAGCTTTACCAGTATCCCATTCGCCATATCCCAAAGCTGCTCCTGATTTTGGACGACCTGCTCCAAATCTGTATCGTAGATGCGCCCGGATTCATTCATCCGCCGCGCAATCTGATTGATGTTGTTGCTGGCATAGCGCAGAAGCGAGACCATCTCTTTTAGCTCCGGCAGCTCCAACCGGACGATCATGCCGTCAATGGCGATGCGGCGCAGATAGGCGCTGAGATTGGTCATGCCCGCCTGCGTCATTTTTTCTTCGATCATGCGCTTTTCCGCTTCGGATACCCAGAAGATAATCTGCACATTTCTGTTTCTGGCCATGGTCATCGCTCCTGTCCCGGCAGCTTTTTCTCTGCGGTCTTTGTCTGAATCGCCGTTTTGTTTTTCTGAATCTTCTCCAGCACGGAGGGACGTTTTGCCGGTGCGTGTTTTTCTTTTGCCAGTTCCTCGCGCACACGAGAGACAAGCAGATTGACAAGGCCAGGATTGACCTGCGACACGAGAAAATACCGGCTGCGTTCATGCCCCCATTCGTCGGCATCGGTACAGACCGGAACCGTCTGTGCCCACGCCTTGTTATCACGGCTGATTCGCCCGTCGTGGTCAAACGCACGCACGGTATTGGCAAGCACATACGCCACACGCTCCATTCCAAACTGCGCTGCAACCTGTGCGGCAGCCTTGCCTGTGTCGAGACAATAGTCGTGGTAGCTTTCATAGATCGCGGCTTCCAGCGCATCTCGGCAGGCCATGTTTACGCGAAAGGATTCCCGATAGGTGGGCAGCTCGTCGTGCTCGATGGCATACTCTGCGCTCTGCTTGTAGACGGGGATGTTTGCGGTTTCTGACTGTCCGCTTTTCAAGCTGCCGCGTGCCGATGACTCGCGCTCATGTGCCTTTGCATCCTCGCGCGCCAGTTTGGTAAACAGGTCAACAAGCACGCTGTGGCTGTTCACTGCCAGATAGCAGTTCCGATCCGTTCCCCACGGGTCGGGGTTCTCCATAACGGGAACGGTTTCTGCCCATCGCCGGTTGTCCGTTGAGAAGCGTTCATCCCGATCCTTCTGCCGGATGGTGATGGCCAGCACATACAAAATGCGCTCATACCCAAATTTCTCTGCTACCTGCGCAACGGCTTCCTTGTGCAGAACGTCATCGTAATAATGCTCGGAGATTGCTTTTTCAATGGCCTCCTTGCAGGCGGCGTTCGCCTTGTTGGAGGCGCGGTAAAGCTCCAACTCTCCGTTCTCACGGGCATGAGCGCCGGGAAATCTGTAAACGGGAATATCCTTCATAATTGGTGCATCCTTTCTTCCATTAAGTTGTAGTGAAGCGGCTCCGACGAAGCCTGAATTTCGCCGGAGCAGACGCTTTTTTATCGTTCTTCCTTGCTTATATGCCTGCCTTTTTCCTCGGTGCGGGGCTGAGACAGCGGCGCTTTCAGCCGCGCCAGCACGGAAGGGCGTTCTGCCTTTGCAGAGATCGCGGATTCATCTGCCAACTGCTCCATGGGCGTGCGCTCGTCGATGTTCAGTTCGGCGTTGAGTTCTGCAAGCCGCGCAGATTTCACACGAAGCTCTTCCTCTTGCGGGAAGGGCTTGCCCAGCTCCGCCTTTGCGGCCTCCATCTGTGCGGTGGTCGCATCCAGCGTGTTTCGGACATTCTGCAATCTGTCCGGCATGGCGTTCAAAACGTTGTCGATACGCGTGAGGTTTCCGCGTGCATCCTTGCCCAGCGTCACGCGATGGGTCATCTGCCCCTTTAGCGTCAGAACATAGTCTTTGCCGAAATCCTCCAGCGTAAGGGACATCTGGAATCCGCGGTAGGTGCCGACGGGCACCGGCTCCATACCCCGCACATCCTTGAACGCTTCCAAGAGCGCCGCACCGGCGTTGTCCTTATCCGTAAGATTGTCGTTTTTGACCGTCATACCGGCAAAGCCGTCCTCCGGATGTGGGTGCGCCGCCAGCGTTTTCATATCTGCCTCAAGACCGGAAATGAACCCCCTGGACTTTTCAATGTCCTCCGGGAATTTCTTCAAAAGGCTGTCCTCCAGCTTGTACTGCTGGCTCTGATGGCTGGCCTTCATCAGCTTCAATCGCGCAACGTCCACATCCAAATCCATCTTCTCTTTGATCCTCTCGTCACCGGCGCACAGCGCCTTGATCTCCGCGTAGGAAAGGGCTGTTTCGTCCACATCCTCGCAGGAGCGAACCGGGGATTTTGAGGTCATGATCTGAGAGATGAATTTCTGCTTGTTCTCCACTGTCTGCCAGAGGTAGGCGTCGAATGTGGATTCGGTGACGTAACGATAGATGTGTACTTCCTTGTTGCGGTTGCCCTGACGGATGATGCGGCCGCTGCGCTGCTCCAAATCACCGGGACGCCACGGGCAGTCAAGGTCATGGAGTGCCACGAGCCTGTCCTGCACGTTCATACCAGCGCCCATTTTGAAGGTGCTGCCCATGAGCACACGCACCTGACCGGCGCGCACTTTTGCGAACAGCTCTTTCTTTCGCGCTTCGGTATTCGCTTCATGGATGAACGCGATCTGCTCACGGGGGATGCCGCGGGCGACGAGCTTTTCCCGGATGTCGTCGTAAATCGTGAACGCCGGTTCTTCGGCTGCATCCTGCCCAACGGCAGCTTCCAGCGCGTGAAGCTCCGGGCTGTCGAGATTCCCGCCTGCGGCTTTTGCCGCTCTGGATGCAGGCATTGCCGCTTTCGGTGTGGAGAGGTCGCAGAAGACGAGCTGGGTGAGCTTATCTGCCTGTCCGTCCTTCCAGACGGAATAGATATTGTCCACGCACATATTGACCTTGCTGCCTGCCTCATCAGGCAGATCGGGATTGATGACGCGCTGGTCAAGCCCCAGCTTGCGCCCGTCCGACGTAATCTTGAGCATATTGTCGGTGCTTGCGTCCACGATTCCCGCATGGACTTTAGCGGCACGCTCGGAAAGCTCCTGCACCATGCCTTTCTGAATCTCTGTCGGCTGTGCCACGACGTTGTGATAGATGGGCGTCGGCGTGGGCAGATGAAGCTGATCCGCCGTCTTGATGTCGGCGGCTTCCTTGAATAGCTGCATCAGCTCCGGGAGGTTAAAGAATTTTGAAAACCGGGTACGCGCCCGGTAGCCGGTGCCCTCCGGGGCAAGCTCAATGGCCGTTGCAGTCTCACCAAAGGTAGAAGCCCAGCAGTCAAAATGCGTCAGGTGTTTTCTCTGGAGCATGTCGTGCTGGAGATAGCGCATCATGGTGTACAGTTCCGTCATGGAGTTTGACACCGGCGTGCCAGTCGCAAACACAATACCCTTGTTGCCGGTGATCTCATCAATATACCGGCATTTCAGGAGCATATCCGAAGACTTCTGCGCATCGGAGGTGGAAAGACCGGCAACATTGCGCATTTTTGTATAGAGGAACAGATTCTTGAACGCGTGGGCTTCGTCCACATAGAGCCGGTCTACGCCAAGCTGCTCGAAGGTGATAACATCATCCTTGCGGCCGGTGTCCTGCAATTTCTTGAGCTTCACTTCAAGACTCTTTTTCGTTTTTTCCAGACTCTTGATGGTGAAACGCTCGGCGTTGTTTGCCCTTAGCTCCATCAGGCCGTCTTCAATTTCATAAATCTGCTCTTGCAGCATCCGCTCCTGCCGTTCTCTGGAGACCGGAATACGCTCAAACTGGCTGTGTCCGATGATGACGGCATCATAATCGCCGGTGGCGATGCGGGCGCAGAACTTTTTGCGGTTTCTCGGCTCAAAGTCCTTTTTGGTAACGGCGAGGATATTGGCAGAGGGGTACAGACGCAGGAACTCCGACGCCCACTGCTCGATCAGGTGATTGGGCACCACAAACATGGGCTTGTGGCAAAGACCGAGACGCTTGCTCTCCATCGCTGCCGCGACCATCTCGAAGGTCTTGCCCGCGCCGACTTCGTGCGCAAGGAGCGTGTTGCCGCCATACAGAATGTGAGCAACGGCATTTAGCTGATGTTCCCGAAGCTGTATCTCCGGATTCATGCCGGAGAACGTAATATGCTGTCCGTTGTACTCGCGCGGACGGGTGGAATTGAAAAGCTCGTTGTACCTCTGAACCAAATCGTGCCGCCGCGTCGGGTCTTTCCATATCCATTCCTGAAAAGCGTCCTTGATGGCCTGCTGCTTCTGCTGGGCAAGCGTGGTCTCCTTGGAGTTGAGCACGCGCTTCTCTCTGCCGTCTGCATCCTCAATGGTGTCGTAAATGCGCACGTCGCGCAGATTCAGCGTGTCCTCCAGAATCTTGTAGGCATTCGCGCGTTCCGTGCCGTAGGTCATGTTGGCGTTGATGTCGCTGCGGCCTACGACGCTCTTGCCGGTGATATTCCATTCCGCGCTGAAATCCGAATAGTTGACATCAATGCTCCGGCGCACATAGAAAGCAGGCTCCAACAGCTCAAACATGAACTGCCTGATATACTCTTTGTCGATCCACGTTGCGCCGAGGCGTACTTCAATTTCCGAAGCATCCAGATCCTTGGGCTGCGCCTGCTCCAAAGCCGCAGCATTGGCGGCGTAGTTCGCAAGGCCGTCTTTGGGGAATCCGGGCGCGGCGTAGCTGCGGGCAATGCGCAGCTTCTCACGGACATCGCCGGAGAGATATTCATCCGCTGTCTGCCATTCACGCTCCACGGGGTCAAAGAAGATAACGCCGGTCAGCTCATTGACCAGCTTGTCCTGACTTTTGCCGGAGAGCTGAGCCATATAGTCCATGTCCACGCAGGCTTTTTCCGAGATGGACAGCGCCAGCGCTTCCGATGCCGTATCCACGGACGTGATGGCCTCATGGGGACGGATCGTGCGCTTTGTGAAAATGTCTGCCTTGCGCTTGAGGCTGTTTTCTTCATCCAGCACCTCCAGAGAGCAGAGCAGGAAGTATGAGCTGTCATCCGAAAATGCCAGATTGTTGGCGCGAGCGTTGATAAGGCCGTATTTCACCGTGAAAGAATCATAGAGGGTATCCAGCTCCCGCTGTGTCTGCTGGATCGCTTCATCGGAGACGAAGCCGTCCATCTGCTGCCCGATGAGCTTCTGTACGCAGTCCCGGAGCTGCACCATGCCCTTGACGCGCTCTTTTGCCGTTGCGTTCAGGTCAGGCTTGACCATGACGCTGTTTTCCCGGTAATACACCTCACCGTCCACGATGGTGTAGGAGAAGTTTTTCACATTGGGGTCTGCGGGAATCGACGTGCCGATCTTCTCGTTTTCACCGAGGTCTGGCAGCTCTGCCTCCTGATATTTACCGCCGATTTTCTGCACCGCTTCATGGAGCAGCGCTCCCAAATCTACACCGTCTATGGGGCTGACGGTATAATCCTGCTTGCCGTACTGCGTACTCTCCGAAGATGGGGTTCCGAGCACCATTTCCGGATGCTCTGCGAAGTAGCTGTTGATGGCAAAGCCGTTTTCGGACTGCCCAAGGTGAATCCAGTCCTCATCGATCTCAATGGGACGATCTCGGCGTTGCAGGAAGATGATATCCGAAACGACATCCGTACCGGCGTTGGCGCGGAACGCATTGTTGGGCAGACGGATCGCGCCCAGCAGCTCCGCCCGCTGCGCGATGTACCTGCGGACTTCGGGCGATTGCTTATCCATCGTGTAGCGAGAGGTCACGAACGCGATCACGCCGCCGGGACGCACCTGGCCGAGCGTTTTTGCAAAGAAATAGTCGTGAATGGAAAAACCGAGCTTGTTATAAGCCCGGTCATCTACCTGATATT
>OGYC01002064.1_pt1 | contig 14857 bp, 12 predicted proteins | sample 1576461 | NCBI WGS metagenome assembly OGYC01 (sample SAMEA3541569, study PRJEB24748) | human gut metagenome | biome: human gut; feature: human-associated habitat; material: faeces | place: China | collected 2012 | reverse complement strand
CCGCCGCTGCGGAAAAACCGCGCTCGCCGCGCTGCGCGAGCCGTCGCTGGGGCCAGTGTTCGGCATCAAGGGCGGCGCGACCGGCGGCGGCTATGCCCAGATCGTCCCGATGGAGGACATAAACCTTCATTTTACCGGCGATTTTCACGCCATCGGCGCTGCCAACAACCTGCTCGCGGCGCTGCTCGATAACCACATCCAGCAGGGCAACGCCCTCGGGATCGACCCGAAGCAGATCACGTGGAAGCGCTGCGTGGACATGAACGACCGGCAGCTGCGGCACGTTGTGGACGGTCTCGGCGGAAAGGCGAACGGCTGCCCGCGCGAGGACGGGTTTGACATCACCGTGGCGAGCGAGATCATGGCGGTGTTCTGTCTTGCGGAGAGCCTTTCGGATCTCAAGGCGCGCCTTGGGCGCATCATCGTGGGATATACGTACGACGGCGCGCCCGTCACGGCGCACGATCTCAAGGCCGAGGGCGCGATGACCGCCCTGCTGCGCGACGCGCTCTGCCCCAATCTTGTCCAGACGCTTGAGGGTACGCCCGTGCTCGTCCACGGCGGCCCGTTTGCGAATATCGCGCACGGCTGCAACAGCGTGCTCGCCACGCGCATGGCGCAAAAGCTCGCGGACTATACCGTCACCGAGGCGGGCTTCGCCGCCGATCTCGGCGCGGAGAAGTTCTTTGACATCAAGTGCCGTCTGGCAGATCTGCGCCCCCACGCCGTCGTGATCGTGGCGACGGTGCGCGCGCTCAAATACCACGGCGGCGTGGAAAAGGACGCGCTCGGCACGGAAAATCTCGAAGCGCTCGAAAAGGGCCTTCCGAATCTCCTGCGCCATGTGGACAATATCAAAAATGTATTCGGCCTCCCGTGCGTCGTGGCGGTGAACGCCTTCCCGACGGACACGGAAGCGGAGCTTGCGCTCGTGGCGGAGAAATGCGCCGCGCTCGGCGTCAAAGCCGTGCGGAGCGACGTGTGGGCGCGCGGCGGCGCGGGCGGCGAAGCGCTCGCGGCCGAGGTCGTGCGGCTCTGCGAGGAGAAAAACGAGTTCCGCTTTGCCTATGATCTTGACGGCACGATCGAGGAGCGGCTGGACGCTCTCTGCCGGAACGTGTACCGCGCGGACGGCGCTGTTCTCACGCCGGAGGCAAAAAAGCAGGCCGCGCGGCTCACGGCGCTCGGCTTCGGGGCGCTGCCGGTGTGCGTTGCCAAAACGCAGTACAGCTTTTCGGACGACGCGGCAAAACGCGGTGCGCCGGAGGGCTTCACCGTGACGGTGCGGGAGATCCGTGTCTCGGCGGGCGCGGGCTTTCTCGTCGCGCTCACGGGCAATATTATGACGATGCCGGGTCTGCCGAAGTCGCCCGCCGCCGAGCGGATCGACGTGGACGAAAACGGCGTCATTACGGGGATGTTTTAAGAATGGAAATGCTCCGCAAAAGCGTGAATGATTTTACCGCCTCGCTCGCGTCCAAGGCGTCTGTGCCGGGCGGCGGCAGCGCAAGCGCGCTTGCCGGATCGCTCGCCGCCGCGCTCGGCGGCATGGTGGGGGAGCTCACCGTCGGAAAGGAAAAATACGCCGCCGTCGAGCCGATACTGCGTGAGCTGCTCGACGAGGCGGAAACGCTCCGGGGCCGGCTTTTAGATTGCGTGGAAAAGGACGCCGCGGCGCTCGCGCCGCTGGCGAAGGCCTACGCGATACCGAAGGGCGACCCGCAGCGGGCCGAAACGCTCGAGGCGTGTCTCACCGCCGCCGCCGCGCCGCCGATGGAGGTGCTGGAGCTTACCGGGCGGACGGTGGAGCTGCTGCGCGGCTTTGCCGACATGGGAAGCCCCATCGCGGTCTCGGACGCCGCGGTCGGCGCGGCTCTCGCTCTCGCGGCGCTTCGCGGCGCGGAGATCAACGTGCGCGTCAATACGCGGCTGATGCAGGATCGGGCGCGCGCCGCCGCGCTCGACGCGAAGGCTCACGCGCTCGTGGATAAGTACGCGCGGCAGGCCGAAAAGATCTATAACGATGTATACGGGAGGCTCGCGCGATGAGCATGCTTCTCCGCGGCGCGCCCGCTGCTGCCGCGCTCAACGAAAAAACGGCGCAGCTCGTATCCGGCCTGCGCGAAAAGGGCGTTGTCCCGACGCTCGCCATTGTGCGCCTTGGAGCGCGCGAGGACGATCTCTCCTACGAGCGGGCGGCGGTGAAGCGCTGCGCCGCCGTGGGTATCGAAACGCGGTGCGTCTCTCTGCCGGAGAATGTTTCCGGCGAAGCGCTCGAAGAAACGCTGCGCTCCCTGAGCGCCGATACATCGGTACACGGCATACTGCTGCTGCGCCCGCTGCCTGCGGCGCTGGACGAGGCGCGCATACTGCGCGCCATCGCGCCGGAAAAGGACGTGGACGGCGCGGCGGAGGGCTCTCTCGCCGCGGTGTACGCCGGGACGGACGAAGGCTTTGCCCCCTGCACGGCGCAGGCGGTGCTGGAGCTGCTGGACTATTATGAAATTCCCATCGAGGGGAAGCGCGCCGTCGTGCTCGGACGGAGCCTCGTCGTCGGACGTCCGGCGGCAATGCTGCTGCTGCACCGCGGCGCAACGGTGACGCTCTGCCACTCAAAAACCGAAAACGCGGCGGGCCTTGCGCGCGAAGCGGATATCCTCGTCGCCGCGGCCGGGCGGCGCGAGAGCGTCGGCACGGCGTATTTCCGCGCCGGACAGACGGTCATCGACGTCGGCATACACTATAACGAAGAGACGCAGAAGCTCTGCGGCGATGTTGCTCTCGCCGAAGCGGATGGCGTCGTTCGCGCCGTTACGCCCGTGCCGGGCGGCGTCGGCGCGCTCACCACGGCGGTACTGGCCGCGCACACGGCAAAAGCCGCGGCGCGCCGGATAAAATAAATTCAATTCAGAAAACACATGACAGAGTAGGTGCAAAGCGTAAAGTGCCGCGGGATGGGATGTTGTCCGTGGACGAAGCGGCGAGAGCCGCGCGGTTTTGCTCCGCATCCGCTGCCACCCGAGGATACCGCTCCTTCCGTGGCAACTGTCACGAAAGGAGTCTTTTTACGCCATGAAAACAAGAAAACTCGCCCTGAATGCTGTGCTGGCGGCAATGTGCGCCGCACTCGGCGCGCTCGCGCTTGATCTCAACAGCATCAAGATCACCTTTGAGAGCTTCCCCATCCTGCTCGGCGCACTGCTCTTCGGCCCGCTGGACGGCCTTGCCGTCGGGTTCGTGGGGACGCTTTTGTACCAGCTTCTGCGCTACGGCGTTTCGGCCACGACGCTGCTCTGGATCCTGCCCTACGCGCTTGCGGGGCTCGTGACCGGCTTTTACGCCAAGCGCCGCGGCTTTTCGCTCACGACCGGACAGACGGTCGGCATCGTCGTGGCCGCCGAGGTGCTCATCACGGCGCTCAACACGCTCGTCATGTACATCGACGCAAAGCTCTACGGCTACTGGTTTCCGGGCTTCATCTCGGCCATGCTGCTGCCGCGCGGTGCGGTGTGCGTTGTGAAAGCCGTTGTGTTCGGCCTTGTACTGCCGAAGCTGTGCGCGCGCGTGCGCCGCGCGCTGCCCGGAGAGGGAGAGAAAACACATGGAGCTTAACGAAGCGCTCGCTTTTATCCACGCCACCGACTGGAAGGGAAGCCGCCTCGGTCTGGAGCGGATGCGCGAGTTGATGCACCGGCTGGGGAACCCGCAGGACAGCCTGAAATTTATCCACGTCGCCGGGACGAACGGCAAGGGCTCGACGAGCACGATGCTTGCCTCGATCCTGACAGCGGCGGGGTATAAGACGGGGCTTTACACCTCCCCGCACCTTGTGCGCGTGAACGAGCGGTTCCGCATCAACGGCTCGGACATCCCCGACGCGGCGCTCTGCCGCGCCGCCGAAGCCGTGAAGGAGGCCGCCGATGGCATGTCCGACGCTCCCACGGAGTTTGAGATCCTCACCGCGATGGGCTTCCGGTATTTCGCGGCGGAGAAATGCGATGCCGTGGTGCTCGAGGTCGGCCTCGGCGGGAGGCTCGACGCAACGAACGTGATACCCTCGCCCGAGGCCGCCGTTATCACGAACATCGGCCTGGAGCACACCGCCATTCTCGGCCATACGCTTCCGGAGATCGCGCGCGAGAAGGCCGGGATCATCAAGCCCGGCACGACGGCCGTGACGTACCCGGTAAACGCCGCCGTGGACGCGGTGTACCGGGAGATATGCGCCGAACGCGGCGCGGTGTGGCGCGGCGCGGCGTTTGACGCGCTGCAGGAGCGCGCCCACTCGCTCGCCGGGCAGCGGTTCGACTATAAGGACGAAAAGGGCCTGACGCTGCATCTGCTCGGAGAGCATCAGCTCCGCAACGCGGCGCTCGCCATCGAAACGGTGAACGTGCTGCGCGAAAAGGGGCGGAGCATCCCGGAGAGCGCGCTGCGCGAGGGACTTTCCGCGGCGCGCTGGGAAGCGCGGTTCGAGCTGCTGCGCTCCGATCCGCCGGTCATCGCCGACGGCGCGCACAACCCGCAGTGCGTTGAAGCGCTCGCGCGCAGTCTGGACGTGTATCTGCCGGGGCAGAAGGTCGTCTTTCTGCTCGGCGTGCTCGCGGACAAGGACTATGAGACGATGCTTGCCCGGCTGCTGCCGTACGGGAAGGAGTTTATCTGCCTGACGCCGGATTCGCCCCGCGCGCTGGGTGCGGACGAGCTTTGCGCGTATCTTCGCGCGAAGGGCGCGCCCGCGGTTTCGTGCGATACGGCAGCGGAGGGCGTGCGCCGCGCGCTGGAGGAAAGCGGCGGGGAAACGCCCGTTGTCGCCTGCGGCTCGCTCTATCTCATGGGCGAGATCCGCGAGGCAGTGAAGAGCGGCAGATAAAAAGGCAGGGGAGGGGCCGAGCCCCTCCCTGCCGGCATAGAGAGACTTTCGCGAGAGGGTCGTTTCGCTCTACGAAGAGGGGCGTTGCGCTTTGGCGGCGGGTCTGGTATAGTGGATAAAACGGTGTGGGGAAGGATTTCTTGATACGCTATGAACGGCAGTTATTTTCTTTTGACCAACCTCCTGTCCGAGGACGAAAAACGCGTCATCACGGGCATTGCCGCGCACATCGAGCGCGGCGAGAAGCGCGTCGGCATCCAGCAGATCGCGAGCGAGAATTTCCTCTCCGCCGCGTCGATCGTGAAAATGTGCAAGCGTCTCGGCTTTGACGGCTACAGCGAGCTCTATTACTATCTCAGCCGCCAGATGGACCGGCGCGGCGAGCGCAGCGCGGAAAATCTCAAAACGCTCGTGGATAACTATTCGGACGAACTGGTGAACGGCTTCTGCGCGCTGCTCGACGCTTCGCGCCAGGCGAAGATGTTCACGACCGGCGAGGGCTTTTCCAGCATCGTGGGCGAGTATATCGCGCAGCGGCTCTCCATCTGCGGCTTTATGGTCTATAATAACGTCCATTTCTATGACCACATGCTCTTCTGCTCGGCGCACGATCTCACCGACGAGGAGGCCGCGCCGAGCGTCATGTTCGCCGTGAGCCAGAGCGGGGAGACCGAGCCGGTGCTCAACGACGTGCGCCACGCCCGCCGGAACGGCCACAAGATCGTGACGTTCACCAAGCGCGCCGATTCCGCGCTCGCGCGGCTCGCGGATCTCGTCATCGTGGTGGACGGCTCGAAGCAGACGCTCGCCGGGAGCCTGCCGAACCCCTTTTTCGGCCATGTGATCCTTGCGTTTGAAGAGCTCGTGGCCTACTATTTCGAGCGGGACACAAAGAACTAACATTTTTACTGAATCGGAAATTTTTTCTTTATCGGGGTGTGCTATACTCGCTTTGAGGAACGGCGCACCTTGCTTTTTGCGTATGCGCCGGAAAAAATAAGAAGAGTATTATCGGAGGAAAAAGGATGAAAAAGATTTTTGCGCTCCTGCTCGCGGTCGTCATGACGCTCGGCCTGCTGGCCGGCTGCGGCACCGCCGCCGAGACCCCGGACACCGAAGCCCCGGCTACCGAGGCTCCCGCTGCGGAAGAGCCCGCCGCCGAACCCACCGCGAAGAAGATCGACACCCTGAAGGTCGCGTTCGTCCCGTCCCGCGAGCCGCAGGAGATCATCACCGTCACTGAGCCTCTCAAGGAGATGCTTAAGAACGAGCTCGCCGCGCTCGGCTACGAAGTCGGCGAGGTGGAGATCACCGTCGGCACGACGTATGAAGCGGTCGGCGAAGGCCTTGAAGCCGGCACGATCGACGTCGGCCTCATCCCCGGCGGCACCTACGTTCTCTATGACGACGGCGCCGAGGTCATTCTCACCGCCACCCGCGACGGTCTGAGCAAGGATTCCGACAACGCGAAGGATTGGAACGACGACCAGCCCACCGAGGCTTCCGACCGTCAGGCGGTTTCCTACCGCGCTCTGTTCATCGCCGGCCCGTCCGAAAAGGGCAAGGAGCTGCAGGACAAGGTCAACGCCGGGGAAGAGCTCACCTGGGAAGACCTCGACGGCGCCAACTGGAGCGTCATGGGCACGTCCTCTCCCGCGGGCTACATTTACCCCGCTCTCTGGCTGCAGGACCACTACGGCAAGGGCATCTCGGATCTCTCCAGCGCCGTGCAGTCTGACTCCTACGCCAGCGCGTTCGCGCGTCTCGCCTCCGGCCAGGTCGACGTTCTCGTGACCTATGCCGACGCCCGCCGCGACTATGCCGAGCGCTGGAACAGCGAGTTCGGCCGTGAAGGCTCCATCTGGGAGGAGACCGGCGTCATCGGCGTCACCGCGCCCATCTACAACGACACCATCTCCGTGAGCAAGAACTCGCCCATCATGGATGCCGATCTGATCGCCGCGCTGCAGCAGGCGTTCATCAACATCGGCAATACCGATGCCGGCAAGCAGGTCATCGCCATCTACAGCCACAACGGCTACCAGATCGCGCAGTCCTCCGACTATGACAACGAGCGCGCCGCGCAGAAGCTCATCCAGGAGCTCTCCGCCGCCAACTGAGACACTTTCCCAACTGCGGGGAGGACGGTACAGCATCAAACCTTCCGCTGTGCCGCCCTCCCCGCGCGCTATATAAGAAAGAGGAGTCCGTATGATTGTATTTGACCACGTTTCCAAGGTATATCCCAACGGCACGGTCGGGCTGGACGATGTAGATCTCACGATCGCCGACGGCGAATTCGTTGCGATCATCGGTCGCTCCGGTGCGGGCAAGTCCACGCTGCTGCGCTCGGTGAACCGGATGCACCGGATCACTTCCGGCACGCTGACGGTGAACGGCACGGATGTGAGCTCGCTCTCCGGCAAGAGCCTGCGGCGTTTCCGCCGCGGCATCGGCATGGTGTTCCAGTCGTTCAATCTCGTGACACGCACGAGCGTTATCCAGAACGTTCTGGCCGCGTGCGTGCCGGATATGCCGTTCTGTCGCGTGCTGCTCGGCGCGTTCCGGAAATCGGACAAGATCAAGGCGCTCGAATCGCTCGACAAGGTCGGCATCCTCGATAAGGCGTATATGCGCGCCGACCAGCTCTCCGGCGGCCAGCAGCAGCGCGTGGCGCTCGCGCGCACGCTCACGCAGGACCCGAAGATCATCCTTGCCGACGAGCCGGTCGCGGCGCTCGACCCTGTCACGGCCAAACAGGTCATGCAGGACTTCGTGCATATCAACAAGGACATGGGCATCACGATCCTTCTGAACATTCACCATGTCGAGCTGGCGCTGGAATATGCCGACCGCATCATCGGCATCCGCGCGGGTAAGATCGTCTATGACGGGCCGTCCGCCAACGTTGATAAGGACGTTCTCGCCGCGATCTACGGCGAGGATGAAACGGAGGAACCCGCATGAGTCTCTACGACCGCGTGTTCAAGCCCCGCACCTACACGCTCTCCGACGGAACGGTCGTGAAGGAAAAACGCAGCCGCGCGCCGATCGTTATTCTCATCGTGGTGGCGCTCGCGGCGGTCTCCGTGCGCGTGACGGGGTTTGATTTCGCCGTGCTCGTAAAGCGCGGCAGCAAGTTTTTCGACATTCTCAAGGCCATGTTCCCGCCGAACACCGCCTATCTCTCCAAAATCTGGACGCCGCTGTGGGACACGATCAAAATGTCGTTTCTCGGCTCGTTCATCGGCGCGGTGCTGGCCATCCCGTTCGCCATCGCCGCGGCAAGCAATATCGTTACGAACCGCGTTATCGTATTTATCGTGCGGCTCTTTCTGAGCCTTGTCCGTACGCTGCCGACGCTCGTGTGCGCGCTGATCGCTACCTACATCTTCGGTCTCGGCACGATGGCGGGTACGTGCGCCATCGCCGTTTTCACGTTCGCCTATGTCGGCAAGCAGCTTTTTGAGATCATTGAAACGGTCGATATGGGGCCGTATGAGGCGATGGAGGCGCTCGGCGCAACGCGCCTGCAGGCCTTCACGACCGCCGTGTTCCCGCAGGTGCTGCCGACGTATCTTTCCGTTTCGCTCTTCTGTCTGGAGGGCAACGTGCGCTATGCGTCCATCCTCGGCTACGTGGGCGCGGGCGGTCTCGGTCTCATTATGAATGAGAAGATCGGCTGGCGCGAGTACGACAGTCTCGGCATGATCCTCATCGTTCTTTTCGTGACCGTCATCGTCATCGAGGCGCTCAGCCACTGGCTGCGTAAGCGCCTGACCTGAGGGGGGAAGCTATGGACAAGAAAATTCTCAGGGCCTACGAATCCGCGCCGAAAACGTGGATCCGGCAGCTCCTTGCGGCGTTCATCGTCGCGTGCCTGCTCGCGTGGTCGGGCAGCGCCGTGCGCGTGAGCAACCCCACCGGCAACGGCCTCGCCGTGGCGGGGAACATCCTCTCCGGCATTTTCCACCCGTCGGGAAAGCTCCTTTTCACGCTCGGCACGAACGGCGTGCCGTATCTGCTGCTGGAGACGTTCTGCATCGCGTTTCTCGGCACGATCGTCGGCGCGGTCATCTCGCTGCCGCTGGCGTTCCTTTCGGCGAGCAATCTCGTGCCGAAGCCGATCGCGCTCATCGGGCGCACCGTGATCGCCGCCATCCGCACGATCCCGGCGTTTGTGTATGGCCTTATGTTTATCCGCGTCACCGGCCCCGGGCCGTTCGCGGGGCTTCTCACGATGTCGCTCTGCTCGATCGGAATGGTGACGAAGATGTTCATCGAGAGCATCGAGGATCTCGACAAGCGCATTCTCGAATCGCTCGACGCCGCCGGATGCACCACGTTCCAGAAAATCCGCTACGGTATCCTGCCGCAGCTCACCGCGGACTTCACCTCCACGATAATCTACCGCTTTGACATGAACCTGCGCGACGCCACCGTTCTCGGTCTCGTCGGCGCGGGCGGCATCGGCGCGCCGCTCATCTTTGCGATGAGCTCCTACCGCTGGAACGAGGTGGGCGCGATACTGCTCGGACTCATCGTGCTCGTGCTCATCATCGAGTGGATCTCCGCGAAGATCCGCACGAAACTTGCAAGGGGATAAGACGCTATGGCAGATAAGAAGCTGACTGTTTACTTCACTTCCGACCTGCACGGATACATTTACCCCACGGACTACCGCAGCCGCGACGAGCGGGACATCGGCCTTTTCAAATGCGCGAGCCGCTTTGAAAAGGACGGGAATACGCTCGTCATCGACGGCGGCGATCTGCTGCAGGGCTCGCCGCTGGGCGCCTTCTGCCACGACACGATCGGCGACGGCCGCGCCTTTGCCGGGATCATGAACCGCTGCGGCTACGACTATGTGACGCTCGGCAACCACGATTTCAACTTCGGCACGGACTATCTCGACTCGTATCTCGGAAATCTGAACGCGCGGTGCGTGTGCGAAAATGTGAGCGCGAAAAACGGCTGCGCGCCGCTCTACCCGGCGCGCGTCCACACGCTCGAAAACGGCCTACGCGTCGGTATCGTCGGCATCGTGACGGACTATGTGAACATCTGGGAACGGCCGGAGCATATCGCCTCCATCCGCATTTCCGACCCGATCCCGGCGGCGGCTGCGGCGCTCGAAAAGCTCAAAAGCATTTCGGACGTTACGCTCTGCGTCTACCACGGCGGCCTTGAGCGCGATCTTGCCACGGGGCGCGTCCTCTCCGCCACGCACGAAAATGTCGCCTACCGCATCTGTCAGGAACTGGATTTTGATATCCTGCTGACCGGCCACCAGCACATGTCCGTGCCGGGGCAGACGCTTTTCGGCACGTTCGTCGTGCAGCCGTCCGACCGCGGACAGGAGTTCATCCGCGTCGAAGCGGTGATCTCCGGGGAAGAAAAGCGCATCACGAGCGAGACCGTCCCCGCGCACGGCGCGTGCCGCCGCGAATGGCTCGAGGAGTTTTCCGAGATGGAGCACGGCGCGCAGAACTGGCTCGATGAAGTGATCGGCACGCTGCCGCACGCTCTCACGCCGGACACGCCGCTGCGTATGGCGTCGGAGGGGAATGCGCTCGCCGATCTCTTCAATGCGGTGCAGCTCTGGGCGAGCGGAGCGCAGCTCTCGGCGACGAGCCTTGCAAACGATGTGGCGGGACTGCCCAAGACCGTGCGCCGCCGCGATCTTCTCATCGCGTATCCGTACACGAACACGCTTGCGGTGCTGGAGATCACTGGAAAGGTTCTCAAAGCGGCGCTCGAGCGCAGCGCGGAGTATTTCTCCCGCGGCGAGGACGGGAGGCTCTGCGTTTCGGACGTTTTCCTCCGGCCGAAGGTGGAGCATTATAATTACGACTACTATGCCGGCGTCTCGTATGTGTACGATATCTCCCGGCCCGTGGGCGAGCGGGTGACGTCCATGCGCGTGAACGGGCAGGACGTGCGCGAAGAGGACACCTTTACCATCTGCCTCAACAGCTACCGCGCCAGCGGCACGGGCGGGTACGACTTTTATGTCGGCTGCCCTGTCGCGCGCGAGATCGGCACGGAGATGGCGGATCTGATCTTGGATTGTTTCAAAGAATTTAAGGGCAATATCCCGGCGATGCAAAGCGATTTTCGCGTGATCTGAACATTTCCGGGAAAATAGAATATTACGCGCACGCGGCGCAGGATGTCCGGCGGGAAACCAACGCTTGACACCTGCGCCGCTTGCGCGTAATATAAAGAAATAGTTAAGGATTTCTTAATTCGATAGAAAAACCAAATTTTCCCGCGGACCTTCCGCAGAAAGGGGGCGGCTATGCTTCCCTACATTGTCACCATTTTCGGCGCATACCTCATCGGCTGTTCCAACATGGCACTGTATCTCTCCCGGTGGAAGGGCGTGGACCTTCGCGCCGGAGGGTCGAAAAATCTCGGCGCTTCCAACGCTTTTGCGCTCATGGGATGGAAGGCGGGACTGCTCGTCGCCGTCCATGACATCGGCAAGGCCGTACTCGCGGTCGAGCTCTCCAAGTGGATTTTCCCGGCGGTGCCGCTGCTCGGCTTCATTGCGGGCGTGGCGTGCGTGCTGGGACATATGTTCCCGTTCTATCTCAAATTCAAGGGCGGCAAGGGCTTCGCTTCGTATCTCGGCATGATCCTCGCCATCAACTGGAAGGTTGCGCTGTGCATTTTCGCGGCGGTCGTTATCCTCACTGTGCTGACGGATTACATCGTCGTCGGCACAGTGACGAGCGTTGTCTCGTTCCCGATCTATACCGCCATCCGCAGCGGCTGGCTGCCGCTCGTCATTCTGTGTGTGGCGACGCTTGCCATACTCATCAAGCACCGCGAAAACTTTGTCCGCATCTGGAACGGCACGGAGATGGGCCTTTCCAGCGCGGGACGCGGGAAATATAAGATGAAATAAGCAATTCAATATGCTGAAAACGGGAGGACAGATCGTCCTCCCGTTTTTGCTGGGCTGCCTTGTCCAAAGAAACCGGCCTTTCCGGATCGGACTTCTTTTGATTCGATGTGAGTAGATTCGATGGGAGTAGAATAGCCAAAAACCCGTAAGGGGGATAAATATGCATACCAACGGAGGAGAGGCAGGTTAACGGTTCTTCTTTCTTGCTTCTTCGCGCCTTTGGGCGGCTTCTTGACGGAATTTTTCTGCTTCCTCATATATCCACGGATTCTCTTCGCGCGTCTTGCGCTGCCGCTGCTCCAATGCCGCGAGCTCTCGCTCTCGTTTTTTACCGGCCTCTTTTATGGCACGCAATTTTTCGGGCGAAATTGCGGCGGCTCCTTTTACGGAGCTACTGTTGTCCGTGAGAGCAAAAGAGAACGATTCGTCCTCCGAAAACCCGAGGTCTCTATATACGGATGCGTCCAGGGAAATTTTAAGCGCTTTCAGCCAAGAGGATTTGAAACTCATATCGTACACTTCCTTTCTACCAGATATGCCAGGCAGACGGGAAAAACGCAACCATCTCAATAAATTAATTTTATCACTCTTTCCGATTAAGCTCAAGTACAGGCGGCAGAAATGCGCGGCAATATGCAAAAAGCTCCCGCCCTTAAGGGCAGGAGCTTTCTGGCAGCGGGAGAAGGATTCGAACCCTCACATACGGAGTCAGAGTCCGCTGTGCTACCTTTACACAATCCCGCTATATCGCAAACGCAAGGGTTATTATACCCAATTTCCGGCGAATGTCAAGCGGAATCGGCAAGTTTTCTTTGAATTTCTTTTATTTTTTCGCGCGGCAGTCGATGGAGACGCTCTCCCCGGTGCGCAGGAAGAACAAAACGCCTTCCCGCACCGGCTTTCCGAGCAGCCGCGTGAGCGCGGCGGCGTAGGCGCGGACTTGCGGCGCGTATTCCGAGGCACGCGCCGCGAGCGTTTCCGCCGTCACATAGTCCGTTTTATAATCCACGACGGTGAGCGCATCCCCCTCGCGGATGCAGCAGTCGGCGACGCCCTGCAGCAGCACCTCCTCGCCGGCGGGCGCGTCGAACACGGTCTCCGCGCCGGTGAGCAGCGAGAAGCGCAGCTCGCGCCAGACCTCGTCCGCGTGCAGAATCCTCTGCCCGACGGGGGAGGCGAACAGCTTGCAGATGGCCTTTGGCTCCACTGCGGCGGCCTGCGCGGGGGTGATGTGCTCGGCGTTTTTCAGCCGTTCGATCTCGCCGCGCACCTGCTCCGGCGTGGATACGCACGAATAGTCGATAAACTGCAGAACCGTGTGTACGGCGATGCCGCGCGCGGTGCCGGTGAGCGGGGCGTCCTTCGCGCCGAAGACCGGACGGCGGAAGAGCCGCCGGCGCTGTGCTTCCGGCGCGATGCTCTGCGCGTCCGGGTCGGCGTCGGTGCCCTCGAGCGCACTCGCGGTGATCTTCGACGGCAACTCCTCCGCCCAGCGGTACGGGTATTCCCACGTCAGCGCCTCGGAGAGCGCCGCGCTCTCGCCCGGCTCAGCCGGTTCGATCTCGGGCGGCGCGGTTTCGGATGTGCTCTCTCCGGAGGCGGGAATGATGCGCATTTTAATCGGGCTGCCCGGCAGAAGCGCCGCGAGCGCGATCCAGCGCGAAAGCGAGGCGCTCTTTTCGAGAAGCTGCGGCGCGATGGGGGCGGTGAGATCGTCGCGCAGCGCGTCGAGCGTCTTTTCGGGAGTTTTCCATGTCGCCGTGATGATGAGCCGGTCCTTGGGGCGCGTCATGGCGACATAGAGCACGCGCATCTCCTCGGACAGCGATTCCTGCGTGAGCTTGGCCGAGATTGCGCGCAGTGCGATCGTGGGATACGATATGCCGCGTGAACTGTCGATGACGCGGCCGCCGATGCCGAGCGACGGGTGGATGAGAACATCGCTGTTCCTGTCCTGCAGGTTGATCTTGTGGGCGGTGTCGGCGAGAAATACGATCGGGTACTCCAGCCCCTTCGAGTGGTGGATGCTGATGATCTGCACGGCGTTGCGGCTTTCCAGCGCGCCGGTGCGCGGCTCTTTGCCGTGCTCATCCAGCTGCTTCATCCAGCGGATGAAGCGGAACACGCCGCGGTAGCCGTCCTGCTCAAACTGGCGGGCAAACTCGATGAGCTGGCAGACGTTCTCGCGCCGCGCCGCGCCGTCGGGCATCGCCGCGAGCAGGGCGAAGACACCGGCCTTGTCGCAGATGCGCGCGAGCAGCGCCTCAATGGAAAGGTCGGGCGCGATCTCACGGTAGCTCTCCAGCTCCGCGAGGAAGGCCGCGCAGTGTTCATCCTCCTTTGCGCGGAGACAGAGCGCGGTGTAATAGTCGCTGTTTCGGTCCGCGGCGCGGATGGCGGAAAGCTCGTCCGGCGTGAAGCCGAAAAGAGGCGAGCGCAGCACCGCGATGAGCGGCACGTCCTGATGGGGATTGTCGATCACGCCGAGCAGCGCGAGGAGCGAGGTGATCTCCGTGGAGCGGAAAAACCCGCCGCCCTGCTGGGACACGGACGGGATGCCCTGTTCGGCGAGCGCGGCACGGTAGCGCGGCGTGACCGCCTTGTTCGAGCGGAGAAGGATGGCAAAATCGCCGTAGGTGCACGGCCGCAGCGTCTTATCCTCGGTGACGGGGGTGCGCTCGTCCACCATGCGCCGGATGCGCGAGGCGATGTACCGCGCCTCATGCAGCACCTTATCGGGGCGCTCGTCGTTCTCGGCATCATCCTCGTCTTCACCGCCGCCCGGCGGCGTGAGAATGCAGAACTCCGTCGGCGCGCCGCCGCCCTCCGGGAAATCCGCCCCGGGCCGGAGCGCCGCCGCCTCGTCGTATTCGAGCTCGCCGAGCTCGCGGGACATGATGTTGCGGAAAACATGGTTCGCGCTCTCGAGCACCTCGGGACGCGAGCGGAAGTTCTCCCGCAGCAGGATGCGCCCCGGCTCTTCGCACGGCTCCGCCGTTTCGATGTCCGGCCAGGTCTCGTATTTTTTCAGGAAGATCGTCGGGTCGGCCAGACGGAAGCGGTAGATCGAC
>OGYC01002063.1_pt1 | contig 14859 bp, 6 predicted proteins | sample 1576461 | NCBI WGS metagenome assembly OGYC01 (sample SAMEA3541569, study PRJEB24748) | human gut metagenome | biome: human gut; feature: human-associated habitat; material: faeces | place: China | collected 2012 | reverse complement strand
GCCGACCCGCGGGTGGGGTATTTCTTCGGTTACAAAAGTAATGTCAGCACCACGCAAGACGGTATAAAAGATATATACTTTATCAACCGATGGGACGTGCAACCGAAGGACGTGGAAGCCTACAAGAGGGGAGAATTGGTGGAACCCGTGAAACCGATCGTGTTCTACGTGGATAACGCTTTCCCCGAGGAGTGGAAAGAACCGATTCGCCAAGGTATTTTGGAATGGAACAAGGCTTTTGAAAAAATCGGTTTCAAAAACGTGATGGTAGCCAAAGATTTCCCGACAAACGACCCGGAATTCGACCCGGATAATATTAAATATAATTGCGTCCGTTACTGCCCGATCGGGATGGCTAATGCGCAAGGCCCTTCATGGGTAGATCCGAGAAACAACGAGATTATTAACGCTAGCGTGTTGGTTTACCACGACGTGATCCAACTGGTAAACAGTATGCGTTTCGTGCAAACGGCACAATTGGATGAACGCGTGAGAACACCCAAATTACCGGAGGATGTGGTGAAAGAAAGTATGCGTTACATTGTTGCCCACGAGATCGGGCACACGTTGGGTCTGATGCATAATATGGCAGCCTCTGCCGCTATTCCGGTGGAGAAGTATCGGGACGCAGAATTCATGGCAAAATACGGCACAACGATGTCTATCATGGACTACGCGCGCTACAATTATATCGCACAACCCGGAGATAAAGGTGTTAAATTAACCCCTCCCGACTTGGGCGTGTATGACTATTACGCTATCGAATACGGGTATAAACCGATTCTTGAAGCAAATACTACCGCGGAAGAAATTCCGGTATTAAGAAAATTCGTCAGCGACAAAGCCGGGGACCCGAAGTACCGCTACGGGAAACAACAAGTGTATTACGGTGTATTCGACCCTTCATCCATGACAGAGGACTTGAGTGATGATCCGGTAAAAGCCGGGGAGTACGGTATCAAGAACTTGAAATATATTTTGGCACATATGAATGAATGGTTGGACGATAAAGATCATGATTACACCTACCGCCAAAGTATTTACAATGATATGGTGACTCAATACACCCGTTACTTGACAAACGCTCAAACGAATATCGGGGGATTTTATATCAACGAACATTACGTGGGAGATCCTTACGCTACGAGTAAGGTTGTTCCCAAGGAAATCCAAAAGCGTTCGCTGGCATTCATCATGAAAGAACTGAAGAACCTAGAATGGATTGATGATATCAACGTGGTTAAAAACCTTGAATTTGACGGTTCAACGGCAAGACTCATGTTGAAAGAATTCAGCGGAACATTGTTGAACACGAAACGCATATCACTGGCAGCCTACCGTGAACCGGACGTTGCCTACACGCCGAGAGAATATCTTGACGATTTGTATAGCCACGTGTGGGAATCCGCTATCAAAGGAAGAACCCCCACGGCGTCGGAAATGCTGTTGCAAACAGTTTTCCTTGAAACCTTGCTTAAAGAAGCTGATCCACTAACCGAAAAAATGTTTCAATCGGACTATTTTTTGCTTAGGAGTAATCCCATACCGGAGATTCCAACATTTGCCAAAACAAAGATGCCTGTTTATGAAGCCATGCAAATGATGAATTCTTTGAGCCAGAACTCGGCATTACACGCGAACACGACTGAAAAGAATTTCTTGAATTTCAAACGTGACAATGATTTCAGGCAAGCATTAAATGAAACATTCGGTTTTAATTACATCATGTACGTGGAGAATATATCCAATGACAACCAAAAACATTTATTGTATCGGATGGTAAGCCGGATTCATAACACGCTAAAAGCGAATAAAAATACGGGAACCTACGAATCCAAAGCTCATTATAACTATTTGTTATCATTAATCGAGGATTTTCTCAGAGATAAGTAACAAATTACAAGTGACAGCATAAATAAAAAAATAAATCAGTATTATGACGAAAGGGTTCATTATATTCATCTCTTCTCTTTTCCTACTCGTGACGGCATTACCCGATGATAGTTTCGGCGGGAACAGGAAAAGAAAGAATAAAGACAAGACAGAAGAAGCAACCCGGGAAAGCAAATATGATAAATTGTTCAAGGAGGAAAAATTTGTAACCCGTAAAGGGGTATTTACCCTCCATAAAACAGATAAAAAGCTCTATTTTGAAATCCCGCTGACGCTTCTAAATCGAGAATTTTTGCTTGGTTCCACGATCAGAGAAACAAGCGACAACGGTTATTCGCTCGTGGGGCAAAAGCCCCAAGAACCTTTGCATTTGGCTTTTGCCCGCAGGGATTCCTCTATCCAATTGCTTCAAATCACGCAACCGTGGGGAGTGATTCCGAAGTATTCGGATAGCCGGGAAGATGAACTGAAACAATCCATCCGGAAAAGCTCTATCTCGCCGATTATCAAAACGTACGAGATAAAAGCATTCAATAACGACAGTACAGCCGTGGTTATTGACATGACAGATCTATTTTTGAGTGATGACGAGCGCGTTTCGCCTTTTGACCCGTACGGGATAAAAGCCGAATACGGGAGAGTTAAATTATCACCGGAATACCAGCAGGAGTTGTCGTTTATCGATGACATTAAAGCGTTCGAGGATAATGTGTCGATCATCTCCTCTTTGAATTACACGATTGCAAGCCAAGAGAATAAAGAGGTTAAGTTGCCTGTAACGATAAAAGTTAATCGCTCTATCATTCTGTTACCGGACGAGGAGCATATGATGAGGAGCAGGATTTCGGATCCCCGGATCGGATTTTTTACTACAGTGAAACAGAATATCAGTGTAAAGCGGGATGGCTCAAAATACGTTTATTTCATGAATCGCTGGAACGTGCAGCCGAAGGATATGGAGGCATACAAGCGGGGTGAATTGGTCGAGCCAGTGAAAACCATCGTGTTCTCCATCGACAATACATTTCCGGCTGAATGGAAAAAAGCAATCCACGCGGGAGTCTTGGAATGGAATGCCGCTTTCGAGAAGATCGGTTTTAAAAACGTGATGCAGGCAAAAGATTTCCCGATGGATGACCCGGAATTTGACCCGGACAACCTGAAATATTCGTGCATCCGTTATGCGCCTATTGATGTGGCTAACGGGATGGGACCCTCGTGGACAGACCCTCGTACCGGGGAGATTATCAATGCTTCCGTGTACATTTATCACGATGTTATCAAGCTCGTGAACGATATGCGTTTCGTGCAAACGGCACAAGTAAATGAAAGAGTGCGCACGAAAAAGTTGCCACAAGACATATTAGATGAAAGCCTTAACTATGTTATCGCTCACGAGGTGGGACACTGCTTGGGGTTGATGCATAACATGGGAGCCTCTTCATCCTATCCGGTAGATTCGCTGCGTTCCGCTTCATTCACGCAAAAATACGGCACAACTCCTTCCATTATGGACTATGCCCGTAATAATTACATCGCCCAACCCGGTGATAAAGGTTTGCGGTTGACGCCTCCCAATATCGGGGTTTATGACTTTTATGCCATAAAAATAGGTTACCAACCCATCCCCGAGGCAAAAACAGCGGAAGAAGAGAACGCTATCGTACGAGGCTGGATTGCCGAGAAAGCCGGCAACCCGATGTTTCGTTACGGGAAACAACAACTCCAAGCCGTGTATGACCCTAGCGCACTGATGGAAGATTTGGGGGATGACGCCGTGAAGGCAGGAGAGTACGGTATCAAAAACTTGAAATACATTCTCGAACACATGAACGAGTGGATGGACAAGGAAGATCCGAATTTTGATTACCGGATAAATATTTATGGAGAAATCGTCAATCAATGTTTCGGTTATCTCTACAATGCACTGATGAATATAGGAGGTTTTTATTTGAATGAACACGAGGTAAACGATCCTCGCCCCTCGTTCACGGTTGTTCCCAAGGAGAAGCAAAAACAATCGCTCAGGTTCTTGATTAAAAATTTACAACAACTGGAATGGTTGGATAACCCCCAAGCAACAGAAAACCTAAGAGTAAGCACTCCTCGTTCGGAAAGGCTCGTGAAGAATTTTGCAGCAGCTTTACTTGTCAACACGAAAAAAATATCCTTAGGCGAGTACCGGGATCCGAACTCCTACTCATCCAAAGAATACCTGAATGACCTGCATGCTCTCGTGTGGGAACCGACACTCAAGGGGCAAAACCTTTCTGCTATCGACATGCTTTTGCAGAAAACGATATTGTCTTCTCTATTAAATTCATTATTACCTGTTAACTGGACTGTAAAAGGACCTCCTATCGCGGAGAAACCCATGTTGCGCCGTACTTGCAGTTGCGGAGAACACATGGCATCGGGATTCGGGTTCCAATACCCGGTCTACAACGTTGCTCACGATAACACGAAATACCTGTATTTTTCACTACTTGACCGCATTGAAAAAACGGTAAAAAGTAAACGGGCAACCGGTAATTTCAACACACGGGCGCACCACGCTTATCTGTTGGAAATGATCGAAGATTTCAGAAATAGGAAGGAATAAATGCTTAAAATTAAAAACTAAAGTAATGAATAGAAATATAGTTATATCCATTTTATTGCTCGTGGCTTTCTGTTTGACAAACACGGTGAATGTCATGGCAAAGAGCGAACGGAAAAAGAAAAAAACGGAAAAAGTTGAAAGTCCGGAGCTGACGAAATACGAAAAACTTTTCAAGGATAAAAAAGTAACAACGGCAGAAGGATTGTTCACGCTCCGCCAAGTGAATGGAAAAGTTTATTTTGAATTTCCGAAAACATTATTAAACCGGGAATTTCTTTTAGGCTCAACCATCGTGGAAATCAGCGATAACGGTAACGGTCTGGTGGGGCAAATGCCTTATGAACCAATGCACGTGACCTTTACTCTACGGGATTCGACTTTGCAAATGTGTATAGTGGAATTGCTCGCGAACGGACAGACACCAATTTATACGGATTCAAAGGACGAAAACACACGCGAAGCTATCCGGAAAAGTAGCGCCCCGGCTATAATTAATACATTCAAAGTAGAAACTTACACCCCGGATAGCAGTGCGGTTGTTGTCGATATGACAGCGTTCTTCACGGAACATCGGGATGAAATGAATCCATTTTGGGGACCGAGTAAACGTACCGTAGAATACGGTTGGGCAGGTCGTGCCGTTAAATTCAAAAAGGAACTTTCAAAAATCGACACGATAAAAGCTTTTGAAAATAACGTGTCTGTTGTCACGACTTTAAACTACGACCAGGATATTATCGTGGGCGGGCAATATCTTGTTGCCAAAGATGAGCCCGTGACGGCAAAACTTAACCGCACCCTTATGATTCTCCCGGAAGAGAAAGATATCATGTGTCCCCGGTTGGCAGATCCTCGTGTTAATATCAACACGATAGCCCGAATGAATATGAACACGAAGGTAGATCGTGCCACGATGACACACTATATGACTCGTTGGAATTTGCAACCGAAGGACATGGAAGCCTATAAACGGGGCGAACTCGTGGAACCGGTAAAGCCGATCGTGTTCTATATTGACAATCTTTTCCCGCAAGGCTGGAGCGAATATATCACGGCAGGTGTCCTTGAATGGAATAAAGCATTTGAAGCTATCGGATTCAAAAATGCCATTCAGGTAAAGCCTTTCCCAAAAGATGATCCGAATTTTGACCCGGATAATATCGCGTTCAATTGTATTCGTTATGCCCCGACCAGCATATACAGTACTGTGCCGGGTCCCCTATGGGCAGATCCTCGTTCCGGTGAAATTATGACGGCTTCCCTCTTTATCTTCCATGACGTGTTAAGCCAAATCAATTACGGACGTTTCATTCAAACGGCATCCAATGACGCCCGGGCTCGTAATATGAAATTACCCTTGGAAGTTTTCGGTGAAGGATTAAAAGCCATGGTTGCCAATAATACGGGGACAATGCTGGGTTTCCTGTGCAACGCTGCCGCCTCCAATGCTTACCCGACTGACTCCTTGCGTTCGGCTTCTTTCACCCAACAATACGGAATCAGTCCGTCGATTATGGATGAATTGGGATATAATTACGTGGCACAACCGGAAGATAAGAACGTGGTACTCGTTCAGAGTAAAATCGGACCTGCCGATTACTACACCGTGCAAGTAGCTTATCAACCGAATCCCGAAGCCACGACACAAGAAGCGGATTATGAAATTGTCAAAAAATGGATTGCTGAAAAAGCCGGAGATCCTATTTTCCGCTATGGCAAAAGGCAGCGCCTGTTGACCACGTTCGATCCGACTGCCCTCCCGAACGATTTGGGCGATGATGCGCTTAAAGCCAGTACTTACGGTATCAAGAATTTGAAATACATTCTTGAGAACATGAACGATTGGTTGGATAATCAAGATATTGATTACGAATACCGGAATATGCTTTATAGGTATTTGGTATATCATTTTGAACAATACTTGTTCAACGTGTATATAAATATCGGGGGATTCAAATTGAACGAACATTTCGTGGGTGACGCTATGCCTTCGTTTATTCCTTTAAGCAAGGATTTACAAAAACGTTCTTTGGCTTTTGTCATGAATGAGTTGAAAAACATGGATTGGATTGACAATTACAGCGTAACGAAGAATTTGGCATTCGACGGTTCGCAAGCTCGCCGCATACTACAAACTTATTTGATTAGCATGCAAAACGTAACAACCGAATTGTTCATCACCAAGCGATTGTCCCTCGTGGCATATAGGGATAAAGACAACTATACCCCTCAAGAATACCTTGAAGATCTTTACGCCCACATCTGGGACTCCACGATAAAAGGCAAAAATGTTACAGAGGCAGAGCGTATTATGCAAAACGAATTTATCCGTCGGACTCGTGATCTTGTCGATTTTAATGGTAAGAAAGACCCGTTCGGGCAAGTATATGCAACAACACCCAAAATACCAAGTGAAGAAGAGATATTACGCCAAATCAAACAAATGCGCAATGTTGAAATCCCGACAGAGATGCGTCTTGTGGATAATGCCTTGAAAACCAATCCGACAGCAGGGTTTGGCAGTCGTTGGTTGGTACAGAATGTTGCGGTAGATAATACAAATCATTTGTGGAATGCCCTTTACGGGAAGGCTATCAAATTAATAAACCAGCGCAAAGGTACGGGAAATGTTGAAACTCAAGCACATTACGATTATTTATTATATTTGATTAATCGCTCTTTAAAGAAAGCACCTAAGTGGTAAAGTAGTATTTGCTGCATAAAATACAAGAAGCCCGCCTAACAAAGAAAAGTTAGGCGGGCTCTTGCTTGATGTTTTATATTACGATTGTACTTGGAATGAATTTTTTAGTCCTTGCTTGAATGAATTACATTACATCCACGTACTTCCATTCTTGAATCTCACGCTAATAATTTCTTCTCCAAATTTCTTTTCAAAAGAGAACATCCTATGAGGCACTTCATTGGTGTATGCTGGTGCAGAAACTTCTTCCACGTAAAATTTCCCGTTTGCTAATCCGATTCCTGCGACCCAAGCATTATATATTTCAGTGTCAATAGACGTGATATCAGCCTCAAACGTGTCATATAGGATGATAGTTCCTGTAGTGCGGTTTAGTAACCATAATTCATTGTTATGGGTAATTAATACATATCCTAGAAGTTGTTTTATTCCCCATGCACTAGCGTCCGTGTAACCGGTGTTGAATATGTTTTTACCGTTGCCGATAATATTACTTAATACTTGTTGTGTTGCTTCCGGTAATACTTGTTGTTTTATGGTTGATATGGCAGGTTCGTCTCCATATCTGGTGCTATTTAAACCAAAATCATAGGAATAAAAGATTCCTTCAGGGTCTTGTAAAATTGCATGGAATCTGATTGCGTCCGGATAATTATCCCATTTGTATGCGCCACAATGAATCATTTTCATGGCCCCGAGGTTATCAATTCGTGCGACGTCATTTGATTCGTATGCATCGTGTGGAACGAATGGTGCCGTGACTTTACCGGCAACTTGTTGGTCGCTATCCATGATTAGTAAAAATCTATGCAAATTTTTTTCATATAGTAACGTGTAACTTCCTGCTGTATAGCGATGGTGAATAACTCCAAGACCGTTTACTTCATGAGTGGTCCCGTTTTCTTCAAAGGTAACAGGTTCGCTAAGAAAATAGCCAGAATTGAATAGAAATTCACTATTTTTTTTACGGCTATACATTTTTCCGTCTTTTCCAATCACGAAGGTACTCCAAGTCATATCAACAATATCGAATGGTTCAAATCCGGCAGGGACACCATCAAGGAATTGATCTTTTAACAACACATCCTTTTCGAAACTGATTCCGGATACATCGAGCGAATTATTACCACCTTGTAAAATCCAAAAACTTCCGGTTTCACTATTATGGTTATAATCGGATTCGTGGAAATGTTGCATGATTCTTACCGGCTCTTGTCCTAAGGATTCTTTGTTGATCTCCTCGTAGACATTATAAAAATCTTTATAAGTATAGTAATTGGTTTCCGTGGCATTATAATTTGAATTGTAAGATTGCCGGAGGTAGGATAGAATGGACTCGTTACCTGCTCCTCTGGATAAGATCACAAATCCGTCAGTTTCATAAGGTGATTTGGTGGTGAGGATTGTGTGTTGACTATATATCGCTCCGGTTTTTTTATCTGTGATATGCAGGATGATGATACCTGAGCCTATCGTATCTGTAATATAGAAAAGGTCACGTGACTTGAATTTTTTTGTTCCGAATAATGTCCATTCGAAGTCAAAATTGCTAGAGGTAGTATCCCCGCTAAATGTTAATTCCGGTGAATATTGAAGAGTATCTCCGTAACTAATAGAACCAAATGAAAATGGTTTTATTGTAACACTATTTAATGATGTGTAATCGTAATTTCCCTTGTCATCATAACAACTTATGAATGCGAGAAAAATGATTAGGTATGCATATATTAATTTCATATTTGTAATAATTTAGCGTTCGATTAATTTACTGGAATTTCCATAGGAGTAACTCCGTCTTCTTCTGTAATACCTTCATCTTTGAGGTATTTCTTGAATTCAAGACATATTTTTCGTCTAACGGTAAATTCATATTCAGATAAATCTGTAATCTTGGTGAAACTGACAAACTCAGAGTACTTTTTAGCACTCCATTCTCCCAAAAACAATGTTTCAACCTCTTCATCCCACCAATCAGGTTTGCTAGAGATGTTGTTGAAAATTATTCTAGCTGCTTGATTCGCTTTAAGACCGGGGGTAAAGTTTTCATTCTCGACTATCCGAATATAAAGAGTTACCTCTTTTCCTTCAAGCTCCTTATTGAATAATTTGATATAGACTGTATCTTTTATTTGATTGGCAGGGAATTCTTGTATAAGGTCAAAAGAGTATTGTTCTGCGTTTGCAGTGGTAGAATCGGCATCGACTTTTAATTGGTATGGAGTTGGCCTCGATACGAGATCCCCGGCCAATAGTACTTCAACAGCGATCTCTTTTTCTGTTACTCCCGGGTAGTGGGTAAATGACAGAACTGTAGCACTGTCAGGTACTTCCGGTTTCGAGAAATGCAGGTATTTCACGGACTTGTACTCGTAAGTCTTGTCCTCCGAGCAAGCCCAAAGTATAATAAAACTGAATATCAGAAAAATAAATGTTTTCATATTTGAAGGGTTTGTTAGTTAATATTTTCATTATCAGGTGTGGGGATAACGAATATAGTACCCCTGCTTAGTGTTTGGTTGAATTTTTTATACCAATAGAAAGCTTGTCCCTCTACCATTAAATCTTTATGAATCTCCTTAATCAATTCTTTTTCAAAAGATGCTTCGTTAGTGATATAGTTTTTAATCGGATCACTTAAAATACCTCGAACATTACGAACTTGATCAATCATCTTAAAGGCTTCTTCTGACTGATTATTTTTATATAGGTATTCGGAAGCGATGTAGTACATTTCACTAACCCGGATCATGGGAATAGCGTCTTCGCCATATGATTTCCCGGTTTGAGAGGTATATTTTAAAGGATATTTATTAGATGAATAAGTACCGAGGAAGGTTAAGTATCTGGTATCTTCGGTAGGAGGATTCCATGAATACCATTCCATTTGATTCAGATAAATATAAAAAGTACTTGTTCTGTCCGCCGTCGACCCGGGTAGATAAACTTTATAATTTTCAATTAATTTCTGGTTGGATAATACAAAAATTAATTCCTTGTTGAGTTTGTGATTTTCAGGAAAAACGGAACCGTTTTGAAGAGTGAAAAAGTATTCACCACCTCCTTTTGCATTAATAACTTCCAAAGCGGCATCGTGTGCTTCTTTCAAATCACCGGCCCAAGAGTATACACGTGCGAGTGTCGCCACGATTGCATAATAATTCATACGATATCCTCTGTAGGCATAGAATAAATTGTCGGGAGAAATCAGGCTTCCTTCAATACGGTGGCCTATGGAAAAACGTTTTTTATGTTCCGGAAGTGTATCAAAAGTGGCAACAAGGTCTTTTGCGGTGAGCAGGTCGTTTTTGATCTTTTCAAGAGTTTGATCCACGGTTAAATGAGGCTCAAATGTTGATTTATAGCGATCGTAATAAGGAATATAAGTTTTGCCGTCATCCACCTTTTTGGAAGGAGCAAACAACCTCAGCATATCGAAATGCAGAAATCCTCTTAAGGCATAAGCCTCCCCCAAGATAAGGTTTTTACCTATCTCTCCTTCTTCGAATTGAGTAACCGGTTCATTTTTTACATTTTCGATAAGATTGTTACAATTGGCAATAGCGTTATAGGTTGCACTCCACATCTTTTCAAAAAGATTTTTGGAATTTACGGTCGTGAATCTACTGCTATATATGTCACTGTATGCTCCACTAAAATAACCGTTGCTATAAGTATGGGCGAGAATTTCCAAAGCCCCGTAAGACATTTCCTGTCCGTACATACTAGCTTCTGCCATGCTTTTGTAAATGCCGTTCAATGCTACTTGGTAGCCGTCTTCTTTAGCAAAAAGATCTTCTTCATTTATATTGGATTCGGGAGAAACCGATAGCCAGTCATTACAGCCTCCTAATATAAACGGTAAAATGATATATAAAAATAGTTTATTGAATTTCATGATATCTGTTTTAGAAAGTTGCATTTAATGTTATATTCATACTTCGGGCGAACGGGTAACTTAGACCTCTTTCTGCTTTTACAGTGGAAAGGCGGAATAGATCGTTGGCTCCGAGTTCTAGACGCAGCATGCTGACACCGATACGTTTCAATAACGTGGGATCGAAATCATAACTTAGAGAGAGAGAATTTAAACTTACCACGTTCTCGTTTTGGATGAAACGTTCTGTCGGCTGAGTTTTTTCACTACGCATGCCATCTGCTAAAGATTTATATTTAGCTCTATCTCCGGGTTTTTGCCATCTGTCTTTCAAAATTCTTTTGTCGACATTGTATTTGTATATATTGGCGTCTTCCACTTTCTCCACCAGAGTCGAGTTATAATATTGTCCCCCGTATTTATACATGAAGGAGGTAAATAACGTCCAACTTTTATATCGGAGATTGAAACCGAAAGAACCTTGAATATCCGGTTCCGAGTCCCCTAATGCTACCTGGTCGGATGCGTTCCATGTATAAGTGATCTCGCCATTCTTTTTCACGAAAATTTCTTTTCCGTTCGTCGGATCTATACCAAGGGAACGAACGGCATAAATCGGCGTCAACGATCCTCCTTCCACGTATTGTTTGAACGGTTCGGATATACTATTGTTCCCTATAGAAGAATTATATACGAGCGTATTTTTATCATTGAAATGGTCTTCTACTTTTTGATTGTACGCTTTCAAACTTTCTGCAATCTTCACGAATTTACGTTTGTCATGTGCTAAATTGAAATAAACGTTGAAATTCCAGTCTGTTTTATTAACGATACTGCTCTTTAAAATGATTTCATAACCTTTTCCTTTCACTTCGCCAATATTGTCTTTATAAGTGGTGAAGCCAGTAGAACTGGGAATAGTGACATCATTCACCATGTCAACGGTTTTCTCGATATAATAATCAGCCGAAAGATTCAAAATCCCCTTAAAGATTTCAAAATCAATACCGAAATTTGTTTTGTATTTTTTCTCCCAGCCCAAATCTTCATTACCTAATGCGATAAGAGTGGCACCATATCCTGTTTTATACCATTCGTCATCTATAGTTTCATACATGGTTTGTGCCTCGTACGGGGAGAAACTCACGTTTCCTGTTAATCCGTAACTCGTGCGTAATTTTAGAAGATTGAGCCAACCGATATTTTTGACAAAATCATAGTTGTGTAAATTTACGCCGACTCCACCGGACCAATACAAAGCCCATTTTTTATTATGTCCGAATTTTGACGAACCGTCGGTACGTATAGAGGCATCTAATAAATAAATATCATTGTATGAATAGTTCAACAAACCGATAAAACCGATTAGGTGGCTTACGTCTTTCGAGTTCGATGGTTTCTCTCTGACCTTTTCAGCATAACTGGGAGAGGAGAAAATACCGGAAGGAAATCCTTCATAAATCGTTGTTGTGCTTTTGGAGTCTGTGCTAGAACCGTTCATGCCGAGATTGAAGTTAATATTGTGATTTTCAATACTTCGATTATATGAAAGATTTGCTGTGAATTCCCATGATGCACTTTTCCCGTCACGTTGGGTTAAAGAACCGGACGTTAAATTGGTTACAGACAAAGGATTTGTGTTTCTTTTAGATTTGGGATCCACGAATTTTTTCCCTTCACTGATTGTTTGGGTAACCTTGAACGTCCCTTTAGCCAGTAAATGGGGTGTAATAAACCAATTTATACCTAATTCGTTTTCCAGAAGGTTTTCTTTTGTGCGGTCGAAACTCGCTAGAGTGGCTTCCCATAAAGGATTAACGATATCAGTTTGACTAAGTTCAGAGTTCCATTGTGTAGTTTCTGGCAAATAGTTGCCATTCTCATCTTTATATTTGTCATAGGGTAACTTCTTGGTGTATTCCGAGAAACTACCGTAGGGAGATTCTTTACTTTTGGTTTGTTGGTAAACGATTTTATCTTTGATTTGAAAATTACCCAATCGATAGTCAATACTAAATTCAACTCCGGCATTGTTACGGCTGGATTCTTTCATGATACCGTCATTGTTTGCGTAAGTTAGATTTAAACCGAAACGTAAATCTTCATGTCCGCCTTCAAGGAATATACTGTGTTTGTGATTGAAAACGGTTCTTAACGGTTTGGATAACCAATAAGTGTCAACCCCTTCGATAATATTGTTTAGCTTGCTCTGGTACTCTCTATCTAGTTTTGCTTGATTATCCTCGTAGTATGAGTCTGACGGATCTGCTTTAAACACGTTGGCGGCAACCTCTGTTGCGAGTTTTTCTTTAGCATTCATCAGATTGTAATCACTTAAATCCGGGATGGAAAGCGTACCGGTCATGGAATAACTGACATTTATTTTACCCGGTTTGGGTGCTACCGTGGTAATTACCACCACGCCGTTCGCTGCACGGGAACCGTACATGGCAGTGGCAGCCGCATCTTTCAATATGGTCATGCTTTCAATCCGGTTCGGGTCAAAGTCATACACTTTTTGGATACTGACTTGGAAACCGTCCATGATAAAAAGAGGAAGGTTCGGGTTATTCTCCAAATTGGCTCCTGTCGTGTAGTTGGGGTCAAGTTCTTTTACTCCTGTCCCTGAGCGACCGCGGATATACATTTCCGGGAGGGTATTCGGGTCTGAACCCCACTGATTGTTTTCTTGTAGCCGAAATGAAGGGTCAAAAACTTGCAATGCTTTTATAACGTTAGTTTTTGATACCTTTAATAATTCATCTCTTTTTACGGATACAGAACTTCCTGTAAAACTTTCTTTTTTAATGTTGGCGTATCCCGTCACGACAACCTCATCCATCTGTTTTACATCTTCCTGCAATTTAATAACGATCTCGTTCTCATCGTTTTTGGGATCATTGCTTACTTTATAACTTTGTGTTTCAAACCCGATGAAAGAAATAACTAAAATAATACTATCCATTTTAGGTATTTCCAACTTGAACTTGCCATCCACATCGGTTACAACACCTAGTGTTGTGCCTTTGATTGTGACGGTAGCTCCCGGCAAGGTAAATCCTTTGTCATCCAGTACTTTCCCTTTTATGGTCCGAGGTTTTTCAGTTTCCTTTTTATTGTCATCGGCAGGACGGATGATGATGACATCATCTTCTATCTCGTAAGATAGCTTGGTGCCTGAAAGTAAGGTCTTGAGGAAATCGTCAATGGATACATTTTGAAGGTCGATATTACGTTTCCCGTATTTATTAACCTCTTCTACCCGGTACAGGAAACGATAGTTCGTTTCCGTTCTGACGGTTTTAATCATTTCGTCGATGGTTGCGTTTTCCATTTTAACGGTCACTTTGATGACTTGTGCGGTAGCGTTCACGTCGAAATACATCGTTGTGATAAGCGCTATCAAGAGGCTTGCTCGTAAAATCCGAAGAATTTTCTCCCACCTTTGATGGCAATCAAAGGTGTACTTCCGTTTTTTTTCCATAACTTTGAATACTTAATAGTTTAAATAATCGATTTCTAAATAGACTTGTTTATGAGTTGGTTACAAATGGGAGGATGGATCAGATCCTCCTGTTTTTTATTGATTGATAACTTCTTCCACTATAATATTATTTCCATTCACTTTGAACCGTATGGATGTCGCTTTTTCTATCATCCCGAGGGTCTTTCTGAAATCTCCGTATCTCTCCAGATCTCCCGTGAAATGGTATTTTTTCACTGCCGGGTTGACATAGAACACGTTGATATTATACCAACGGGAAAGTGTTGTCATGATTTCTTCGA
>OGYC01002051.1_pt1 | contig 14906 bp, 8 predicted proteins | sample 1576461 | NCBI WGS metagenome assembly OGYC01 (sample SAMEA3541569, study PRJEB24748) | human gut metagenome | biome: human gut; feature: human-associated habitat; material: faeces | place: China | collected 2012 | reverse complement strand
TATAAGGCTTTGCGGCGTTTTTTTGTCCAAAAAGGATGAGGTCGCAGCCTGTTTGCTCCATTGTTTCCGTCCGCTCATTTCCCCGTGTGGGTCACGGTGTGGGTCAAAGCGCTTTCAGGACGCGAACGAGGGGCGCACCTCCGACAGCGGTAAGCCGAGCCTCTGCGCTCTGTCCCGCTCATAGGTAACGCGAGTTACTTCTTCAATAAAGCTTTTCTCCTTCGGTGTGGCGCTTGCCCAGCGCACACTGTATTTGCGGCACAGTTGAAAGAATATCTCATAAAAACGTTCTTCCTCTGCATCCTTGCGGCAATACCACGCCGCATCAGATGCCGGTCTGATTTTATTCATATCCATGCAAAGCACCTCCTCGCGGAAAATCAAACAAGATAGGTAAAGAAAATTCGTTTTGCTGCCTCGTCCGCAATCAAATACCTTGGCGCAGAGGATTGAAAGGTTGGGAGCAAAACGGCCCCAAAGTCTTCCTCATAATGCTTCGCCAAGCTCGTTGTCTTCGCTTCAAGCACCACATCGCCGGTCAAACCGCTGTCGATAGACAGCTTAATGCCATAGGCGATCAGCAGCCGTCCTATTCCCTTGTATTTCGGCTTTCCTTCGTCAAGTGTAGGGTTTGACTCCGGCTGTGCCTCCATATACACGATATGCACGACCAGCGCAGTCGGAAGGATCTCATACGCCGCCAGAGCGATCAGCTCATCTCCGACTCTGGCTGCGTATTTTTCATAATTTTCGTCAGCTAAGTATTCGCTCGCCCAAGAGGTCTGCCACAACGGTTCTCGGTCTGTCAACGCGGTATCTTGCGGCATCATCGGCTCAATAGTCACCGGCACTTGTCGATTCATTGCATCGTAAACAAATGGTCGAAACTGCACAGCCCTCACCTCTTAAACAGTATACCACGGTTTTTGTGAAAAATGAAGTGGGAAATTGAAGTTACAGCATCCTCATTTTCGTTCCAAAAACGCACCGCTGTAAAGAGTACAACCACAGATACTCCACTTCATAGGGGAACAAACTCCCACCCAAAGGCACTATCGAACGGGACGAGTGAAATAGTAGCAAGCCATCGAGTGACGATTTGCTACTATTTCCGTTATAGACTGTCTACGATTGTTTTTAGGGCATAGGGTTTTGCATATTTCAAATACACATCACTCACGAAAATAGTGTTCTCTTCTACCGGTTTTTTCCACATGGCCGGATACACTATCACTTTCTTTTTGCCATAGCACCCCTCAGCCCAAACCGTTTCATGACTAACATCGATACGCACACCAGAAAGCTGGAGTATCTGTTTTAAAGATTTCAAAAGATGCCGTTGATTTTCGCACGAAATTGCCGATGCTCTGGTACCCGTTTCTCCCCAATTCAACAGATCAAGCGCAGCCTTACGATCGAGGACATTATGGATGTGTTGATTCCGATAGTGCTTTAAACACCTATGGCAAGCGCTGTCACAAGTACAGCCATCGAGAAGTTCTCGGGTTTTGGTAAGTAGTTGCCGAATAGAGGATTCAATACTAACAGCATAGCCCGCACCACTCGAAAGGCTATCATACAAGTAAATATCAACGAAATCCCCAGCACGATTTTGTCTAACGCGATAACCAGTCACAAGTTCGGTAAATTCAATATCCAATTCCTGGCATACTGCTAAGCGCAAGGCTTCCGCCAAAGACTGTCCAGCACGATTTAGCCAAGAATTCCTCATGGGGTTGATATCAATCTGCTGCCGATCTAAAGCAAATTCCAGAACAAGCATATCTGTAACAAAGTCGTATCCAAGATTCACATTGGCTGTATCGGTATGTTTGCAACGTGTCTTAGCGAATCTGGATCTATACGGACGCAAAATATCCTTAAGTACAACGGGGTCATCTCCGGGCATCGCAGCTCCGCAGTCACAGCAGATCGTAAATCCCTTGCCGCCAACACCCTTGTTAAGCATGATGATCCGCTGATTGGAACGAACTGCCATTCGGATATTGGCACACCCATTAACAACCGTCACATCATCTGCATTGGGCAATGTGGAATATAGGGGTTGCTGAGTCGCCGAGTATTCTTCATTCAATTGTGCTGTTTCAATAGATGTGGCATTTCGTGGTGCAAATCCCCATGGGCGCAACATAGGTAACATATTTGTCAACGCTTTATTGCCGCAGAAAGGACAGGTACTCGGGTTGTCCTCTTCTAAACCAAACCAACCACACTGATTGCAGGTACGAATCCTTTTTCGGTAGCTTGCATCCTGGATAAATGCTTTAGCTGGAGATGCAGCATTTTTTTCGCTCCGTTCTCCGGGATAATACAATCCACCGATTTGGTAGGTCGTTTTATCAACAACAATCGCTCTGCCAGGTGCATATTCACCAATAGCAACATCTAATCCTCGTTCGACCTGATATTTTACTCTCCCACTTATATCGGGAATATATGTGCTAACAACATTTTTAGGGAAAGAATAAGTAGGGATGATCCCCTCTTCATAAAGCGCATCCAAAAGTGATTTTTTCCCAGAATCACTACTATCATCTGTTCCAAACAGCTCAGGATGATTATCTCTTTTTTGCTTCAGCGCCGTCAGAGATTTTTCAAGTTCACCTTTATAGCTGTCCAATGTACCTTTGGATCCAATGGGTACGAGAATATCATCCGTGTTGATCTCAAAGGCTGCCAAAAAGCTACCGAAAGATTGTAGGTGTTCATCCAGAAATTCAATGGCAGGAATAGCATCCAAACTGTTAGATTCTTTTCTCAAGTAGGTTTGAAGTGCAACCATGCCGAGATGTCGTTGGGTGATCTTCTCACTATTGATATCGATCCATGGCCTTCTGGGATCGCCTCTAAACATTGGTACAGGATTGGAAAGGTACAGGGAATCATGCGGTCCGTCCTCGCAAAAAGTAACGATAGTAGACAGGCTTGAACCGCGACGGCCAGCACGACCAGCACGCTGCTGATAATTCTCACGCATAGGAGGAATGTTGCGCAAACCAACCGCAACCAACGATCCGATATCGATACCCACCTCCATTGTAGTCGTGCTGCTCAGAATATCCACAGGCGCTTCCCCGTTCTGCAGAAAATCCTGAAATCGAAGTTCATACTGCTCTGTTCTGGACCAGAGCGCATCTCGCTGATCTTTATGGGAAAGCTGTGCGGTATGTTCTTCGGTATCAATTACCCGAATGGTGCCACCTTGAAGCGCATCCTCAACAGGCTTACGCCAAAAATCCAATGCATCAATTTCTTCCATTGTCATGGGATGAATTTTCTCGCACTGGCAACTCGGGCATTTCCCTTTCAATAAATACGGTGTGAGTTCTGAACAGCGTTCACAACGAAACCACATGTGTTCTAAATCAAAGCGTGGTTTTATACGAGAAAGATCGATATAATACTTCCCATTGGAAGATGAACTTTCATCCATAAATGTTTCCCGCAAAATCTGGCTCCACTTTGCAGCAACGGGATCATTATCGCTCCATCCCATTATTTCGCGGATATCGGTCGAAAACTTTTCGTTCTTCTCAATACCATATCCCACATAGTTTGGACGCACTTTCTCACGGATTACATCCGGAATGGTATGCCCAAGAATCACCGAAGTATCACAAGTAGAGAGGATCCATGCATTAAAGAATTCCATGAATTCTTCCTCACTTATTTCGATGCTCGCATCCTCTAACGCATCAAGCGCATCCCACTTTGCGGTATCCGTAGGCTCTATCCAGCTGAGGGCTGAATCAACCAGCGTATTATATCCCCCACAGTAAAAGCGAATAAGCTGTTCCTTCATTTGGGTGGGCGCATTATCAATAGTGAAGCGAGGAGCGTACTGTTGCCCGCGTTTCTTTGCACGTGTGTAATTCTTTAGTGCCTGTGTTCCATGTTCAATCAACCGGGTTCGCTGTTTTTCCGTCTCACTATCATGGAAAATTTGAACATGATGCTCTACAGCTACCATTGCAAAGTAGTCATAGAAACAGTTCATAGACTGCTCCGCAACTTCATGTTCCATTCGGTCAATAGCAAGCACCGCAAGCTGTCGGGATGCGGTCATATCTGATGCGTCAGACATATCTCTTGCCAGTTTAGCTGCACGTTGGCGACTATCCGAGAAAAGCAGGACTTTTCGCCCTTCGTTCGGAAGCCGATCAGGATCGCCTGTTTTCCCCGGAACTGCAGGTTGAGCTTGGAATTGTGCTTTGATCAGATTGAAGAAGGACTGGTTGCCTCTTGTACTAAAAGAGGTCAGTTGCATCTTAGATAGTTCATGCCGACAATGTGGGCAGGTTGAAAATGTCAGAATATCCGGTCGAGCCTTTGCCGTAAAGCTACTATAATATAGCTTTCTGATTCCCTTCTTTCCATCCAGGGAATCATCAGAAAAATCGATGAAGCCGCTTTGAACATCCAAATAGCAGGGCAAAACTTTATTCTGTCCCTGCCGTTCCGGTAATCGATAATCTGTAGATGGAATGAAAAGATGTATTTCTTTAACCTCATCTTCATTTATCATGCCAGGTTGGTGCCAGAGGTATGTGCGTCTTCTGGCTTCAAAATCCTGCTTCAGTACAAAACCTCTGAAGAAAATACTGCCGCACCGACGATCATTGTATAACTCATAAATTGTGCTTCCACATTCCTTGCAAGTAAGGTTGCCGTCCGAAAAATAGATCTCACCCAATGTTAATCCGTCTTCCGTGTGCGAATGAGGACATTCTGGATTAGTACAAGCGTAAACGCCTTTGATTCCACGAAAAAGCATATGCATTCTCGCTGGAAACAAAACGCTTCCACTTTCGCTCCGCGCCAAAGGTGCGATTGAAAGCATAACGCTGACAGCGTGCAGGGCATCTTCCAAACTATTATCAGGAAAGATAGACTCTGCTAATTCTTGCAAAGAGACTGCTGTTCCGCGACAGAGTTTAAACATTTGGCAGAAATGTACATAATCTACCAAATGGTCATATAGCCATTGGTATGCATCTTCAGAAGAAACGAATGGAGCCGGACTATTGGCAATACCTGTCCAAAATCCATTGAGCGCCATAAGGCGTTCCGGGTCATCACCCTCAAATGCATCTGGCAGAAATTCCTTAAATTTACAAAATGGAACATGGACCGTACTGCCGCTGCCTATTTCCTCACGTTCACCAGTAAGATAGCAGAACGGATGCATATCGTCAGACGCAGTCAATTCATTTGCAAATGCCTTGACAGCTTTTCGGTCATTCTCGTCATTGTTTGGCATACTTGCAGTAGTCAATATAAATTGAACTCTACTGCGATTAATGCCCAAACGATGGAATAAGCGCCGAATGAGCAATGATACCTCGCCGCCTGCAGAACCGCGATACATATGCGCTTCATCAATGACGAATAGAAGCTTATTGTTCGGATCTGCATTTAGCCATGCCTGAGTATCTGACCATATTTTATTTTCTCTTGGCCGAAGAAGCATATATTCAAGCATGGAGTAGTTCGTAATCAGAATATCCGGGCAGAATTGCTGCATTTCAAAACGAGTTACCAGTTCGGCATCTTCGTCGTTTGGGACATGTTTTCCGTTATAGAGCTTCTCAAGAAATTCATCAAAGTTTTCTTTAGCAGGCAGTTTTCCATCCTGAATCAGTCTTTCTAAAAAGTTTTTTTCTTCTTCGGTCTCCGCGTTGACCATGCGAGAATATGTTTCGGCAAGTGAACGATCCTCGCTACGTCTGGGTTCCCTGCCCGCATAAGGGGTTCTGCCGGTATACATACCAAACTGGGGACGACGAGCATTATTTCCACATGCTGTACGGAATATAGTTACAAATCGGTGGTCTGGATCGCCGATCAGACGGCGCAAACGACCGATCTGGTCAGAGACCAGGGCGTTCATAGGATACATAATAATCGTCCGGACACCACGCATGGCCCAGCTATCAGGACTATTTCTTGCTTCTGAAGCAAGCTTTGCCATCAAGGGCCACATAAAGCACTCTGTCTTACCAGAACCTGTGCCCGTTGACACAAACAGATCCCGTCCCTCAAATGCCGCTTCCAACGCAGAAATCTGGTGACAGAATGGTGAGGGATATACACCAAGATTTGCGTCTGATAACGCCTTAAAATAGTCTTTCAGCCAGTTGGGTAGCTTGGAGGATAGTTGAATTCCGTTTAGGGAATTCTTGTAAGCTGGGGATGACTCCACATATGGTTTTTGATAAAGAACACCTTCTTGATTCAACTTGTCTTGTGCAGCAGAAAGCAAAATAGATGACTTTCCAAAATACTGCGATTTTATATAGTTTTCCAAAGCCTCGCGCAATTGTAAGTGAACTCCATTTGCACCATTAGCCATAATCATTCCTCCACAAAGCAATAGCCTATTGATTCCAACTCGTGCTTAAACATCGGATAGACTTGCTTTGCCATCTTTCGTGTAAATACTTGGAGTGGGTTCGTTGTAAAATCATATTGCATAGGCCAGCTGTACAACTTAAAGAATTCTTCTTCCGAAGGTGGCAGTCGATAACCAACCTTGATTTCCATAAGAGTTCCGCTATCTTTTGCTTTGATTTCCGGAAGTGTACCGTACTGTTTTAAGAGGGCTATTGCGATTCTTCTGTATTCACCATAGCTGCCCACCTCATTTGAGAAATAATCCCGTATTCTCCATTCGGGGATCTGTTTTTGTTGATATGCTCCGTTATTCCATCGGTAAAAAGCAAAGATTTTGTTTGGCTCACCGTATCTTGCCAGCGATACACGGCCATCTCTTTCAGAAACCTGTTGCCAATACCCCCGTTTAAATGGCGGCTCAAGGCGAAGAAACTCAGTATTATCCGGCCAATCGATCGTTTCCCATTCGCTGCACACTAACAAATCTTCAAGGTAGCTTTCAAATGTCTGTTCCTGCAAGCGAAACATTTGGCCTATTGTCCTGTCGGAAGTAGTTTTTTCAGCTGAATAGAAACCCAATCCGCTCATGAATAACTTCTCATCAGGTGAACTACCTCTTTGGAAGGCCAAATCCTTGTAGACTGCCATCGCAGGTGCTGTCGGAGATATCTGATAAGCAGAATGATAGAAAAATCCATTTCGCAAATAAATAGAGTATATCTCATCAATCAAATTCGATTTGTCTTTAGGGAGCAGAAACCCGATTTTAGGATAAATGCCCTCATATGCATCAAAAACCTGAGCAATTCTGTTTTTGAAATGCTGAATAGAAACTGATTCGCCATTCTCATCGTGATCCCAAAGCGAAGCGAGAGCCATTTGGCCAGCAATACTGTAAACGACCTGACAGGCCCATTCATTGCTATCCGACTTTGGGATATTCAATTGTCTGCCAATTGAGGCTATCAGGTCGTTTGTCATATATTTCACTCTTTCTCAATATATCTTGCAGCTTCGGCTTTTACGGAATTAGAGATACCATTTTCGCTTTCAATGACATCCTCTAAAATATCCAATCTTCTGGTAAGTACACAGAGAGGAAGTACACCAAAGAGCAGTTCCAAGTCTTTCTCTTTATTTGGATCATCCAAAATGCATTTTGCGTCGGACAAAACACGAGTCAACTGACCCAATAGGAGTTTGCTAAGGCCCAAACGCTTAAATGCAGATGTTCGGAAAGAACGTTTTCCCTTAGAAATATATGGTTGGAACTTCTCGGCACGCGCGCCTGGCGTCATTTCGAGAGTAGGTAAGTACCCGATAAAACATTCGCTCAGCATCGGGAACATATAATTGTAGAGACCTTTCGGCTCGATAAGCAGATCCTCGACATACGGATGAGTCCAGATTATCTGCTTTTTGAGTCTTGTAAATTTCTGTGGTAGTGCATCTGTCCACCCTTTCCCGAACATATTTTGAACCGACACGATAGAATCCGCTGACTCGCTGATCCTTTCTGCCATAGAAAGGTCACATTCATTGCCTAAAGTCAATTGTCCTGCTCCGTTTGCGTACATCGAAACAGACAGCACCTCAGCAATATCCTGTCCTCCAGGCCCCGCAATCAATATTGGCACATTATTGATATGGATCGCATACAGAAAAGCAGTAAGCATTGAGCAGAAATCTGATTCAATGCTCAACGCATGTGACAAATTTTGATGGATTGCATTATATTCATTGTGCCAACTTTCTGCAAGTTCAATATCCTCATCAGAATATCGGCCGTCGGTGGCACTATTATATTGCCATAGGGCAGTATGATTTCCAGATGGCAAAGTTGCATTTGACTGAGGCAGAACAACAGAAATATCAGCAATGAATCCTGCTATATCTTTTTGTGCATCTGCAATTTTCTGGCGTACCGCTACTTGCGTTTCTTTTCCAATCGATTCGTATTTTTCTATCTCGGCAAGTAACTGATCCCGTTCACCTTGTTTTGTGGCAATTTCTTCAAGCAGCTCACTATACTGTTTTTTCGCAATGGATATTGTGTCTTCCATTTCTGAAACTTCTGCCTCAGCTTTGGCAATTTCGGCAGCATGAGAATCATGCCATTTCTCGGATACGGCTTTTTCACATAATTCTCTTAATCCATCGTGATGTATTGCGATTTGGGCTAATATGTCAGCATCAATATCGCCTGTCTCAAGCAATGTATTTGCTCGATCAACAAAATCATCAACTGCCTGCTTCGCCTGGTCAGGTGTACATTTTAATTTCTGAACGACTGATTCATACAAGGATTCTCCGCAGATCTTCTCCAGAACGATCTTGCTATTCCGCCAATCTGCTTTGGTTGCACCAATACTCTTAAATAAAGGCCATGTAAATCGTTCAAGGATGAGTGTACGAATAGCCTTGTCTGTATTTCCGACTAAAACATATCCAGAAGGCTCTCCCACCTGAAGTGTTTTTAGAAATCTTAGGTTACAATCCTCCCAATTATAGATATCCTCTGAGGAAATTGTGTAACTTGGTAGGGAATATATAGTCTCCGAAAGTTTTGCATATTGATCCGAGATTTTAAATTCACTCGAGCGACACAGTACGCCTATTAACTGTTCCCATCTGGGTTCGTAGCAGAAAAATGTATCACAAAGATAATCTTGCGTATGAGCGGTTCCATTCTGAAGTTGTTCTACCACTTCGTTTAAAGATTTTGCTCCAAGTACCACTACACGTACCGGCGCGTAGTCTTTGACATAGTACGACTCGACATAGTCAGTTGCTGGGTTATTCCTATTAGGAATTGCTGTCCACTCCCAAACACCAATCGTTCCAATCGCAGTAGGCCCATCTCTGCGGTACAGTTCATCTCTGTTTTCAAAATAGTTATCCGTCCGTTCTGACTTGAATGGTGTATGTAAAATACCATCTTCGACGTCTGCTAAACGGCTCAGCCATATACGCCCTTCGTGGTCCTTTGTAATATAGCATAGTGATGTGAAAGAGACTCTGTTGTCACTCATTATTATCCCTCCCAAGATTATTTTGAATGGTTTTCCTCAGCAAATGTAAAGCTGCACGGGAAATTTTACCTCGCCGCAAAGCGATATAGAGCCATCTTTGCGTTTGGGGATATCTCAAAAGTTTACTGGCAAAGCTTCCAACTGCATGTGTTATAGGAATCATCGGGCCAGAGCAAGCGTTCAATTCTTTTACAAGCGCAGCATCCAATGCCAAAACATCAATGTTGGCTTTCTCCCGTACAAAATGAATGGAGCGGATATGATCGCAGCCTTGATAAAAATGTATATCCGTGTCAAATGATAGTCTGTCGATCGTCAAGCTTTGCTCGGCGGAAAGCTTGTAGATATATTCGGTCTTGCCTTTTCTTTGGAACACAGCTTTGCCGTCGTACAAGCACGAAACCGATATACACTTTGATTTGGGAAGTTTTGTATAGCACTCTTCGCTTAGTATATTGCCGGATTGGTCAGATATAGTTATTACGGGCAACAAAGCTTTTTTGCTCAGAGGTCGCTTGATCAAATAAGAGAACCCTAATGCGCCTGATTTTCCGAGTGAAACTAATTGTTCTCTTTCGCGCGTGTAAAGTTTATACAATCTTCCGTCTTCAGTACTCAGTACATTTGCTGCTGCGGGATATGATTTCAGCTCAGCGTCATCACCGCATAAATAAAAGTAAAACTCTGCTGAGTTGTGATATATAAAATACGGATCTTGGACATATGCCGGCCATATAGGATAGAATCTTGTTGGTTTTTCAGTTAAAAAGGCAGCGTGTTTAAGAAAAAACTTTGCGGCGCTTTCCGAAAAACTTTTAGTGCAAATTCTGTACAGATACCAAACAGTAGAAGAGTTAGTTCTTGTTATTTCCGTTACCTCGATATCCTCAGAATCATCAGATAACGGACGTTGTTGCAACAAATAATAGAAATTTTCGGAATAAGCCTTTCCTCCAGGTTGTAGGATCTGCCCAGTCCTTCCGTCAAAGAGCGAACCATTCAGATCGACTCCGGGTATTTTATCGGACCAATATCTTTTTAGTTCTGTATTCGCATTTACATATTCGACGCAGTAATTCCGGCTCGGAATAGAACCAACACTCAAGTAGGTTATTCCGATCCGCTCAATTCGCTCAAACGAGTATTCCTTAATAATCTGACCTGAATCTCCGGCTATCTTAATTTTATCGCAGCATGCCTCGTGGTCCGGGGGATAGAAGAACCCTATTTGTAGAGAAAACATCGATCCCGTTACGGCAAGACGCAAAGGCATCATATGACTGTTAAGTGAAACAAGCTGTTGAGTTCCGGATCGAGAAAGCTGACTTTGCCTATCTTCACATTCCTTATTTTGTTCTGCACTGCTGTGAAAAAAATACCGTGTCCCGGTATCCGCTCTTGCTTTGGAGAAACCGACATTTTGTGCGCACAGTTCACATACGAACGGGCTTTTTTTTGCAGGAACTTCGCGGGGTTCCCGTTCGTTTGCCTCTTCGACTGTGATACGACGATATCCAATTTTAGATTCCCACAAGCATACATGTGTCAATGGCATACCTATTCACCCTCGCAGTCATTATGGCTCTGTACTTTCAACAAGAAAAACATCTTTGATAAAATCCGTCATTTCATCTGCGTTACAATCTATGATGTCATAATACTATAACTCGCCTTTTTTCGCAATATATTTAGTAAATATAGCCGAAAGTCGTGGTAAAACCGGGCAATTATTATAGCAAAATATTTAAGGATATTCCTAAGGGTTACGAATCTTTAGGCAAAAATTAACCAGTTGCCTGCCGAGAGACAGAAAGAATAATCCCCATTTCCATAAGCTGAGTAACGAGAGCGGTTCCCCCATAACTGAAAAAGGGAAGAGAGATGCCAGTTGTAGGAAGAAGCCCCGTCACAACAGCAACATTAAGAAATGTTTGCATCGCAAGGAGTGAAGTAATTCCAACGCAAAGAAGTGCGCCAAAGCGATCTTTAGCTCTTAGCGCAACATGGTATCCTCTTATGATAAGCAGCGAAAAAATAAGGAGGATAAGCGTTGCACCAACAAGCCCAAGTTCCTCTGCGACGATAGAGAAAATAAAGTCGTTCTGCACTTCCGGAAGAAATAGAAATTTTTGTCGGCTCTTGCCAAGGCCAAGCCCCCAAAGTCCACCAGATCCAATAGCGATAAGGCTTTGCGAGAGCTGATAACCATCTCCGGCAGCATCGGCAAAAGGATCTTCCCACATTGCGATGCGGGATTGTCCATACGGAATCGCTCCGCTCAGAAGAAGATATGCCGCAAAGGAAACAGCCGCCATTCCTGCAATGATCCACGCTGGGTGAATTCCACCCACAAAAAGAAGAATGACTCCGACGGCGACAATTAGGATTAGACCAGAGAGATGCGGTTCTTTTGCCATAAGGAAAGATATTAGGCCCAATATAAATGCGTAGGGGAAAATCCCTTTCCTAAATGTACGTATTTGGCGATGCTTTACGGAAATTGAGGATGAAAATTCCAAGACAACTGCTAACTTTGCAATTTCAGAAGGCTGAAAATTGAATAGGCCAAAAACACTCAGCCAACGCTGTGCGTGATTTCGGACAATTCCAATGCCCGGAATCAAAACCACAGCAAGAAGAAGCAATGAAATGATGATGAGCGGTTTTCCCAAAATCCGAAAATATTCGTAATTGATGAAACTAATACCAATCATAAGCAGTATTCCGATTGCTGCAAAAATCAGTTGCCGGACGAAATAAAAATAAGGATATCCCTGCTCATAGTAAGCAGTAGGATAGCTTGCAGACAGCAGCATGATAAGTCCGATTGTCGTCAACAGTAAAACCAGCCAAAAGAATTCCATATCGGGAGCATTCCAGCAGAAAAGGGGAAAGGCGTCTCGCATTTCCGCACCTTGCCGCATGGTATGTTTCGTATCGTTTTGTCTCATTTCAATCCTCCCAAGAGCATTTTGACTCCATGGTAAGGGATCGGCATTTGATCCCGTAGGTATGCCTATCGGCAAGACAAGATAATTCCTTATACACGGCACATTACCTCCTGCCATTCTTCAAAATCGTAAGATTCTACCGAATCTGTATAGGGTTGCAGATAGCGGTTGATATATTTCTTCCGATTTTTAATTCGGAGAGGGATTCTTGGAAGTGCATCATCATCGGATTTGCTGTCTTCAGAAATAATCTGCTCGCTAATTTCTGGGCATAGACGAAGCATTTCTTGTTTACTGTGTGACCGATAGTAACCGTTGCGAAGGTGTTCATGCCGCCTGGCAATATAATCTTCATACGGCAGGGGACAAACGCTGATAATGCTATCCTTGCGGTCATGCTTAACTCGTGGAGCTTGTCTCGCAATCGCTGCGGCCTCTCGGCCATTTTCTGCGGCAATAAATAAGTGCATAGGGAAATAGTTGTTTGATCCCACATGACCGCCCTTGCAGACCACCTCGTAATACTGAACCATAGGAGATACCTCTCTTTCATTTGATGGCGTCAGTATATACCCCGTGGTTTTACATCTCTAACTTTCGTTGACAAAAAAAGAATTACCTACGATTGGTATCGTAGGTAATTCTTTTTTACTGCCGGTAGGCTGTTGGAATTTTGTAGTTAAGCAATGTCCCAATTGGGAGTTCTTCTATGCCAAAAATAAGAGCCTCCGCCAACTCAATATCGGTTATGTCACACTCATTATCCGCGGCAGAGTTTTCCATGCATACGGCGGAGCATGTCATCGTATGAAGTAAGTCAGTAAGATCTTCTTCTTGATATGCGCCGTTGGGGGCAATCATATCTTTCAGCAGGTCACGCATAAGGTTGTACATAGCGGAGTGCAGAGGGAACGTCTCTTGCGTCACAAATGTACCACGTTCCGCCAAGATGGATCTCCATTGCCGCACAAAAGGCATAACAAGTTGAACATGTTCTCTAACGGGCGCTTGTTTGGCAATGGAAAAAAGCCGGGTTAGAAGCCCTGTCAAAACAGATACATACTTTTTCACCCACTCTTTGTATGCATTGGCCTCGGCATCAGCATCGTCATCTCCGTACTCGTCCCATTCATTCAGCATAGACCAATATTCAGGCAGAAAACGGATGGCGAAGAAGCACAGTTGAGTCTGCTGACGCACGATTGAATTGTCCATAGGCAATTCATTGCTGCAATGAATTGCCGGCCCAAATAGTTCGGTAGGGGAAAAGTTTTTGTCGAAGCAAGCATGGCAAAGGACTTTGATGTCGTTCTGTGCGACAGAAAAAGCCTGCTCAAGAATCTTCATAAGAGTATCCAAAATGTGCGCTTTTGTGCTGCCGGTGCAGGGCTTGGCAAGGCAGCGGGAAATTGCGAGAAGCGCAAACCTTGGTTGTGCAGACCATGACCAGTCCTTGCTGTTCCATTGAAATGCATCCGCCGCCGTCACAAAACGGTCTACAAGGCCGGAGATATCCGCTGCTGTCGGCATCAAGCTGTTCTGTATGAGTTCCTCTACCAACGGGTGCAGCTCAAGGCATTCTTTCCAGTTATTGTCAGGTTCTTTCCTCAGTTGAACCCAGTTAGAGCGAATGAGTGCATTAATTGTGTTCAGGGAGGTGTCCCCGCTCCAAGCCTTATAATCCTTGCGCGACATACGGACTCCCATAAGCAGGCAGAGGTATCGAAGGGCTTGTTTCTCACTTTCGCTCAGCTTGCTCATATTGAACACACATTGAATCAGCCCAGCAGCGGAATCCCACTGAACGGTGCCATCCTTTACCATCGGAACCTGCTCTTCCTGCTGCAGAAAGTTGAGGAACAACTCGCCAGTTGTGCTGCCGGAAGCAACCGTTAGACGTGCAAGAATCGGGATGACAAAAGTACATCCGCTGACACGCCGGAGCAGATCGGACAATGATCTATATTCCTCCGGTGTCGTTTTCGCACCGCGATGCGATTCAAACAGAGCAATCAGTTCATCGTGGGTAAGCGCTCCAACGGAAATGTTTCTTACTGATGTTCCGTTTTGGTAGGTATAATCATAGCGTGTGGTAATGATTTTGTCCGCTGGGAGACTCATAAAATCACTCAAGGCCGCGTCATTTTCCGTATCGAAATTGTCCAAGATAAAGAGGATATTGCTACGCTCACAAATCGTCGAGATTTGCGCAATGCGATCGGGGGTATCCTCCTTGTCGGCATCATAGTTGCCAAGACAGACTGTTTCTAAGCATCCACGGATAGAGGGCGTTTTGCGGTAATCCAAAACAGCAACGCTGTCATACTGAGATTTATAGCGAGAGGCATATTGGATGCTTAATTCGGTCTTGCCGATCCCCCCGATACCAGACAGGAAAATAGTACCCTTTTCACCGCAGGCGCTTTGAAAGAAATCGGTCATTTCTTTTAGTTCGTTGTTCCGGCCAACAAAAATCTCTGTAGAAACTCGATAGTTGCTGATAATAAAC
>OGYC01002045.1_pt1 | contig 14932 bp, 16 predicted proteins | sample 1576461 | NCBI WGS metagenome assembly OGYC01 (sample SAMEA3541569, study PRJEB24748) | human gut metagenome | biome: human gut; feature: human-associated habitat; material: faeces | place: China | collected 2012 | reverse complement strand
CCATACAGCATTCCGGGGACCTTATCAGAGCGGCCTGATGAAAATGATGGCAATTGGCCTGGGGAAGCAGTATGGAGCCTCCGTATGCCATGCTGAAGGTTTCCAGAGGATGGCCTATAATGTCCAGACCTTCGGGACCGCTATTCTTAAATATGCCAATATTTTGTGTGGAGTGGGCATTGTTGAAAATGCCTTTGATGAGACAAAGAAGATTAAGGTGATGCGCCGGGAGGATATTGAATCCATGGAGCCGAAACTGTTAAAAGAGGCTGAGCAGAGCATGCCGCGAATTTTACTGCCTGCCTGTGATGTGCTCATCGTGGATGAAATTGGAAAAAATTTCAGTGGTGACGGCATGGACCCTAACGTGACGGGGTCATTTGCGACACCTTTTGCCACGGGAGGACTTCGGGCAGAGCGGATATGTCTATTGGATTTATCACCGGAAACCCGTGGCAATGGCATGGGAACAGGAATGGCCAGTGTGATTACTAACCGGATTTTTAAACAGCTTGATGTAAATAAGATGTACATAAATGCTCTGACATGTAAAAATCTCAATGGGTCCAGAATTCCATGTGTCATGACAAATGATAGGGAAGCCATACAATTCTGCCTGAAAACCTGTATCCAAGCGGATATACTCTATCCCAGAATTATTCGGATATTTAACAGTCAGTTTGTCGAATTTATGTGGGTTTCTGAGGCTTTGGCCGGACATCTGCCGGAGAACGTGGAAATCCTTTCAGGACCAGAGACTCTGGCTTTCGATTCGGAAGGCAATCTGACGGACCGGCTGCCAAGACAGAGGGGGCAGAGACTTATATAATACTTGTCGGTATTATATGCTGTAAATCGGGGATATAAATGTAGAAAGCCGCCGTTTCACAACCCATCAGTAGGTTGTGAAGCAGCGGCGCTGTTTTTATTTAGCACATGGCGGGCATGTGGTCGGTGCATCGAAGGAAGGGTTGAAGGCATAGAAGTTTTGGGAATCCAACTGTTCCTGAAGAATCCTCAGAGTTTCACCAAAACGCTGGAAATGGACAATTTCGCGGGCGCGGAGGAAACGGATCGGGTCAGCCACTTCCGGGTCTTTGACAAGACGAAGAATGTTATCATAGGTCGTACGGGCTTTTTGCTCTGCGGCCATATCTTCAAATAGATCGGTAATCGGATCGCCTTTCGACTGGAATTCACAGGCATTGAACGGAACGCCGCCAGCCGCCTGCGGCCAGATGCCAACGGTGTGGTCGATATAGTATTTATCAAAACCATATTTTTTGATTTCGTCCATAGATAAATTCCGGGTAAGCTGGGTGACGATAGTGGCCACCATTTCCAGATGGGCCAGTTCTTCTGTACCGATATCGGTCAACATACCCATGGCCTGGCGGTTCGGCATGGCGAACCGCTGGGAGAGATAACGCATAGAGGCGCCCATCTCGCCGTCAGGGCCTCCGTATTGGCTCATGATCACCTGGGCAATCTGAGCATTTGGCTGTGTGATATTTATCGGATACTGCAATCGTTTCTCATAGTTCCACATGAACAGCTACCTCCTTCCCAAGGCCATTTCTGATGAATCCACTCCCAGGAATTGCTGGCAGCGTCGTTGGCAGTGTCAATGGTTAAAGGGCCGAAACGGCGGGCATATTCTTTCAAGGCTGCGTTTCGGAGCTCGCTGTGTTCGTGAAAATAGGCCAGTGCTTCCTGATTCTTTGGATGGGAATCAAGAAACAGAATAATATCATTCACAGCGAAACTGACTTTATTAATATAATCAAATAATTGAGATTGGGAAAGTTGACATAAATTTCTCATCGCACACACCTCTTTCCACAGAACGGTTTGAGAAGCTCAGGAAAAATGGTGCCGACTTCCAGACTCCGGTTTAAGTCAAATGTTGTCTGAAAGGTCTGCATTGGCACATAGGCCATGGCAATGGGATAGGTGCTGATATTTTCACAGGCCGGTGCTGCCGGAGCCGGCATGGACCGGTTCATTGGCTGGCAGCACGGAGCCATATTTTGTCGGTAATTCATAAAAGCGCCTTTCGTAGAATCGCTCATTTTACTATTAATGTATGAAAACTGAGAAAAAATGTGAAAATATTAAATAATAATTTGAAGAGAGTCGTGTATGTTTTCAATATGAATTTCCTTGCTTCCAGGAGCGTATTCGCCGTCCAGTGTCCACGGAATCTCAGTTTCAGGGTAAACATCCAATGCGCTGGCTTGGAAAAAGGTGATCACATCCGGGTCATAGGATTGGGTGTTAATGGAAACAACAATCTTTGTCAGATCGATCAAGGTTTTTGGCATTTTGATAAGCATGACCTCAAAAAGGCCGTCATTGAAATCGACAAGTTCTTTATTCAGACGGATCATGCCGCCGATGGATGTGGAGTTACAGACGGCACCCCAGATATAATTCCCTTCCATGACTTCATCACCATGAACGATCTTCATGCGGCATGGTTCAATGGTCGAAAGATCTTTTACGCCTTCCAGAATATAAGCCAGGTGGCCAAGACGGTTTTTCAGGGATTGTGGTGTATTATAAGAAGCTTCCGTGAAGGCGCCGAAGGACGCCACATAGGAAAAATAGAGCTGGTTAAAAGCGCCAATATCAAGTTTGCGCGGAGAACCAGTCATGATCTGACGGGCAATATCTATGGAGCTTCCATTCAGTCCGATACTGCGGGCGAAATCATTCGTACTTCCCGATGGAATATAACCGATAGACGGATGTTCTTCAAGAGAAACAAGTGTGGACACCATTCCATTAAATGTTCCGTCGCCGCCGCTGCAGACAACCAGATCATAATGGCTAGCTTGGCTTAAAGCTTCTTTGATGGCATCAGAAATATATTTTGTGACATTTAAAGTCAGGTCATAACCGGCCTCGCAGAAAATCTGGCAGATATCTAAAAGGCTATCCTTGATTTTTACGGTGCCAGAGCATGGATTTACAATAAAGAGCATACGTTTTTTCATGATGAGCAACCTCCTTCAGGCTTTTGTCCCATCCGCTTGTCCGGATGTCGGGCATACAGATATTATATATTATTTTGTGGGTGGTGGCTACCATAAGTTTTGTAAGAAAACGTTGACAAATGGGGATTCTGTTATATAATTTTAAAAAGCAGGAGAATATTATTTGGAGGCTATCAGATGAAGAAGGTTGTAAAGTTCGGCGGCAGTTCCCTGGCCAGCGCTGAACAGTTTAAAAAGGTAGGGAATATTATTAAAAGCGACCCGGATAGAAAATATGTGATTCCTTCCGCGCCGGGTAAACGTTTCGCGAAGGATGTCAAAGTGACAGACATGCTTTATCATTGCTATGAGACGGCCATCACCGAGACGGATTTCAGAGGACTTCTTGAACAGATTAAGGCGCGGTATAACGAGATTATCCAGGGCTTATCTCTGGACATGTCATTGGATGATGAATTTAAGACCATTGAAACGGCTTTTAAGAATAAAGAAGGTATCGATTATGCAGCCTCCAGAGGAGAATACTTAAATGGTCTTGTGATGGCAAAATATCTGGATTATGAATTTATAGATCCGGTAAAATATATCTTCTTCCGTGAGGACGGACAGTTGGATCAGGAGAAGACTTACAATACATTGGGCAGGAAGCTGAATAAAGTTGAAAGAGCGGTTATTCCGGGATTTTATGGATGCGGTGCTGACGGAAAGGTTCAGACATTTTCGCGTGGTGGTTCTGATGTTACCGGTTCGGTTGTTGCCAAAGCTGTATTGGCGGATGTGTATGAAAATTGGACCGATGTTTCCGGTGTCCTTGTGGCTGACCCGAGGATCATTGAGAATCCAAAACCGATTCATACAGTAACTTATAAAGAATTGCGGGAGCTTTCTTATATGGGAGCCAGCGTTCTTCACGAAGATGCGATTTTCCCGGTGCGTACGGAGGGCATTCCGATTAATATCCGAAATACGAATGCGCCGGAGGCCGAGGGAACCTTTATCGTTGAAAGTACCTGTGTGAAACCGGAATATACCATTACCGGTATTGCCGGAAAGAAAGGCTTTGTGTCGATCACGATTGAAAAAGATATGATGAATGCTCAGGTCGGCTTTGGACGCCGGGTTCTTGAGGCATTTGAAAAGGAGGGCGTTTCCTTTGAACATATGCCGTCCGGCATTGATACTCTGACCGTTTTTGTGCATCAGGATGAGTTCCAGCAGAAGGAACAGGCCGTTCTTGCAAATTTGCATCGTGCGGTTCATCCGGATTCCGTAGAAATGGAGGGTGATTTGGCCCTGGTCGCTGTTGTCGGACGGGGTATGAAGGCGACCCGTGGTACTGCCGGAAGAATCTTCTCCGCATTGGCCCATGCGAATGTCAATGTTAAGATGATTGATCAGGGTTCCAGCGAGTTGAATATCATCATTGGTGTTCAGAACAAGGATTTTGAAGCAGCCATCAAGGCAATTTACGATATTTTTGTGACAATTCGTCTCTAAGTCCGTTTTATGGGACACTGAATCCTTTACAATGAAGCCATCTTAATGAAAAGGTGGTTGATAACATGAAGGGATATGCAGTGACAGAGGGATATATGGGATTGGTCGAAGGTAAATATATGTTATTTGCCAGCGAATCCGACTATAGGGAATATCTGGAAGATTAGCATAAGTAAATACTGAGAAGATGTTGCCGAAGGGCAGCATCTTTTTTGTGTCATAATATGTGGCCAAAGGCGCTGTAGGCGTGTTTTCCGTATTGACATAAATACGTTTTTGTGCTACTATGATAAAGCATTACATGAATAACAGAATGGATTATCAAGGGAATTTGGGAGGAAAAGATAATGAAAAAAAATGTGGTATTTATGGTAGCCGCAGCGTTGGCAGCAGGATGTCTGGTAACGGGATGCGGTAATAAAGCAGCAGAAACAAAAACAGAAACAAAAGCAGAAACAGGTGCGGAGAGTAAGGCAGACGGAGAGACCACTGCAGCGGATGGTGAGCGGACCACGTTTACTGTCGGTTTTGATGCCAGCTTCCCGCCATATGGATATCAGGAAAACGGCGAATATGTTGGTTTTGACCTGGATCTGGCACAGGAAGTCTGTGATCGTAACGGATGGGAGCTTGTGAAAACTCCGATTGACTGGGATGCCAAGGATGCAGAATTAAATTCCGGAGCAATTGATTGTATCTGGAACGGATTTACGATGGATGGTCGTGAAGATAAATATACATGGACCGAACCATATGTAGATAATACACAGGTATTTGCCGTAAAAAAAGATGGAGAGATCGCTTCTGCGGCAGATCTGGCCGGAAAGATTGTATTGGTTCAGGCGGATTCTTCCGCACTGGCGGCATTAAAGGATGAAGAAAACGCTGAGATTAAAGCGTTGGCAGATTCCTTCGCTGAGCTGATCGAAGTACAGGAATATGAATCCGCATTGATGGAACTTGAAGCAGGTTCTGCAGATGCTGTTGCCATGGATGAAGGCGTAGCAAGAGCGAAACAGAGCAAAAATGATAATATTACGATCCTGGATGATGTAATTTCCACAGAACAGTATGGTATCGGTGTCAAACTCGGCAACGAGGGACTTCGGGATCAGGTATGGGCCACACTGCTTGAGATGGAAGCTGACGGTACTGTTGATAAGATTGCTGATAAATATGGCATAAATAAAGACAACATCTGTATTGGCAAATAAAGTATACGGACATCAGGGGAGCGAGCAATATCGCTCCCTTTTACTGTGAACATGATGCAGGATGTTTTTTAGAACAGTATGAACCTTCAGGGAGGTCAATTCATGGCAATTACAGATATTATAAAACAATTATCCAGCGGTATGGGTGTGACCATTGAAATTTTCTTTGTGACACTGGTGTCCTCATTGATTCTTGGTCTTGGTCTGGCCCTTGTCCGTATGTCAAAATTTAAAATTCTATCCATTCTCGCGAAGATATACATATCCATTATGCGTGGAACACCGTTAATGCTCCAGCTGCTGGTAGTTTATTTTGGCCCTTATTTTATTTTTGGAATTCCGATCACACGTTCCTATCGTTTGAATGCGGTATTAATTGGATTTGCCTTAAACTATGCGGCTTATTTTGCAGAGATTTACCGTGGCGGCATTTCCGCTATTCCGGAGGGCCAGTATGAGGCGGCAAAACTGCTTGGTTACAGCAGAAGTCAGACCTTTATTCATATTGTGATGCCTCAGGTCGTTAAGCGGATCATTCCGGCGGTAGCAAATGAAACGATTACCCTTGTTAAAGATACATCTCTGGCCTTTACCCTGGCTGTGGCAGAGATTTTTACACTGACGAAACAGTTGGTGGCATCCCAGTCTTCGATGATGCCATTTGTAGTTGCCGCCGTATTTTATTATATTTTTAATCTTTTGGTAGCTATGTTCTTTGATCATGTGGAAAAGAAACTGAGTTATTATCGTTAGGAGGATGAGGATGAATTTACTGGAAATGAATCATATAAAAAAGAGCTTCGATGGGCTTGAAGTTTTAAAGGATATCTCTCTGACGGTAAATGAAGGGCAGGTATTGAGCATCATCGGGCCGTCTGGCTCAGGAAAATCCACGTTGCTCCGTTGCGCTACGATGCTTGAGAAGGTTGATGACGGAGATATCATTTATATGGGTGAAGCGGCGGCAAAGAGTGAGGACGGCAGAGCCATTTATGCGAAAGCGTCAGATTTAAAGCGAATCCATAGTTATTATGGCCTGGTTTTTCAGAACTTTAATTTATTTCCCCATTATTCGGTCATTAAAAATATTACAGACGCGCCGTTGAAGGTGCAGCATCGAAATAAGAAAGAAGTGTTTGAAGAGGCTAAAGAACTGCTCCGCAAGATGGGACTTTCGGATAAAGCCAATGCTTACCCGCACCAGTTATCCGGGGGCCAGCAGCAGCGTGTGTCTATTGCGCGGGCTTTGGCGATGAACCCAATGATATTGTTTTTTGACGAACCGACTTCAGCCCTGGACCCGGAGTTGACGGGAGAAATTTTAAAAATTATTAAAAACCTGGCGGCAGAAAAAATGACAATGGTCATTGTTACCCATGAGATGAATTTTGCGCGGAATGTGTCGGATTATGTTATTTTTATGGATAAAGGAGTCATCGTTGAGGAAGGTTCACCGGAAACCGTATTTAATTCACAGAATCAGCGAATGAAAGAATTTCTTGGAAAATTTAATGCGGATTAAGGGACGCAGGTGATTTGATTAAAATGGCATTGCTTTGGCAATGCTATTTTTATTCTTGACATTCCTCCGGAATGGAGATATGATAATGATATCATTATGATATCATTATCAAAGGAGGATAATTTATGAAGACAGAAAACAGAAATATTGAAGAAAAAATTCTTCATCCCGCCAATGGTGTTGTGATGCTTGTTATTAATCTGATTGTACTGGTGGCGTTTGGATTTTTGTTTGCTTTTGGCATCCGACAGGCAGTAGATAAACATGTTGTGGCAGCAGTGATCATGATCGTGGCGGCTTGTATCGGTATGGTTGCCGTATGTATTGCATTTGGAGGATTAAAGACGGTGCGTCCGAATGAGGCGCTGGTGCTGACTCTGTTTGGCGCTTACTATGGAACTATTCGGGAATCCGGTTTTTATTTTGTCAATCCTTTTAGTGAGTCCAATAGCCCGGTCTACGATAAAGCAAAGAGTGCGGCCATAAAAGCAGCAAAATCAAAATCAAATGATATGGAAGTCATATCTGTTCCGACCAGAAAACGGGTATCCTTAAAAAGCAATACATTGAAAAATGAAAAGCAGAAGGTTAATGACGGTATGGGCAACCCGATCGTTATCGGTACCAATGTTATCTGGCGAGTATCGAACCCGACAAAGGCCGTTTTCAATGTGGAGGATTATGCGGAATTTATTTCGATTCAAACCGACTCTACGGTGCGCAATATTGCCCGTCTTTATCCATATGATGTGGTGGATGAGGACAATGATGAGAGTGAAAAGACATTGCGGGGCAGTGTCCAGGGAATTGCCGATCGGATGGAAGAAGCTTTGCAGGAACGGGTGAATGTGGCAGGTATTATCATTGAAGATGTGAAGATTACCAATCTGGCCTATTCGGAGGAAATTGCGGCGGCGATGCTTCAGCGTCAGCAGGCGACAGCTATTATCGCGGCACGTCAGAAGATTGTTGACGGCGCAGTGGGTATGGTGAAAATGGCCATCGATAAACTTGGGGATGAAGAGATTGTCCTTTTGGATGAGGAACGAAAAGCGGCGATGGTGAGCAATCTGCTTGTCGTTCTCTGCTCGGGAAAAGATACACAGCCGATTGTCAACAGCGGCAGCATATATTAACCGAAGTATTTGACATAGAGTATGCCTGAAAGGTAAACTATAGAGTAGAGGGAAGGAGGCGGAGCCATGGCAACGAATCATTTGGATGAGCGTTTAGATGAAAAGGAAGAAAAGCTTCGCGCGCGTATGGAAAAACTGGATTCCCTTGAGAAAGAAATCAAAGCGCGGGAGAAGGCCATGAAGGCCAGAGAAAATGCAAAAAAGCAGGTGCTGCTTCGTCTGCCTCAGGGGCTTTGGGAGGATATCTCCCAGTGGGCCGGCGACGACTTCCGCTCAATCAATGGACAGATAGAATATTTGCTGACAGAGGCGGTGAGAAACCGTAAAAAAGGAAAGGGATGATCGAGTGAGTCAGGAACACAGAGTGATGAAGGAAGAAATTTTGTCCAGGGTAGATCATACATTATTGACACAGACAGCGACCTGGGATGAAATTAAGGTAGTGTGTGATGATGCCATCACCTATGGAACAGCTTCGGTGTGCATACCGCCGAGTTTTGTTAAAATGGCAAAGAGTTATGTAGGTGAACGGATGAAAATCTGTACGGTCATCGGTTTTCCGAATGGTTATTCAGCTTCGGAAGTAAAGATTTTTGAGACGCAGCAGGCTCTGGATGATGGGGCGGATGAGATTGACATGGTGATCAACCTCGGCGCCGTTAAAGAGGGGAAATATGACCGGGTTCTTGAGGAAATCCGGGAGATAAAGTCCGTATGCGGCGGCCATGTTTTAAAAGTAATTATCGAAACCTGCTTTTTGACAAAGGAAGAAAAAATTCATCTTTGTCATGTCGTCACCGATTCAGGGGCGGATTACATTAAGACGTCCACCGGATTCGGCGGCGGCGGAGCCACTTTTGAGGATGTCAGGCTTTTCGCCGAACATATCGGACCCGGCGTTAAGGTTAAGGCGGCAGGCGGCATTGCTTCGATGGAAGATGGGGAAAAATTTATCGAACTGGGAGCTTCCAGGCTCGGTACCAGCCGGATTGTAAAGCTTGTCAAAGGGGAGATGTAGCATGTGGGAAGAACTCATACGAAAGGCCATTGCTCAGATGGATTATGCATATGCGCCTTATTCGCGGTTTAAGGTCGGCGCCGCTCTTTTGTGCAGTGACGGTCGGATTTTTACCGGATGCAATATAGAGAATTCAGCCTATGGACCGTCAAATTGTGCGGAACGGACGGCAATCTTTAAGGCCGTCAGTGAGGGATTTCGGGATTATAAGGCGATTGCCATTGTTGGTGGAAAGTATGGAAAAATCCGGGATTATTGCGCACCCTGCGGTGTCTGCCGGCAGGTGATGGCAGAATTTTGTGATCCGGAAGCGTTTCAGGTCGTCATGGCCAAAAGTCCGGAGGATTATCAGGTATGTACTCTGGGCGAATTACTTCCGAAGGCTTTTTCGCCGGAGACATTGGAGGTGGAGCAGGAATGAAAACCTTTCGACGGATATTTTTAATTGTCATTGATTCTCTTGGCATCGGCGAGATGCCGGATGCGGCGGATTACGGTGATAGCGGCGCCGATACGCTTGGACATATATCCGAATGTGCCGATACCTTTGATATTCCGAATCTTCGAAAGCTTGGCATGGCAAATCTGAAACAATTGAAACAGGTTAAACCGATTGCAGAACCCGTGGGGTATTATGCGGTCCTGAGGGAAGCCAGTGCCAGCAAAGATACGATGACGGGACATTGGGAAATGATGGGCTTAAAGGTGACGACGCCGTTTAAGACTTTTTCGGAAAATGGATTCCCGGCGGATTTGATCGCTGAGTTGGAACGGCGCACAGGGCATAAGGTTATAGGCAATAAGAGCGCCAGCGGGACGGTGATCCTGGATGAACTGGGCGAAGAGGAAATTGCCACAGGGCATATGATTGTTTATACGTCTGCAGATTCAGTGCTCCAGATTTGCGGGAATGAGGAAACTTTTGACTTAAAGGAGTTGTATCGCTGCTGGCAAAGCGCGGGGAGCTGACTTTGCGGGTACAGGACGAGCGGCAGGGCAGCCCCATTGCCCGGGAGGCGCTGCTGGAAACGGAAATCGACGGCCGCACGGTGGTGTTCGATTTGATGGATGGCTACTTCTATAATGACCCCGCAGCGGTGCAGGCACTGTTCCACCGGGCGGATGTGGTGTTCAAACGCAGCTTTTCAGCGGAGAAGAACCGGCAGTTCCCGGGCGATATCTCCGCAAAGCTGCGGCCATTGGGGCTGAACTACTACGTTACCTGCCCGGGCTCGCCGCTGGATGCGGAGCGCAGCGCAAAGAGCCGCCTGAAGCAGTGGGCGCTTTCCACCCGCTGCTACCCGCAGGACTTTGAAGCCCGGCTGACCCGGGTGCGCAAAAAGCCGCGCATCCTGTTTCTGACCCGTCTGTGGGACCCGGAGGAACCGGCGGTGCAGCAATACCCGGCCTTACAGGCAGAGTGGCGGCAGGTGAACGCGGACCGCATCGAGCTGCTGCACCGGCTGCAAAGCGCCTTCCCGCAGCAGTTCACCGGCGGTGTGTCGGACAACGCCTGCGCCCGGCGGCTGTGCCCGGAGCTGATTTTGCCGGACAAGCTGACCGGAAAGCGGGCGTATCTGCACCGGATGCAGCACACGGAAGTTTGTGTGGCGTCTACCGGACTGCACGGCTCTACCGGTTGGAAGCTGGGCGAGTATGTGGCAGCGGGGCGCGCCATCGTTACCGAGCCGCTGCGGTATACCCTGCCGGGCGGCTTTGAAGAAGGCAAAAACTATAAAACGTATACCTCCCCGGCAGAGTGCGAGGAGAAGCTGCGGCAGCTGCTGGCAGACCCGGCGGCAATCTTAGCCATGGCGCAGCACAATGCGGACTACTATCAGATGTGGCTGCGGCCGGAACAGCAGGTGCGGCAGGCTTTGCGGCAGCTGGAAACAGGGGAGATGTAAGGGGGAAAAACGGGGTATGGAAGAAGAAAAACGGCATAGCGGCTTTGAGACGATGCGCATCCTCAGTATGGTGATGATCGTGCTGATGCACGGCATCGGGCACGGCGGGCTGGGCAGTGCCGCACCGCAGGGGACAGCGGCATTCTGGATATACTGGCTGCTGTTTATTCTGGCGCGTGTATCCACCAACTGTTTTGTAATGCTTTCCGGCTATTACCTGTCGGAGCGCAAGGGGACTGTCCGCGCCGGGCGGCTGTTCCGCATCGGGGCACAGGTGTGGTTTTATTCCATGCTCACCTTCTGCGTTGCAGTCAAGGCAGGGGCAGTTCCGCTTTCGGCGGTCAAGCTGCTCCGGGCGCTTTTACCCCTTACCTCCAACGGCTACTGGTTCGCCTCGGCCTATTTTCTGATGTATCTCTCGGTGCCGGTGCTGAACGCGGTGGTGCAAAGTCTTGACAGGCGGCAGTACAAAACGCTGCTGCTGGTGGCACTGCTGCTGCAAAGCGTGTGGGGCACGCTGTTCTACTGGGCAACGGATGCGACCTTTGTGAATAACGGATACAGCTTTATCTGGTTCTATACCTTGTATTTTATGGCTGCCTATTTCCGCAAATACCGGGTGACCGTGCCCAGCGGGCTGTGCCTGCTGGCGTATCTGGCGGCTTCGGCGGCGGGACTTTTCAACCGGATGCTGGCGCTGCGGGTGGAAAACGCTTTGCACCTGAACGGCTTTGTGAATACCGTCAACGGCTATCAGGCACTGGCTACGGTTATCGCTTCGGCAGCGATATTTCTGCTGTTCCAGAATATCCGTATCCGCTCAGACTACTGGCGGCGCTGGGTCTTTCGGCTGGCACCGCTGTCCTTCGGGGTGTACCTGCTGCACGACAGCGATTTTACCCGGGCGCTGCTGTGGCAGCTGGTCGACCTGCCCCGGTTCGGCGGGGCGCTGCTGCCCTCGCTGGCTTACCTGACCGGTGCGGTGCTGCTGATCGCCGTAGCGGGCTACGCAGTGGATGCCGTATATCAGCGGCTCTACCGTCTGCTGTACCTGCCCGCACTGGAAACAAAGCTGGATGCCCTGACCGCCCGCATCCTGCAAAACATTGTTGGGAGCAAAGAAGTGTAAAGAAAAGCACTATCGCACGAGTTTTTTGTGCGACAGCGCTTTTTTAGTTCATCGGTCCGGCCTTGTCGAACATCTGCTGCACCTGCGCGGCCAGCAAAGCGTGGGCAGGGCTTTCCAGCAGCGGGTCGGCGGCAAGCAATGCGGCGGCTTCGCTCTGGGCGGCGTGCAGGGTACGGGTGTCGTTCATCAGGTCGGCAATCTGCAAGGTGGGCAGGCCGTGCTGGCGGCTGCCGAAAAAGTCGCCGGGGCCGCGGGTCTCCAAGTCGTACTGCGCCACGGCAAAGCCGTCGGTGGTGGAGCAGAGAAATTTCAGCCGCTTCTGCACGGCTTCGCTGGTGTTGTCGCTGACAAGAAAGCACCAGCTCTCGGCGGCACCGCGTCCTACACGGCCGCGCAGCTGGTGTAAAGCGCTCAGACCGTAGCGCTCGGCGTTTTCAATCACCATCACGCTGGCGTTGGGCACGTCCACGCCCACCTCAATGACGGTGGTGGACACCAGTGCATCCAGCCGCCCGGCCTTGAAATCCTCCATGACGGCGGCTTTTTCCTTGGGTTTCAGCTTGCCGTGCATCAGCCCCACCCGGCGGTCGGGCAGCAGCGCCTTGGCGATGTCCTCGTAGTAGGTCTTGACGGCGTTCAGCCCGCCGTCCGGCACATCCTCGATGGCGGGGCAGACCAGATACACCTGCCGCCCTTTGTCGATCTCGCTGTCCAGAAAGCGGTACAGGTCCCGCCGCCGCTTGCCGGTGATGCACCGGGTCTTGACCGGGGTGCGTCCGGGGGGCAGCTCGTCCAGAATGGAGATGTCCAAGTCACCGTAGATCAGCAGCCCCAGCGTGCGGGGGATGGGGGTGGCACTCATGACCAGCAGGTGCGGGTTCGCGGCTTTTTCCGCCAGTGCGCCGCGCTGACGCACCCCAAAGCGGTGCTGTTCGTCAATGACGGCCAGACCCAGCCGGGCAAACTCCACCCCTTCGCTCATCAGGGCGTGGGTGCCCACCACAAGGTCGGCTTCGTCATTGCGGATAGCGGCCAGTGTGGTGCGGCGGGCAGCGGCTTTCATGCCGCCGGTCAGCAGGGCGACCCGCATCCCGAAGGGGGCAAGCAGCCGGTTCAGCCCCTCAGCGTGCTGTGCGGCCAGAATTTCGGTAGGCGCCAGCAGCGCGGCCTGATACCCCGCCCGGATGCACGCCCAGATGGCGGCAGCAGCTACCAGCGTTTTGCCGCTGCCCACATCGCCCTGCAACAGGCGGTTCATGGCGGTATCGCCCGCCATATCGTTTAAAATTTCCTCCACTGCGCGGCGCTGCGCCCCGGTGGGGGCAAAGGGCAGGCTCTGCCAGAAAGGGGCAGGGTCAGCGCGGCGCATGGGTGCGCCGGTGGCGGCAGCGCCTCGGCTGCGCATCCGCCCAATGCCCAATTGAAGCACCAACAACTCTTCGTATATGAGCCGCCGCCGCGCCGCTGCGGCCTGTTCCTCGGTGGCAGGGCAGTGGATGGCGCACACCGCTTCGGCCTTGGGGAGCAGACGGTATTTTTGCAGCATCTCCGGCGGCAGCGGGTCGGGCAGCAGCTCCGCATGGGGCAAAAGCTGCCGGATGCAGCGGGAGATGGCGCTGCTGGTAAGCCCCTCCGTCTGGGGGTAAACGGCTTCAAAGGGTGCGGCCTGGATCTGCTCGGCGGTGCGCACCTGCGGGTTGACCATCTGGCGGCGCAGCATCCCGCCGGTAACGATGCCCTGAAAATAGTATTCCTGCCCCAGCTGCAGCTTCTGGGTGGCGTAGGGGTTATTGAACCATGTGATCTCCAGACTGGCTACATCGTCCCCGGCAGTGATGCGCTCCATCCGCCGCCCGCCTGGCAGGATGCGTCCGCCGGGCTTTGCGAATACCTCGGCCTTCACCACACATTCGGTGTCGGCGGGGGCTTCTGCGATGGAGTAGGGCTTGGAAAAGTCGATATACCGCCGGGGGTAGTGGCACAGCAGGTCTGCCAGCGTTACAATGCCCAGCTTCTCGAACCGTTCTGCGGTCTTGGGACCCACCCCTTTCAGGTAGCGCACCGGGGTGTCCGGCGTTAAGGTAGTGCGGTTTTCGGTGGGCATGGCGTTTCAACTCCCTTCCAAGCGTAGTATAGACATTGTAACACGGACGGAGAACAGATGCAAACACTTTGCCTTTGCGCGGCAGCTGTGGTACACTGAATAGGAAAAAGAGAAGGGGGAGATACCATGGAGATACGCAACGCAACTACGGAGGATCTGCACGCTATTGCCGCCGTGGAGACAGCCTGTTTTCCGGCAGCAGAGGCTGCCACGGCCGAGGAATTTGCCGGACGGCTGGCACACTATGCCAGTCATTTCTGGCTGCTGCTTGAGCAGGGGAAACTGGTGGCCTTTGTGGACGGCTTTTGCACCGACACGCCCGACCTGACCGATGAGATGTACGCGGACGCCGCCCTGCATGATGAAAACGGCGCATGGCAGATGATCTTTGGGGTGAACACCCTCC
>OGYC01002015.1_pt1 | contig 15120 bp, 12 predicted proteins | sample 1576461 | NCBI WGS metagenome assembly OGYC01 (sample SAMEA3541569, study PRJEB24748) | human gut metagenome | biome: human gut; feature: human-associated habitat; material: faeces | place: China | collected 2012 | reverse complement strand
GGATCATCCCCACGCGTGTGGGGACAAGAGTTCTTTGAAATAAACTTTGCAGGCTTGCGAAGGATCATCCCCACGCGTGTGGGGACAAGCGGCTCTATTTGCGTTAGGATAGGGGATAAAGTGGATCATCCCCACGCGTGTGGGGACAAGTCACGGAAGGCTGACTGCTCGTTCTGCCGCTGGAGGATCATCCCCACGCGTGTGGGGACAAGAGTTCTTTGAAATAAACTTTGCAGGCTTGCGAAGGATCATCCCCACGCGTGTGGGGACAAGTGCAAAAGGGAGTTTGAAATCCCGATACCAAAAGGATCATCCCCACGCGTGTGGGGACAAGAGTATCTGAATGGCAGACTTCCCGAAACGTATGGGATCATCCCCACGCGTGTGGGGACAAGTCCGTTAAAACGTCAATTATACGCAGAATAGCGGGATCATCCCCACGCGTGTGGGGACAAGCTGGCTTTTCCTGCGTTCCGGCTCTTGTGCGTAGGATCATCCCCACGCGTGTGGGGACAAGCCTTTAAAGGCGGATTTCAATGTATCAGCTTCAGGATCATCCCCACGCGTGTGGGGACAAGTTGGAACTTGCGGATTCTGCGCTTGCTGCTACGGGATCATCCCCACGCGTGTGGGGACAAGTGAAATGGTACAAACGATATTACATTCGGATTAGGATCATCCCCACGCGTGTGGGGACAAGCTCCCGATACCATAGCTTCTTTTTTTGATAATAGGATCATCCCCACGCGTGTGGGGACAAGTTCTTCGGGAAAACTTGTTCATTTGACCTCAAAGGATCATCCCCACGCGTGTGGGGACAAGGGCTCAAATTAAAAATATGAGAAAGATGGTTTGGGATCATCCCCACGCGTGTGGGGACAAGTCAGATATTATGCGGGAACATTAACCATGCGGAGGATCATCCCCACGCGTGTGGGGACAAGACAGTAACAGCAGGCAGCACAGGAACGGTAACGGGATCATCCCCACGCGTGTGGGGACAAGTTTAAGAAGGCTGTGAAAGGGTATTTCCGAGCAGGATCATCCCCACGCGTGTGGGGACAAGTCCGAATTATAACCAAGCTGAAAGCAGCTATAAGGATCATCCCCACGCGTGTGGGGACAAGTTATTATCAATGTCATTATCCAGATCGGCGGAAGGATCATCCCCACGCGTGTGGGGACAAGAATCATCAACATTCTTGTTTTTCTTGTTCTCGGGGATCATCCCCACGCGTGTGGGGACAAGATACAAATGAAGAACATACAAAAGTCAATCAGAGGATCATCCCCACGCGTGTGGGGACAAGTCTGATTACTCGATCGGCGTAGCTGCGGCTTAAGGATCATCCCCACGCGTGTGGGGACAAGACAACGAGCAACATCGGCACTTACGCTCACGGAGGATCATCCCCACGCGTGTGGGGACAAGGCAAGTATCGCCTTACAGACCGCCACTGACACAGGATCATCCCCACGCGTGTGGGGACAAGACTATAAAAAAGGAGGTAACAGAAGATGAGCCAGGATCATCCCCACGCGTGTGGGGACAAGTACCATATCTGCATAAATAAGTCTGATAACTCGGGATCATCCCCACGCGTGTGGGGACAAGAAACAAGGACTTCTGCGGTTGACGGCGAAATTAGGATCATCCCCACGCGTGTGGGGACAAGCTTCACGCCTGGCGCATATACGCAATATCGCCAGGATCATCCCCACGCGTGTGGGGACAAGGGCCGCCATTAGCTTTTCGTCATAATCACCATGTGATCATCCCCACGCGTGTGGGGACAAGGGGCTGTGTTTTCGTCCTGCTTCTTGCGGATAAGGATCATCCCCACGCGTGTGGGGACAAGGAACGTTTTTGTAAACCCCGTCATTGAAGTGACGGATCATCCCCACGCGTGTGGGGACAAGCGTTTATCAGAAAACTGTTTGCTTTAATCGGCAGGATCATCCCCACGCGTGTGGGGACAAGCACTGCTCACGGTGGTATCTGTGCCGACAGTCGGGATCATCCCCACGCGTGTGGGGACAAGACAAGGAAGAAACAGCAAAACTGAATGAAGCTAGGATCATCCCCACGCGTGTGGGGACAAGCTTGTTCTTGTCACTGAGGTATTTGTGATACGAGGATCATCCCCACGCGTGTGGGGACAAGTTCATGGGATAAAATTTTCGAAACTTTTCCCATGGATCATCCCCACGCGTGTGGGGACAAGAGGTATGAGTTTTTTACGACTGATAATGCTGTGGGATCATCCCCACGCGTGTGGGGACAAGTCTAAAAGATATACAGTCAGCTCTTGACGGCGGGGATCATCCCCACGCGTGTGGGGACAAGCATTATCTGTAATTTTCACATTGCGAGCAGGGAGGATCATCCCCACGCGTGTGGGGACAAGCACAGGGAGCGGCGGTGTTTTTTCGTGATGACGGGATCATCCCCACGCGTGTGGGGACAAGCATACTCAACGTCAGTAATAAACGCATAAAAGAGGATCATCCCCACGCGTGTGGGGACAAGAGTGGCGACGGCGTTTTCACAATGTGGGAAATAGGATCATCCCCACGCGTGTGGGGACAAGAAGACGGTGACTTCTGGCACACGCACAGATGACGGATCATCCCCACGCGTGTGGGGACAAGGATAGTAAGCGTTTTTTTCATGCGCCAACAGCGGGATCATCCCCACGCGTGTGGGGACAAGACTGCTGAGGGCTGGGACGCAGCCCACCCGTGGGGATCATCCCCACGCGTGTGGGGACAAGTCATATAGTCTAAACGTGTAATTGTTCCACGACGGATCATCCCCACGCGTGTGGGGACAAGAAGCTCGTATTCGCCGTTCTCGTCATACTCACGGGATCATCCCCACGCGTGTGGGGACAAGAACAACGAAGAAGGATTTCGCAACAACAACAGCGGATCATCCCCACGCGTGTGGGGACAAGGTCTGACTGCTTTGACATTTCTGTTGTCGCTGAGGATCATCCCCACGCGTGTGGGGACAAGACTTCCGCCGAAAACAAAGGCAGACAAGACGGAGGATCATCCCCACGCGTGTGGGGACAAGATCCACTCGCATCCGGTAAGCTCGTATTCGCCGGGATCATCCCCACGCGTGTGGGGACAAGAGTATCGCCGAGGTGTCAAGGTCACCAATAAAAGGATCATCCCCACGCGTGTGGGGACAAGGATAGTACGCATTTTTTTCCTGCGCCAATAATGGGATCATCCCCACGCGTGTGGGGACAAGTTCCGTTGGCTCATCTTCATATGCCACCTCTCTGGATCATCCCCACGCGTGTGGGGACAAGAAGACAACTCACGCTGATACACGCACGGACGACGGATCATCCCCACGCGTGTGGGGACAAGAGTTTTTTATGTCAACAGTGCTGACAACCACGGGGATCATCCCCACGCGTGTGGGGACAAGAGAAATTTTAAGTATCTTTACTTCTTCGGTGTAGGATCATCCCCACGCGTGTGGGGACAAGTTTTACACTAACTTTATAGGCGACCTCGACACAGGATCATCCCCACGCGTGTGGGGACAAGCGTGGGCGCACGGCTTAAAAACCGCCGCGGGCAGGATCATCCCCACGCGTGTGGGGACAAGGACCTCGACTATCGGCGGTACAGCGAGCGGTTAGGATCATCCCCACGCGTGTGGGGACAAGAGTGTGTTTGCGCCGAGTGAGCGTATACAAGCAGGATCATCCCCACGCGTGTGGGGACAAGCACATGGTGATTATGACGAAAAGCTAATGGCGGGGATCATCCCCACGCGTGTGGGGACAAGCTGCCGCCGTCTCGCATATCGCCCTCACTGTCGGGATCATCCCCACGCGTGTGGGGACAAGTTTTCACATAATTTTCACAAAACTATCACACAGGGATCATCCCCACGCGTGTGGGGACAAGACTAAAGAAATCAAGGAAAATAGCGGTTTTGCAAAATCAACCGCTTAGATTTCCTTTAACTTTTCATAGATCCTTTGTGTAAGCAGACAATCGTCAAGCGCCCTATGAATCCTATCTTTATTATAATGCAAATCGAAATAATCCGCAATAGCTGCTAACGAATATGAATTAATATCAAGTAGTTTTCTTGATATTTTAACTGTATCAATAATTTTTGACGGAACAAAATCAATTTTGTTTTCAGCACACGCAGATTTAATAAAATTCAAGTCAAAACCGATATTATGCCCGACCAGAGGTTTTCCACTACATCGCATTGCAAACTCACTAAGTGCTTTACTTTTTTCTGATCCCTCATTTGCCAGTAATTCCTCCGTTATACCTGTAAGCCCGATAATTGCCTTCGGTATTTTTTTATCTGTTTTGACAAGCACAGAATATGTTTCTGCTATTGATCCGTTTTCAACCGTCACTGCACCGAGTTCTATTATTTCATCATCGGGATTAAGTCCCGTTGTTTCAATATCGATTACCGTATATGTATCCGATACACCGGATGATTTCTGTTTTTTCTCCGATAAACGATTTATGTGATTTGTCATAGCCTTAGGACGAATAACGTTTTCATCGTCACTTTTTGTCACACGTCTTTTTATAAGCTTTATGCCGTCATAATCTACCGGCTCCCATTGCGTATTGTGAATACGGAATTCCAGTTTCTGCTCGTTATTTGAGCTGTATGACATTGAGGCGTGACCGTTTCCGATATTTGAGCACACTCTGTCCCATACGTTATCACGAACTCTTGCGTTCAGATTTCCGACATACACGCCTGTATCTATTTCCTGCATCCACCTGGAAAGATCTCCGCGCAGTTTAGGCGGACAACAACTCAGTGTAATTACTACCATCATATCGTCACCTGTATTGTTTACCGTAATCGAGAGGTTCGTTTTTATCATTCCACAGATACATGACTTTTTCGTCATCCGGATTTTCTTCAGGCATCAGCAGATATTTAATATCGTGTACCATTCGTTCAAGTATATGAGCTTTCACCATTTCGTCACGGACCCTATGCCGTACAAATCTTGATATATCATCATTTACCGATGCAGCCGCTTCAAAAGATATCGGTATCGTGACTTCAGCTTTATAAAGATCGGCTATATCATATACAAACGAACATTCGTGACCGATATGCACAAACCCCAGTGCAGGCGAACACCCCATAGAACATATAACAGCGTGAGCAAGCCCGTAAAGGCAGGCGTGAGCCGCCGACAGAGCCTGATTGACCGGATCGGACGACTGGAAATCTTCGTGATTGTATACACGACCGTTCCATTCGACATTCCATTTTTCAGACTGCTGTCTGTACACTTTTCTTATACGACTGCCCTCACGGCCTCTCAGCTGTTGCAGAGTAAGCCCCGAAACATCCTCATCGGGAAAACGCATCATATACATCTTTCTGACAACATCAAGATGCTTGCGCTGGTTTGTGACCATTTCCGCTTGTTTTACAATAAGCCTCGAACTGTGCGTCAGCGGTCTGCCGCCGGCATAATATCTGACACCCTGCTCACCAACCCAGCATATGCTTATTCCGCTGTCGCCGATAAGTTCCATAGCCCTGTGTGAAACATCAGTTCCGGGACCTAACATAAGTACAGAGATTGTACCCGATGGTATATGCGTAACGCCGTTCTCGTCAATAACGGTAATTGCACTGTCTTTTCTGTTTATTTTACAATGTTCCAGATACAGAAATGTAATTCTGTCGGCAATCTGCGGCAGTTCTACGATATCGGGTTTTATCATTCCGGGTATTTCAGCCATTTGTATTATTTCCCGGACGCATTACGGTCATAAGTCCCATACCGTACGCTTTTCCTCTGCCTAATCCGTTTACGAGCATATTTCTGAACAGTTCTTCATCCGTCACTTCAAGCAGTCCTTCAAACGTCACCGACAGAAGAGTTACTACTCTGTTGTCCTTTTTGAAAAATCTGCACCACTTGTTCTGAACCACATCAAATGAATCTTCACTAAGGCAGAACCCGTTCTTCTCTGCTCTGTCAATCAGCCACTGCTTTTGAAAGTCAACAATGGTGACTGCCCTTTTCTTACCCTGTCCCTGTTTTACATTATCCGTTTTCACCGGATTTGCGGTAAGGCGGAACTGCCATATATCACCCTTTTTTATTCTGCCAAGCAGACCGTCATATTCTCTTGTTTCTCCTGCTCTGCCGGTATCACCAAACTGCAATGCTATAACAGATAAGTCAGGCTTCTGATTGCTGAGAATCATCAGATAAAGCTCTCCTCCAAGGCTGTCGATGCGCCAGAGCTTTCTTGAACGGTCATCCGTAAGTGCCGCTTCTACAGCTCCGTGCAGAACACTGCGTGAATTGACCGCCTTCAATGTATTGCGGTTTGACAGATCCAGATAAACTCTTGATAAATACATTGTTTCACCTCAATTCAGTCATAGGGTCGTGCTCTGCAGAAACCATATCCTCTGCGCTGTCCGGCTTATTGATCACCACATAGCAGTCCTTTATTTTCCGCAGCCCGAAACGTCTGAATGTCGGATCAAACGAAACAGGAACATCCTTGATTATTGCAGGACCGTCTTCGCTTTCTGTAATAATTCTGAGCCTTGTCTCGGCGTTTTTTCTCTGCTGTTTGTCAAGCAACGGACTTTCTGATTTAAGCACATCAAGAAGATTTCCGTCACGCAATCCCCATACAAGCGGAGGTGTAGGCGGGCATGAACGCCTGCCTAAAAATAGCGGAAACGCAGGATGTTTCAGAGCGTCTTCGATTTTTTCTATCAGCCCTGCATCTTCATGTTCAAGTCCTACAAGGAAAGTCGCATCGGAAAGGTAAAAACGGTGCGTGATATACTTTTTTGTCTTTTCACCGTTGGCAGTGTGATAATCCCTTATCTGCCGACCCTCGTTCTCTACTCTGATACCGATCTTAAGCTCATTAAGGTCGTCAAGAGGTTCTGTCCTCTCTCTTCCCATAGCCGATGCCACAAGTCCGATTACGCCGCTCTTGGTCGGATATCCGAGCGTGCGGCGCGTATCAAATTTCGACTCAACGCCCCATGACTGCAACGGAGCGGCAAGTCTGAGCAGCAGTACAGGCATTATACCACCTCATCTTTTATGTAGCTATAAAGCTTTTCAAGCAGCTCGTCAAGATTTACCCTTTCGGCGTCGGATATAGCGTCCGCACCTATCATAAAGCTCTTTACAGGCTTTCCGCTGAAGTTGTCGTATACCTTGCCTGCATACTCCTGTAATTTCTTCACAGACTCTTCAACATAGCCGTTATTGCTGATAACCGGCTTTTCAAATGCACCGACAAGGTTTACAGGCTGATCTTTTCTGATCGTCACATAAACCATATCGGGATATGTTCTGTTTGCGTATGAGTTCTGCTTACCGGTAGGCATAGAGCAGATAAATGCTTCGGCAAATCCCTTTATGACTTCTGCTACAGAAACACCTATTGATTTCTTAAGCTGTGCAACATTCACAGTCGCATATCTGTAAAGCGTTGAAGAATTGAACTCTGTTGTTCCGAGATGTCCCGCACCCGCACTGTCCTCAGGCGAGCAATCGTCTACCGCCGTAAAGTAGTCATACTCATTCTGAACAGCATGAGTTGAAATGCTGTGAGCAACCTGCGATGCCGCATCTACATTCAGGTCAGCATCGTCCGCTACCATTCTTCCGAATAAAGCAATATCAACAGAAGGCGTTTCTTTAAGTGCCTGCTTATAGAGCTTGGCGTCTTTTTCACCGCTTATAACAAGTTGTGCAAGATTATTAGCCTGCACAGCACTTATAAAGAACAGCGCTCCTGTTTTATTATCCTTCTTTTCGTTTATTTTCACACCTGCCGAGTTCATTGCCTTTATAGCTTCCTTAACGGCTGTTTCATCGTCAAAACTGCTGTCAAGCTTTTTGATTTCATTAGCAATAAGATCAACAGCGTGCATTGTTCTGTAGCCGAGTTCTTCACTTGTAAAAAGTTCATTGAACATAAGACGCATTGCGTGCTTCCACGACTGGCTTGACACTCTGGCTCTGTTTGCACCGCCGTAAAAAGCTGTTTTAGGTCTGCCGGTATCATCACGGTTTACGCATGAAGGCGGAACTGTCTGTACTACATGGAAATCAACATATAATCTTTCGTTACTCATTTTCTTTACTCTCCTTTTGAATTATCTTTTTCGGTCTTATACTTTTCGGAATAGAAATCTCTTCCCCACGACAGTTTTATATCTGCCGCCTGCTCAGGATAATTGAACCTGTAGAGCTCTTCGGCAAGCTTCGCATAATCAAGCGGTATACTCTTGCCTTTGAGCAGTTGAACTATGCTTTTGAGCTGGTAAGCAAGCTCTTCCTTTGTCGTTGATGTTACAACAAGGTTAAGTCTGTTTACAACACGTTCTTCATCATCACTGCTGTTTGCAATGTGATAAGCCGCTCTTCCCAGAGTATAGCCCTTTTCATACATAAACCTGTCGTTACCCTGCTGATGCAAAGCGTACAACGTCAGAGCCGTATAAACTGCCCATTCTGCATTTGACGCACACTTTGAACCTTTAAGTTCTTCATCGATTCTGTCGAATATCAGCCACCAAAGCGACGGGAGTTCTCCCGGCTTTTTACCGATACCGTGTCGAAGTTCGGCAAGATAGCCTTTGCCTCTTCCTGTGTCTGCAATGCTGTGCAGATACTCGATTTTTGATGCGGTATAACGATAAACCATATCACTCTTACTCATTTGTTATCACCTTCTTTTCTGAAAATTTTATTTATTGTAGCATTAAAAATGTTAAGAGCCTCTACCGAAGTCACAAGGTTTTTATCCTTGCCGTCCTTATCATATCGTCCGAAAATCGTATTTGCGCTCATCTGATGAACACAGTCATTTCCGAATACTGTTGCGATTTTCCTTACAGTATCTTCAATTTTACCTGTGTATTCATCAATATCATAGCTTGTATCAAGCTGTGACAGCCAATCTCTGAAAGGCTTGTCTATCATACTGTAGAACTGCGTCTTTGCGTCTTCTCCGGAAAGCTTGTCACCGCTTGCTCCTGCAGCTCTCTGTAAATTAAGACTCAGCACGTTTACCGCATATGCTGCCTTATCGCATTTGCCTATCTCGTTTCCTATACGATAACGCCATACCTCCCCAACTTTCATCAGCAGATCTGAATGGAACGACAGTTCATCACTGATAGAATCAATAACGGGCAGGCACGTCATCTGTTTGAAATCATAAATAACAGATGCAGTTGTTACGTTAAGCAAAAAGCGTTGTCAAGATAGCCCTTGTCTATGTACGATTCAATATGAGCTATAATACCCGGTTTTCTTGCAGTACTTGAATTTTCATCATCTTCAAGCGCTGCGATACTTCCGAATTCCTGCCAAGCCTTTGTCGAAGGCTTATGAAGCTGAGGTTTATATTTTATGCTGTCGCTTCCTTTTTCTTTATACGACCTCCAGAGCGTCATCTGCTCGCTGAAAACTTCATCTTCTTCAAAATAATCTCCGCCCGAAAGATAATAACCGTTCACCTTTCCGTTTTTCCTGCAAAGATATACACGTCTTGACATCAATGAAAGCAATGCCGCCTGATTATCGGGAACAGGTATCAGAGTATTGAACTCAGCGTTGTTGTTATCCTTTTCCCATGATGGAGTGCTTACATACACGTCATATTCAGAATCACTTTCAGCGTTGTAATTCAGCATAAGCGTTTCAAACAGGTTGTTTCCTCTGACCGCTATAAGTCCCAGCCTGCCTACCCACGGTTTCTTAGGTGTAGGTTGTTTTGCCGCTATGTCATCAAAACAGATTATGTGTAGCAACCAACGAACCGCTTCCGAATATGAAAGCAGTCTTCCGTCATTGTTCCTGTCAGAGAAAAGTCTGGGCTTATTGGCACTTTCAAAAAGCGAGCCGATCATTTTTGCTATACTTGTAGCCTTGCCTTTACCGTTTACCTTGTTAGACTGATAAAACGGATACTCCTCATCAAACAGCCAGAAACGGTCATACCATTTTTCAAAATACTTCTCAAACGGCTTCATCGGAAATTTGCCGCTCCGAAATACCTCATTCCAGTTATCCGTAAGATAATTAATATCATCCTCAGGATCAACCTCATCACCGTTTTTGTCGTACCTTGAGAATACTGTGTAAATCATCGCAAGCAGAAATCTCAGCACAGCCATATCCTGCGTTTTTGTTTCTCCTGCAAGCTCCGTGTAATCCTGTGCGTGTTCAAAGACCTGCCTTATGCTTATCTCTTTCACCTCGCACCCGTTGTCACGGACACATATCCACGGTTCGTCGATCAGATTGAACTCTCTGTCCATATCAGCTTTCTTCCTCCTTTATTTCTTCAAAACCTCTTTCGGTGCTGTATTTATACGTTCTGCCGAGCATACTTATCTTGTTATTTCCGTCAAGCAAAAGCAATATCTCACCTTTGAGCCACTTTGCATTCCTCCACGCCTGAGGCATAGAGTTTGCCAGTATCTCAATCGTTTTACCAAAATTATAAGACTTGCTGAAAAATGCCGGCAATCTCAGTCTTTGCTTTGCTATCAGCTTTGCCTGTGCATTATCGGGTACAGAAGTAATATCAAACACAGCGTCCCGTGAAAACAGCGAATACTCAGTATCGGATGTTTTCACAAGCACAAGCGCTTCTATGGTTTCCTGTCCGTCACGCACCGCCGCCTCACCGTCAGAATCGTTATTCAGCTCTCGCCTGTTGATCATATCGCTAAGCGTTGAATCACTGCGATTAATTTTTTGTGACGGTATGCAATATTTCTTGGCTCTTTGCTTTTTCTCTTTTTGTTCATCACTATATTTTCTATACTCTGCGGTCTGTTGTTCATCATTGTCGGGTTCGGAATAAACAGCGCCGACAAGCTCAGGAATACATCCCGGTATTACCAGTTTATCCGGCAGATATTTTTCAGTTTGAGTCAGTATCCAACCGGAGTAAACACTCTTGCTGAAATCTTCCGGGATCAACACACACAGCTCCGGTTCGGATAATTTATCCGGACGTGTGCGGTTATGTCTGTGCAGTCTGCCCGAACGTTGTAACAGCAGATCCATAGGGCAAAGTTCGGTTATCATATAGTCAAAGTCTATATCAAGCGACTGTTCAAGCACCTGTGTACCGACTACTATCAGCTTGTCCCTCTTCTCACAGGTCGACTTCTTACCGACAAGCTCTGAAAGTTCACGCTCAATTACCGCTCTGTCAGTCGATATAAGTCTGCTATGGAAACATATAACACGATAATCAGGCATATTCGCCGCTATTGTGTCGGCAAGTTCCTGAGAATAAGCAACACTATTCACAATAACAGCCGCACAACCGCCGTCCGACAGTTTATCTTCAAGCAGGTTTACAATATCGTTGCTGTCATTTTCTTCTCTTCTGATTACTGTGATAGGCTTATCGGGGATATCAACAGGTATAGCCTTCTGCTTTACCTCCGCGCCGTCGCTCCACGTCAGTATAGGATATGCCGTACTGCTGTTGTCAAAACTGTTCTTACAGCCGGTATACCATTTTATCAGTTCCGCTCTCTTATCCGGCGGCAATGTTGCAGAAAGAATTATCACAGGCACATTATACGCCGCCATCCAGCGCAATGAATTTTCCAGATAAACGTACATATATCGGTCATAAGCATGGCACTCATCTATAATAACAGTCTTACCTGCAAGTCCCAGGTGCCTTAGCATAACGTGTTTCTGCTTTAACGATGCCATAAGAAACTGGTCAACTGTAGCAACAACAAATTCGGACAACAGCGCCTGTTTTCTTCCTTCAAACCAGGTATGAACCATTATATTATCATTATCGTCATCGGAAATGTCGGATGCTCTTCCGTGGAACATCTCACAGTATTCGTCATTCATATCCGTCATACCATGTGCAAGTCTGAGCGAGTGTATATCATCAGTGCCGCTCGCCCAGGAATGAATACGGTCAAATATTCCGTTAGCGGTTGCCTGCGTCGGCAGTCCAAAAAACATTCCGCCATAGCCGAAACGTGATGCAAGTATCTCCGTTGCCGCAAGTGCCGCCTCAGTTTTACCTATTCCCATAGGTGCCTCAAGTATGTATATACCGGGTTTATTGCAAAGGCTTACAACATTCATAAATTCACGCTGTACAGAATTCGACTTGAAGCCGAAACGCTCTTCAAAAAAGCTGTCGCTATCAGCGATAAAATCGGCATACCAGCTGTCCGTAAGCGAAAGCTTGTTCCACGCTCTTCTGACACGCTCCTCACACTGCTCATCGGTGAGTTTTTCTTCGATGTCTATGTAAGGAAAATAATCGGTGTTGCTCGCTATCCAGTCACTCATTACGAGCAGTCCGGTAATCAGCATCTGTGCCGCAACATCGGGATTCGGCAGATTTTTGACATCTTCAAATCCGGTTACGCTGAGAGCGTATTCCATCCATTCCGCTCTTATCTGTGTCCATTCGTTTACGTTAACCTTGCCGTGTCCGTAATAGTTAGCCTCATATGAACATTGCCCCCTATCCGCCGAACAATCGCCGTGATGTGCGCCAACAATGACTGCGGTTGGCGGTGCAACCTCAAATTCTTTTTTCAGAATATACTGTCCCGCTATGTTATGCGGTGACTCTGATATCTGTGTCAGACCTGAAAGGTCGATACCGGCGTCAAGCAGTCTGTCAGCAAGACCCTGAATATTATCTTTCAGCTTTCGTTGAAACGCCGGAGTTAATTTTCCTATGTCATGCACCAGTGCAATGAACTTACAATAGTTGCACACAATTTCTTCTGCGTTCTCCGAACTCTCAATGCCAATCGCAGCACACAAGCGCCTTCTGACATTCTGAGCGATCCATTTATTGAAAAGTCGCTTTATTATCCCGGCCGTATCACTTGCGTGAACATTGAAAGGCAACCATTTTGTGTTGTCTTCAAAGCTGCTTTTTGCAGCTAACAGTTCTGATGTTTTCATTTCATATTCTCCAAATATGTTTCATTAATTGACATTATACTACTATTTTTATGCTAAGTCAATATAATTGAATACATCTTATTATACAGTATGTCTAATTATGTCGAATTAATTGAAAGTAATGATATGTGCGGTTTGCCTTGTATGTGCAAGCCTTAGTACCGCTTATCTTCGTGCTTGTACTGAAAGTGAAGTCATATCCGCTCTTTGTTACTGTGACACCGGGAATATTGAATGCACTTGCCGGCATATTGCTCTTGTTATTGTCCGGCAGTGTAATACTGTACTTCTTCGTCGAAGAATTATATTTCATTGTGTGAGTAGGAGCATATGCTTTATTCGTATCTGTAAAACTTGGCACAATTGAATATGCCTTCATCTTATTTAAGATGTACTCATAGCACTTTTCAGCGGGTCGTCCTTTCAACTGGTCGTAATATGCTGTTTTAGGTGTATTAGGAATTTTTGAATTAACAGCCAGGTCACTTTTACCATATCCTGTACGCAGTCCCTGCTGAATATCCCATGATAATATTTGTGTTGCAAATGAGAAATCATCAAGATTTGTATTAGCAACCGGCGATTTGGTAACTGAGCTGTTAAAGCCACATAATAGAAGATATTTCATCATTTCACGAACATCAGATGGCAACATTAACATATAGTCATCGCTTGATGCTTTACCAACATAGGAGCTACCTGTGCTATATGACACACCGGCTTCAATACAAATTGCCTGCTGTGTTACGCCGTTCTTACTAATGCCTAACTTAGCGTGTGTTGAGGCATAGCGAGTGGCTACTCCTACACTGCCGTCTGACTTATAGTAGATATAGTCGTAATTATACTTATCTGCATAAGTCTTACCGTCTGAGCCGATGTAATTTCCGAGCATAGCCGCATAAACATTGTCACCGACACCCCAATCTGACGCAAGCGTCTGAATAGGCAGAGCAACTAATGTCATAACTGCTGCAAGGAAAAGTCCGGTCAGCTTTTTGAATTTGTTTTTAAACATAACCTTTGTCCTTTCTTGGTTGATTTTTTAAAAATATATATAAAAAAGCAGTCCTACGGGTGCGGACTGCTTTGGATTTTTATATTCAATTAACTTTCAGAAAAAGAAAAAGAGCCTTGAATCAATACTTTCAAAACTCTCGAATATTAAATTATAAATTTACCTAAAAATCAGATTTTACCTAAGAAAGAATATTGCGTAACCTTCAATGCTGTTACCGTTCTCGTCTTTCTTTAAATCCGGTATGGTTTCAATGTATACATTAAAGTAATCGCCTTTTTTCATTTGTGCGACTTTGAAACTTGCTCCAGCTTCCTCTGATACTCTCATACGGACAACATTAGGATTAACACCTTTCCATATAACAAGTGGTGCATTCCAAGAACTTTCGTCCTTGATTATATCTTCTGCAAGTATCAGTCCATAATTATTGACTGCATCATCTATAATGACCTGTCGGATAGCCTCAAGGTCGAAAGGATATTCATATATCGACTTCGGCTTGCTTTCCTGCTTCTTTGTGGTGGTGGTCGCAGGCTTAGGTGTTTCCGCTTTCTTTGTGGTTGTGGTTGCAGTCTGAGCTACCTTATTATCGCTCAGATAGTCACTGTGTATATATGCACCTGTATCGAGCTTATAGTAGCCTGTGTCAGTCTTAGCTGTTACCGTTACCTTGTCGTTCACGCTGTACAGCTTTACCGCTTCAGCGCCGAGTACGGCTTTCTTTCTGCTGTAGCAGTCTGTGTTGACGTACTTTGTACTGCTTGCCTTGCTCTCTGTCCATTCGGGTGCGGGCTTTGTTGTGGTGGCGGTTGTTGTCGTTGCCGGCTTTGGCTTTGCCGTGGTGACTGCTGTAGCTGCTGTCGTTTCCGCCTTTTTTGTTTCCTGCGGCTTTGCGGTGGTCACTGCTGTGATAGCTGTGGTCTGAGCAGTAGTTGTTTCTGCTTTCGGCTCGTCAATCCTATCCATTACCGTTCCCGTTACTGCCGGAGCGGTAGTTGTCACTGCCGTTTCGGGTGCAGAGGACGTTGTGCTGTTTGCACTGCCTGCCGTGCAAGCACTGGTCAGTATTACGCTGATAAGGGTTATTGTTGCGAG
>OGYC01002014.1_pt1 | contig 15129 bp, 10 predicted proteins | sample 1576461 | NCBI WGS metagenome assembly OGYC01 (sample SAMEA3541569, study PRJEB24748) | human gut metagenome | biome: human gut; feature: human-associated habitat; material: faeces | place: China | collected 2012 | reverse complement strand
GAGGCTGCTGTGTTACCAGGGAGTACGGGCCTGTGGAACGTGCATGGATCTTATCGTCTACCAGATGATGCAGTTTCAGATAATGCATGTGTCCGATGGTTACCGGGCTGTCGAAATATTCTCCGGTACGTCCGTCACGCAGTCTTACTTTACCGTCTCTTGACAGCGGCACACCTTTCCAGAGTGCTCTGTGGTCACGGTTGTCATACAGATACTGCAGAACTTCCGGCAGAAGCTCATCGCCATGTTTCTTTTCGAACTCTTCCCACTCCAGATTGACATAATCGTTTGCCAGATCCAGTGTGTCCATAATGTCTACCTCATTCGCACCGTCAAATACCGGTGTTGAGATATTGAATCCAAGTGCTTTTGCAGCCAGGCTCAGGTGGATCTCCAGAACCTGACCGATGTTCATACGAGACGGCACACCCAGCGGATTCAGTACGATATCCAGCGGACGGCCATTTGGCAGGAACGGCATATCTTCAACAGGAAGGACACGGGAACCCACACCCTTGTTACCATGACGACCAGCCATCTTGTCACCTACAGAGATCTTTCTCTTCTGTGCGATGTAAATTCTTACGGACTGATTTACACCCGGTGCAAGTTCGTCACCATTTTCTCTTGTAAATACTTTTGCATCTACAACGATACCATATTCACCATGCGGTACTTTCAGGGAAGTATCACGTACTTCACGTGCTTTTTCTCCGAAGATTGCACGCAGCAGGCGCTCTTCTGCTGTCAGCTCTGTCTCTCCCTTCGGTGTTACTTTACCGACCAGAATATCACCGGCACGTACTTCTGCTCCGACACGGATGATACCTCGTTCATCCAGATCTTTCAGTGCTTCGTCGCCGACACCCGGAACGTCACGTGTGATTTCTTCCGGTCCCAGTTTGGTATCACGTGCTTCTGCCTCGTATTCCTCGATATGGACAGATGTGTATACATCGTTCATAACCAGTCTCTCACTCAGCAGAACGGCATCCTCGTAGTTATAACCTTCCCAGGTCATGAAACCGATCAGCGGGTTCTTACCAAGAGCGATCTCTCCGTTGGATGTGGAAGGACCATCTGCGATAACCTGTCCGGCTGCAACTCTGTCACCCTTAAAGACGATCGGACGCTGATTGTAGCAGTTACTCTGGTTGCTTCGTGAGAATTTGGTCAGACGGTACTCATCTCTTGTACCATCATCGTTGCGAACCACGATACGTTTGGACTCAGAAGACTCAATCGTACCATTTTTCTTTGCAACCACACATACACCGGAGTCAACCGCTGTCTTTTCTTCCATACCAGTTCCTACTACAGGAGCTTCGGTTGTCAGAAGCGGTACGGCCTGACGCTGCATGTTGGAACCCATCAGAGCACGGTTCGCATCATCGTTCTGCAGGAACGGGATCAGTGCAGTAGCAACGGAGAATACCATCTTAGGAGATACGTCCATGTAATCAAACATGTGTCTTTCGTATGCCTGTGTCTCTTCACGGTAACGACCGGAAACATTCTTGCTGATGAAGTGTCCTTCTTCGTCCAGAGGCTCATTCGCCTGTGCTACATGGTAATTATCCTCTTCATCCGCAGTCATATATACTACTTCATCTGTAACACGTGGGTTCTTAGGATCTGTTTTATCAATTTTACGATATGGTGCCTCAATGAAACCATACTCATTGATCTTTGCATAAGATGCCAGTGAGTTGATCAGACCGATGTTTGGTCCTTCAGGAGTCTCGATAGGACACATTCTTCCGTAGTGGGAATAGTGAACATCTCGAACCTCGAATCCGGCTCTGTCTCGTGACAGACCACCAGGACCCAGGGCAGATAAACGTCTCTTGTGTGTCAGCTCACCCAGCGGGTTATTCTGATCCATGAACTGGGACAACTGGGAAGATCCAAAGAACTCTTTCACGGCTGCTGTCACCGGTTTGATGTTGATCAGAGACTGTGGAGAAATACCATCCAGATCCTGTGTTGTCATTCTTTCACGGACAACTCTTTCCAGTCTGGAAAGACCGATGCGGTACTGGTTCTGCAGCAACTCTCCAACTGCACGGATACGACGGTTGCCCAGGTGATCGATATCGTCATCATGGCCAATCTCATACTCCAGATGCATATTATAGTTAATAGAAGCAAAAATATCTTCTTTTGTGATATGTTTCGGAATCAGTTCGTGGATATTTTTATGGATTGCATCCTTAATATCCTCTTCGCTTTCATTTTCTTCCAGTATTTTTTGCAGTACCGGATAATATACTAATTCTGTAACACCTACAGATTCCGGATCAAAGTCAACCCATTCACCAAGGTCTACCATCAGGTTAGAGAGAACTTTTACATTACGCTGTTCTGTCTGGATCCATACAAATGGAACACCTGCATTCTGGATCTTATTTGCCAGCACTTTGTCTACTTCAGTACCAGCCTCAGCCAGGATCTCACCGGTAGCTTCATCTACAACATCTTCTGCAAGAACATGTCCGCAGATGCGGTTGCGCAGCAGAAGCTTTTTGTTAAATTTATAACGGCCAACTTTTGCAAGATCATATCTTCTTGGATCGAAGAACATACTTGTAATCAGACTTTCTGCACTGTCTACTGCCAGCGGCTCACCCGGACGGATCTTCTTGTATAGTTCAAGCAGACCTTCCTGATAACTTTCGGAAGTATCTTTTGTCAGGCTGGCAAGGATCTTCGGTTCTTCACCGAACAGATCAATGATCTCTGCGTTAGTTCCGTAACCAAGTGCACGGATCAGTACAGTGATCGGCACTTTTCTGGTTCTATCTACACGAACATAGAAAATGTCATTGGAGTCTGTCTCATATTCCAGCCATGCACCACGGTTTGGAATAACAGTAGCAGAATACAGTTTTTTACCCAGCTTATCATGTGCGATTGCATAATAGATGCCCGGAGAACGTACCAACTGGCTAACAATAACTCGCTCTGCACCATTTATTACGAAGGTGCCGGTTGCTGTCATCAAAGGAAGATCCCCCATGAAGATCTCGTGTTCATTGATCTCATCATTCTCTTTGTTATGAAGCCTTACTTTCACTTTCAAAGGTGCTGCATATGTTGCGTCACGTTCTTTACATTCTTCGATTGAATATTTTACGTCATCTTCGCACAGCGTAAAATCCACAAATTCCAGGCTCAGCTTGCCGCTGTAGTCCGTAATCGGTGAGATATCATCAAAAACTTCTTTGAGTCCGGCATCCAGAAACCATTTGTAAGAGTCTACCTGTACCTCAATGAGGTTAGGCATCTCAAGAACCTCTTTCTGTCTGGAATAACTCATACGGAAGCTTTTGCCGCTTTTAATAGGACGTATTCTGTTTTTCTCCATTGACGTTTCACCCCTGTTCTTTCTATCTAAAAAATTCGAGTATCACTTTTAGCACTTTTGGGCATAGTTATACCTAAAGGCACACTCTTTCACAATAGTGCATTTTTCATATTACCACGTTCTTTTGTCAATGTCAAGTGTCTTTTTATTTGAAAATATTTTTCAATATTTTCTTTGACTAAGTTCAAGTCAAACGCATCTATTTTAATCTTTGGCTAAGACAAAAAACCGGCCAGGATTACTCCTGACCGGTACAAGTTCTGTTTTTCAAAAAAGCAGTTACAATTATTTAAGAGTAACTTTAGCGCCTTCTGCTTCCAGTTTTGTTTTGATGTCTTCTGCTTCTGCTTTAGATGCAGCTTCTTTCAGAACCTTAGGAGCTCCGTCAACTACTGCTTTAGCTTCTTTCAGTCCCAGACCAGTTACTTCACGAACAACTTTGATAACTTTAACTTTGTTAGCACCAACTTCTGTCAGTTCTACGTCAAACTCATCTTTTTCTTCGGCTGCTGCTTCACCAGCACCTGCTGCTGCAACTACAACACCTGCTGCTGCAGATACACCAAATTCTTCCTCACATGCTTTTACTAAATCATTTAACTCTAATACAGATAACTCTTTGATAGCTTCGATAAATTCAGCTGTTGTCAATTTTGCCATTTTATTTTCCTCCATTATTTTTATTTTGTCAGGCGGCATCTTTTATGCGGCCTCTGCGATAATTCTTATGCTTATGCTTCTTCCTGTTTCTCTGCGATCTGGCTGATAACGCGTGCAAAGTTTGCGATCGGAGACTGGATGCTTCCAAGCAGTTTGCCCAGCAGTTCGTCTCTTGAAGGGATGCTTGCCAGTGCTGTGATACCTGCTTCATCATAGTAAGCGTCTTCTACAACGCCTGCGATCAGTTTCAGTGCTTTCACATCTTTTGCATATTTAGCCAGGATTCTTGCAGGAGCAGTTGCATCATCTTTGCTGATAGCGATTGCGTTCGGTCCTTCCAGATGTTTGCAAAGTTCTTCACAAGGTGTACCTTTGAATGCAAAGTTCATCATTGTGTTCTTGTAAACTTTGTAAGAAACACCAGCTTCTCTCAGTTCTTTACGCATTGCAGTATCCTGCTCTACAGTAATTCCGCTGTAAGTAACCAGTACGATGGAAGCCGCGTCTTTGATCGCCTCACTGATCTCTGCCACGATCGGCTGTTTCTGTTCTACTTTTGCCATTAACTTTTACCTCCTTATAGATTCTGCCCGGTGTGCCAAAAAAGCTCACCCTTGAATGTTCTGGGAGGAATTCTTTCATATCCATACAGAATAATCTGTTTGTGATACATGAAAAAACCTCTCTGTCAAACTAACAGAGAGGTTCTGTAATCATTCTCTTAAGAATTCTTCACTCCTCGGCAGGCGTTTTCACCTTATGCCTAACGGCACCTGCTGTCTCTGGCAGTTTTCTGTAAAACTATAGCACATCTGTTGCCGTCATGTCAAGGATTTTTTTACAAAAAGATCAACATTTCTTTCTGACCACTTTTGACCAGTTGCTTGTCACTTTCCGTCCATTCACTTTTTTATAAGTTTTGATCTTATAATAATATGTTTTTCCTTTACGTGCTTTCTTATCCAGATAGCTTTGTGCTTTTCCTTTTGTAACTGCATGGATCTTTTTATATCCCTTATTTTTCTTTGTAGAACGATAAATATAATAGCCACTTGCCCCGGAAACTTTTTTCCACTTAATCTGGATTCCTTTTTTCGTAGCTTTTGCTTTTACATTTTTTACTGCTTTTGGTTTTGCTGTACTTGACGCAGACGGTGTTTCCGGTGTTGTTGTTCCCGGTGTTGTCGTTCCCGGTGTTACTTTTTCCGTTGACTTATCCGTGTCTTTTGTTGACTCGCTTTCATTTTCACTCGGCGGTGTAACCTTTTCTTTTTCAAATTTTGCAGTCAGTTCTACGTTTTCGGTTATGGTAAATTTGTACTGTGCTTCGTCTGAAACTTTTTCTGTTCCTTTATACCAGCCTTCAAATTTATAGCCTTCATCTGCGGTCGCGGTTACTGTCGTTTCTTTTCCTTTTTCTACAGTTCCTCCTCCACTGACTTTTCCTCCTGCTTCTGCTGTCACGCTTACCGTAAAGTTCTCTGTTGGCGGTACTACTTCTCCATCTTTGGCGATCTTAAATGCTGTGATGGAATGTGGTGCCAGTGTGTATTTCATGGTCTCTTCTGTTGCGGAAACGTTTGTTTTCTGTACCGTCACTTTATCCGGATTTGCCTGTGTATTTTCATCCAGCACACTTTTAGAAGTCAGATACCACACTTGGATCTTCTTGCCTGTCAGGTCTCTGCCATCCAGTGCAAGATTAATATTCGTAACATCATCTTTGCTGTTATTAACAACTGTAATATAAGTATTTCCTTCTTTATCTTTAGAGGAAATCGCCTTTACAAGCGGCACTCCATAACCCTGATAGGTACAGTAAGTAGAATTCCCTTCTATAGTCTGTCTTACCTGTGTGGTTCCTGTCATGTTATTAAAGATGGAGAACATCTTAGCAGAAGGTGTAGACACGAAATCGGTCGTGCCATCACTCTGTTTAATTGCCTGAATGACGCACTGCGAACCGGAGCCAAGATTATCTGCACCGTAAGGATAATCCACCAGACAGTGTTTGTTGATATAAGGTGTTCCAAATCCTATATAATCGATCATTTCGTTTGCGATATAAACAGCATGTCCAATCGCACGCACAAACTGGGTATTGTGGTTATATACACCAAATTCTGACAGAACCGGCACTTTTCCCATACCCGGTGCATACTGATTCATGGCATCTACCAAATTTTTCACACGCGACATATTGTGCTCCTGGGAACGTCCAAGCACTTTTTCGTAAAACTCCGGATCATCATCCTTGATGAGTCCGCCGCTTGTATCACTGTACGGATGGATAACAACGCCATCGTAATAAGCATTATAGCCTTTTTCTGCCATCTTCTTCACGAAGGATACCTGCTCACCACTTCCACAATAAACCTGAATATCCATATCCAGTTCTTCTGCAATCTGTTTCATCGCCTGATAATATGCTTTGAAACCATCTCTGTCACTCTGGTAAGTGGCTGTAATTGCCTGACCAGACTGTGGAATATTTCCATTTGTTCCATCGCCAAAAGTAATCTTTCCGGTTGTTTCATCTACGGTGCAGACATTCTTTGCTCCCTGTCCTTCCAGAGAAGCTACAATCTCCCACTGGGTTCCGCCGACATAAACGGATACCGAACCTTCCACTGCAGGTGCATAACGTACATAACGCACCTGGTTTGCTGTTCCATTGCTGTTTGCCGCTGAAGTTCTCCAGTCCTCATCCTGAACGGTTCTGGTATTCTTGCCAAAACTCATACGACCGCCATCAATATAAGTATCCATCCAGTTTGTGCCGCTTGCCCTGCCGTCCATCCAGTATGTCTGCTGTGAATAGCCGATTTCATTTCCGATTTCAAAACGTGTCACACCGTAAGGCTCCGGATGACCATTTTCGGCACGTACTTCTGCCCAGTCTACACCACCGTTTGGATTCGTCGCGCCACCATCTGCCGGTGCATTTAAGTATTCGATCAGGTCTGCCGCATCTGCTGCGCTTCCCTGTCCCATGCCATAAACCCAGACTGCTTCTGCGCCGACATCATCATAAATCCAGGTCATTGCCTCATCCAGTCCAAAGTTCGGTGAAATCGGTTCTGAATTTGCAGGCAGTCCGTGAACGGTTTTCTTTCTCTTTTCTGCCGGCCCGATGCTTCGTTTCCAGTCAAACAGATTCGACACCGTTCCACCCGGATAACGTATCGATCCGAATTTTGCTTCTTTTACATAAGCATTAAATTTATCTTCAATTTTCTTTTCCGTTGCGTTCCATGAGCTGTAAGCATTATTGTGATAACGATGATTGATACCGAACATTGCTTTTGATATTTCTCTTAAGTCATCCGAAGTATCTACCGTAATATCCACATTTGGAATTGCCTTGTCAGAATGAAGATCGTAAATACTCTTAACCTGAGCCTGTGTCAGAACTTTTTTATAGTAACGGACTTCATCCATGTATCCTTTGAATCCAGTGGTCGCTGTCGCATTTTTGTGATTTCCGATCAGCAGATCAGTCATGGCATTGACAAAATCTCCACTCATGGTATTTTCATTAACCAGTTTTCCATCAATATAGAACTGTGCTTTTTTCGTTGTATGGTTGCTGGTAAATGCTACATGCACCCATTTACCACCGGAAACCGACTTTTCACTGAGGGAATCGCTGGCAGTCAGATACGTGCCAAGTTTCATATTCGAATCCAGATAAAGAATACTTCTTCCGGTTCCTGTCTGCTGAAACAGATATTTTTTATCCGTTGTACCGCTGAACATATCACTGTCACACTTGATCCATGCCATCAGTGTAATGTCATCTGCAGCAGTATTGACTGCACTTGCCAGTTTTATGGAAGAACCTGATTTTCCGTCAAAATATGCTGCACTTCCTGAAACTCCTTCGTTCTCTTTCTTTGTCACTCCATTGCCCTGAGCAGTAATGGTCAGGGAAGAATCCGATACACTGTTTGCTGCCAGACTGTCGTCAAACTGCAAATACGCAGTCAGACCTTCGGTCAGACCCTCTGTACTTTCTTCCGCCGCGAAAACTTCTGTGTATGTTCCCATCTGAGGCACCACAGATGCCGCGCTGACACACAGTACTGTCATTATACAGGCTGTCCTTTTTGCCATATTACTCCATGCTTTTTTTCCTGTCATAAAATCCTCCTGTTTTTAAATTTCAAGAATGGCTCTGGCATTCCTGATAAAAGGTGTGCGTCATGCATTGCATAACATATTCTTCTGTGCAGATTTACTAAAACAAACCCGTTTTTCAGTAACAACAGATGTAAAATTTCCCCCTTGATTTCATATTTGTTTTACATTATGCTATTATCTTACCATAAAAGTCAGTAAAAAAACAATCAGATTTTAGCAGTTTTATGTTTTTTTATAAATTTTAAAAAAGGCCGCTGTACCGATCACTCGATACAGCGGCCTCTGCTCGCCTTACAAACTTGAATTAAACCAGTTTTACCGGATTCAGTTTTACGCCCGGTCCCATAGTAGGAGCGATTGTAACACTTCTCAGGTACTGACCTTTCAGTGTGCTTGGTTTTGCTTTATTAATTGCATCAATAAGCGTCTGGAAGTTTTCGCGCAGTGCATCCTCTTCGAAGGAAGCTTTTCCAAGTGGCACATGGATAATATTGTTTTTGTCCAATCTGTACTCAATCTTACCAGCTTTGATATCAGCGATAGCTTTTGCTACATCCATAGTAACGGTACCAGCCTTCGGGTTTGGCATCAGTCCTTTAGGACCAAGTACACGACCCAGACGACCTACAACACCCATCATGTCCGGAGTTGCTACTACTACGTCAAAATCCAGCCATCCTTCATTCTGGATCTTCGGGATCAGTTCTTCTCCGCCTACGAAATCAGCACCTGCTGCCTGAGCTTCGTCTGCTTTTGCGTTTTTAGCGAATACCAGAACGCGAACTGTTTTACCAGTTCCATGAGGCAGAACTACTGCACCACGGATCTGCTGATCTGCGTGACGTCCGTCACATCCTGTTTTGATATGAGCTTCGATTGTTTCATCAAATTTTGCAACAGCAACTTTCTTTACTAAAGAAATTGCTTCTGGAATATCATAGAGAGTTGCACGATCAACTGCTTTCGCAGCCTCTACGTATTTCTTTCCTCGTTTCATATTAAATAACCTCCTGGTGGTGTTTGCGGGAATATCCCTCCCACGTTTTTTCGTTTTCGTTTACAGAGTCGCAGGCCTACTGTGAAGCCTGTATGAAATGAATTAGTCTTCTACAGTGATACCCATAGAACGAGCTGTACCAGCGATCATGCTCATAGCTGCTTCTATAGATGCTGCGTTCAGATCCGGCATTTTCATTTCAGCGATCTCTTTTACTTTATCTTTAGAGATTGTAGCAACTTTTGTCTTATTTGGAACGCCTGAACCAGATTTGATGTTGCATGCTTTTTTCAGCAGTACTGCTGCCGGCGGAGTCTTTGTTACGAAGCTGAAGCTTCTGTCTGCGTATACTGTAATAACAACAGGGATGATCAGATCACCTTTATCTGCTGTTCTTGCATTGAACTCCTTTGTAAACTGAACGATGTTAACACCATGCTGACCAAGTGCCGGACCAACTGGTGGAGCCGGTGTTGCCTTTCCAGCAGGAATCTGTAATTTAATATAACCTGTTACTTTTTTTGCCATCTTAGGCACCTCCTATGTGGTATTGGCGGGGGTTTCCCTCCCACTTGCTTCGGTTCCGATCGATCCGAAGCGGTTCTCTGTTACTTACAACATTTGCGACATCCGGTAAAAACCGGTGACGCATACCAAAAATATTACATTTTTTTGATTTCTGTGAAACCGATCTCTACCGGAGTCTCACGTCCGAACAGTTCGACATTGATTGTCACGATCTGTTTACTTGGATTTATGGACTGAATAACGCCTACCGTATCTTTCCATACACCTGCTGTGATGGTAACGGTATCTCCTTCTTCGAAATCAATCTCAAGTTCTGCAGGTTTGATTCCGAGTGGTGCCATTTCCTCCTCTGTAAGCGGAACTGGTTTGGATCCAGGTCCAACAAAGCCGGTAACACCTCTGGTATTTCTTACGACATACCAGGTATCATCATTCATGATCATGTTAAGAAGAACATAACCCGGAAACATTTTTTTCATAACCTGTTTCTTGGCGCCATTCTTCACTTCCACAACTTCCTGCATCGGAACTCTTACCTCAAGGATCTGATCCTCCAGGTGTCGGTTTTCAATTGTCTTTTCAATGTTGGCCTTTACCTTGTTCTCATACCCTGAATAAGTATGAACTACATACCAGTTTGCATCTGACATATTATCACCCTGTCCTTATTTTACTAAGAAATCAACACCGTACTGTACGATCATATCAATGATGGTGATCAGAACGCCCAGTACTACCGAAACGCTAAGGACTGCTGCCGTCTGCTTGCCGATGGATTTCTGATCCGGCCAAATGATTTTGCGGAACTCAGCTTTCAGGCCGTCGAACCAGCTTTTTTTAGGAGCTTTTTCTTTCTTTTCCTTTTCGCTCATATAATCACTTATCCTTTCGCACCCGGCTTATTTGGTTTCCTTGTGATTCGTGTGTTTCTTGCAGAATCTGCAATACTTCTTGGTTTCCATTCTTTCAGGATGAGTTTTCTTATCCTTTGTCATGTTGTAATTACGCTGTTTGCATTCTGTACATGCCAATGTAATTCTTGTGCGCAAAACTTCCACCTCGCTCTCTTTGTTTTTTGCTCACAGCCTTTGCGGGCTGATGAATTTTAGGCATAAAAAAAAGACCTACTTCCATTCGCCAGACCAGTCTATCATGACATCGAAAAGAAGTCAAGTCTTTCTTGCTTGACAATTTTCCAGTTTATTCTTTTCTCCATAATTTTTTTCTTTTCGAACCATTTTCTGTAAATTCAGGTCGAACGCAATTTCCGGCTAAGATAAAAAGAGCAGAACTCTGTGCTTCTTTCGCACATTTTTCTGCTCTCGTTTCCACGACCATTTCTTTATTTTTATATTTCTCGCTGGTGTTTTACTGCACTGCTTTAAATGCTTCGTCCAGATCCTGGATGATGTCATCAATGTTCTCTGTACCGATGGACAGACGGATGGTGTTTGGTTTGATTCCCTGATCCAGTAGTTCTTCCTCTGTGCACTGGCTGTGTGTTGTAGTTGCCGGATGGATAACCAGAGATTTTACGTCTGCTACATTTGCCAGCAAGGAGAACAGCTCCAGATTGTCGATGAAATCTTTTGCTTTCTGTGCATCGCCTTTGATCTCAAAGGTAAAGATAGATCCGCCGCCGTTCGGGAAATATTTTGCATACAGTTCTTTCTGTTTCGGATCCTCAGATACAGACGGATGATGTACTTCTTCTACCTGTGGATGATTCTTCAGGTACTGTACGACTTTCAGTGCGTTCTCTACATGACGCTCTACTCTCAGGGACAGTGTTTCCAGTCCCTGCAGGAAAATAAATGAGTGGAATGGAGAGATGGTTGCACCGGTATCTCTCAGCAGGATTGCACGGATTTTTGTAACAAATGCTGCCGGTCCTACTGCTTTTGTAAAGCTGATGCCATGGTAGCTTGGGTTCGGTTCTGTCAGAGAAGCGAATTTACCGGATGCTTCCCAGTCAAACTTACCGCTGTCTACGATAACACCGCCGATGGTTGTTCCATGGCCGCCGATGAATTTTGTTGCAGAATGTACAACGATATCTGCACCGTACTCGATCGGTCTTACCAGGTATGGTGTTGCAAAAGTATTGTCAACAACCAGCGGGATTTTATGTGCATGAGCGATCTTTGCGATAGCTTCAATATCTACTACGTCTGAGTTCGGGTTACCCAGAGTCTCGATATAAACAGCTTTTGTGTTATCCTGGATAGCTGCTTCTACTGCGTCCAGATCAAAGATATCTACAAAGGTTGTTGTGATACCGTACTGTGGCAGTGTGTGCTCCAGCAGGTTGAAGGAACCACCGTAAATATTTTTTGCAGATACGATGTGGTCACCGTTCTGTGCCAGGTTTTCAATCGTATATGTGATAGCTGCTGCTCCGGATGCTACTGCCAGTGCTGCAACGCCACCTTCCAGAGCTGCGATTCTCTTTTCGAATACATCCTCTGTCGGGTTTGTCAGTCTTCCGTAGATGTTACCGGCATCTGCCAGACCAAATCTTGCTGCTGCATGATCGCAGTTACGGAATACATAAGAAGAAGTCTGATAAATTGGAACTGCTCTTGCATCGGTTACCGGGTCCGGAGTTTCCTGACCTACGTGAAGCTGTAATGTTTCAAATTTAAATTTTCTGTTCTCTCTTGTAATTTTTTCGCTCATGTTATTCACCTTTTACTGCCACCTGGCGTGGCATTTTACCTTTCTTCAAATAATGTTGGAGTTCCAGGATGCTCTGCAAAATGCTCGCATCTTAGTCTGTAAATAATGCTGTGGAGTAGTAACGATCTCCTGTGTCAGGAAGCAGTGCTACGATTGTTTTTCCTTTGTTTTCCGGACGTTTTGCCAGTTGGATTGCTGCGTACAGAGCTGCACCTGAGGAAATACCTACCAGTACACCTTCTTTTTTCGCAATCAGTTTGCCTGTTGCAAATGCGTCTTCATTTTCTACTTTGATAATCTCATCATAAATGTTTGTATCCAGTACTTCCGGTACAAATCCGGCACCGATACCCTGGATTTTATGTGGACCTCCCTTACCTTCGGAAAGGACCGGGGAAGTTGCCGGCTCTACTGCCACGATCTTGACATCCGGATTCTGCTCTTTCAGATATTCACCAACACCTGTCAGTGTTCCGCCTGTACCAACACCGGCTACAAAGAAGTCTACTTTGCCGTCTGTGTCTTTCCAGATTTCCGGACCTGTGGTTGCTCTGTGTGCTGCCGGGTTTGCCGGGTTTACAAACTGTCCCGGAATGTAGCTGTTCGGGATTTCTTTTGCCAGCTCATCTGCTTTTGCGATAGCACCTTTCATACCCTTTGCACCTTCTGTCAGCACCAGCTCTGCACCGTATGCTTTCAGGATGTTTCTTCTTTCAATACTCATCGTATCCGGCATGGTCAGGATGATTCTGTATCCTTTTGCTGCTGCGATGGATGCCAGTCCGATACCGGTATTTCCGGATGTCGGCTCGATGATAACGGAACCTTCTTTCAGAAGTCCTTTGCTCTCAGCGTCTTCGATCATGCTCTTTGCAATACGGTCTTTAACGCTTCCTGCCGGGTTAAAGTACTCAAGCTTTACCAGGACAGTTGCTGAAAGATCCTGATCTTTTTCTATGTTTACAACTTCTACCAGTGGTGTATTTCCGATCAATCCTAAAGTTCCTTTATAAATGTTGGACATGTTATTTTCCTCCTTATTTATTCCTACCTTTTCGATATGTTTTATATGATTTACTCGAATTATATGCCAACATCCAGGATTTGTCAACACCTTTTTTCATTTTTTTCAAACTTCCTTTTTTAATCTATAGAAACACGATAGGAAATATGATATTATGATGCCAGAGGGAACCATACCTTCAACACTACTAATATATGAAACGAGGTGAGAAAAAATGAAAATTTCTACAAAAGGAAGATATGCTCTGCGTATGCTTCTGGATCTTGCAGAACATCAGAACGAGGGTTACATTGCTTTAAAAGACATCGCAGCAAGACAGGATATTTCCAAAAAATATCTGGAACAGATCATCCCGATCCTGAACAAATCCGGTTTTCTGCTCGCAAGCCGCGGATTCCAGGGCGGATACCGTCTGGCAAAAACACCGGACAAATACACCGTAGGTGATATTTTACGTGCAACGGAAGGAAGTCTGTCGCCGGTTGCCTGCCTGGACAATGATCCGGTACTCTGTCAGAGAGCCGACATGTGTACGACACTTTCTGTATGGAAGGGACTGAAGAAAGTCATTGATGACTATGTAGATGGTATCACTTTGCAGGATCTTCTGGATCAGCAACGTGAAAGTTATGCAAATGATTATGTGATCTGAGCAAAGTTCACTGTTTAAAGACAATATTTTTTCTATCTGATCATATATCAAATTCTATTTAAGAGAGGGTTATTTCATGAAAAAACACATTTATTCTATTTTGCTTGGGGTTTTACTGCTTGTATGCATGATAATTCCTGCACATACAACCGTAAAAGCTGCCAATACCACGGATGACTGTCTGCAGATCCTTACTTCTGATTTTGACAGCAATTCCGTGAAAAAATTTATCGGAACACAACATCTGAATATTACGGATTCTCAATACCAGACCATCCGTGAATTTACTTTAGATTTAACATCAAAATATACTTCGACCAAAGATAAGATCACTGCGATCTATCAGTGGGCGAAAGATACCAGCCAGAAAGCTTCTGTCGGCGAGGATGCTCCTGCTGACCTTGGAGATAATGATCCTTATAAAGTATTCAAAGAAAAAACCGGTGTTTGCCAGGGAAAAGCAAACTTATGCAAAACTATGCTCGCTGCTATCGATGTTCCTTGTATCATCGCCCATGGCTACTGGGAAACTGAAGGTCATGCATGGGATTTCGTTCTGTGTGACGGCACATGGGGCATTGTGGATGCGTCCATGTGGCAGATCTCGCTGGATGATCCTTCCAACATCTCTTCTCATTATAAAACAGACAGTCTGGAAGCTGTTCTCTACGAAAAAGATGGCTTTGAATTTACCTATTATTTAGGTGGTATCGGTGTCGTTGGTTATACTGGAAATGCGGACCGTCTGGAAATACCGGCAAGCTGTAACGGTCACTCCGTTGTCAGTATTGCAGCAGAAAACCAGATTTATTATGAACATCCTTTTCAGAATACAATTGCAAAAGAACTGGTACTTCCAGCAACATTACAGTATGGAATTTACTTAAGTGACTATGAAATCCGCTCTTTTTCTTCGCAGTCCCTGGAATCGATTGTAGTAGACGAAAACAATCCTGTGTTTGCTTCTTATGATGGTATTCTTTATTCTAAGGATTTTTCCAGAATCTACTCTGTTCCAGCAGGCATTTCACTGCCCCTGCGTGCCAATGGTTCGGATATGGTCACGGTGATTGCTTCCA
>OGYC01002005.1_pt1 | contig 15172 bp, 8 predicted proteins | sample 1576461 | NCBI WGS metagenome assembly OGYC01 (sample SAMEA3541569, study PRJEB24748) | human gut metagenome | biome: human gut; feature: human-associated habitat; material: faeces | place: China | collected 2012 | reverse complement strand
CTGGGTTCCGCCAAAGCCGGGAGTGATGCCCAGACCCGCCTCCGGCTGGCCGAACACTGCGGTATCAGCGCAGATACGGATGTCGCAGCTCATGCTCAACTCACAGCCGCCACCCAGAGCAAAGCCGTTCACAGCAGCAATTGTCGGGATCAGCAATGTTTCCAGACGACGGAACACATCGTTTCCCTTCTTGCCGAAGGCCGTGCCCTCCTCTGCGTTCAGCGTGCTCATCTCGGCAATGTCGGCACCGGCCACAAAAGCCTTTTCACCTGCGCCGGTGATGACCAGCGCACGGATTTCCGAATCGGCACACACCGCATCCAGCAGCTCACCGATAATATATAAGCCGGGATGAATCAGAGATTCACAGTTTTCCGGTCGTATTTCCGCCAGATCCACACCCCCGGCACATACCTGAGCCTGAGCAAAGCCCCTGCTTTCAATGATTGTTGCCGGAAAATGCTTGCATATTTCCGCCAGATGCTCCATCTTCGGCAGTCTGCTCGCCTGCCCGCCGGCTAACTTTATACATTCATGTATGAGCTTGCGATTTAAAAGTCCGGTCTCAAACACTTCACCAGGGCGCCCCTGGAAATGATTTTTCCGTTCTCTTAAAAACTGTACCAGCCGCTCTTTTGTCCAATCTGGAAAAAAATCTAACATACAGACGACTTTACGCCCATAAAGCAGGCCATAGGCCGCCTGTCCGCTGAGCTGGAACACAGGAATTCCTGAGATCCCATAATCTGCCAGCTGAACCTCTCCCCGATGCTCATCAACCATTTTGCCATCAATAAATAAACTTACCGAGGCCTCTGACCGTATTCCGGTCAACGCCTTATAGACTCTTTCCTTCGCCTTAAGCCCCGTCAGCGCCGGGACAACGGAGATCACAGAATGACCAAGCTTTTCTGCAAAGCCATAGCCGCTGCCATTAGAACCAAGTTTTTCCGAAGCTTTTCCGCCGCAGGCCAGAATAAGCCGACGGCAATGAAAGGTTTCCCTTTCGGATATCACCTGGAAGCCTTTGCCTTTTGTCTTTATATTCTGAACATCCGTGTCCGTCAAAATGGTTACATGGAGACGTTCTAATTCAAAGCGCAGCGCATCCAACACCGATGCGGCCTGCATGGAATTCGGATAGACACATCCATCCTTCTCTTTTGGAAGGATTCCAAGTCCCATAAAGAAATCTTCGACTGCCTTTTCATCAAAACGATGCAGGACAGTTTTGACAACTGACGGCTTTTGACTGTGATAACATTCACTGTTCATCCATCTATTGGTATAATTGCATTTTCCATTGCCCGTAGCCAGCAGCTTTTTACCTGCTCTTGGCATCCGTTCCAAAATAAGGACCGACGCGCCCTGTCGGGCAGCACAAATGGCGGCAGCCATACCCGACGCGCCGCCGCCGATGATGATTACATCAAATGGTTTTGTTGTCTCGTGCTGTGTCATGTCCAAAAGATTTTATTATCGCAAAGGAAAGAATAAAACGAAAGAAAACAAAATAATATCGCAACAAAATCACCTAAAAACGAAAGTAAATGAAATAATGAGTTCCGTTTTTGTGTTTTGAATAGCTTTCAAATACTCTTGAATGAGGAAAAATGAAATCTCTTTTACTATATATATAAGGTATGGGAAAAATAAATTATTGTTGGTAAATACTAGATGCGAATTAAAGGTGGTAGAAAACTGTGGTTAGATCAAGTAAAATTTATCTTGTATGATTTGTGTGACAAGTGTTGAATAAGTGATGTGCTAGTAGTGGCAAGAGTGTCGGTATTTAATCTACAATAGGGGTGTGTTCGAGAGGGGGTATTGATTTACTTATGTTGTTGAATCGATGTTGTGTCGTTTCGGAACGGTTGTAGAAAAAGAGAACAACGATTCAACAACGGTAGAACAAGCCGACTTGAAACTGACTTTATCTGATTGTTTGTAGGAGTCTGTGAGGATCGGGCTTGATAAATAAAAGGAGAAGACAAAGAACATTAACGGGATAAATATCTTTGTCTTCTCACATCACCAACCGATTAACATACCCCAATTGCTTGGGGATTTCACCAATAATCGCTATATTTGTAACAAACGATACACAAAGGTAATACAAATTTGGAAGAATGCAAAATCAAATTGGATTATTTTTTGGTAATAGATAAAATTTAAATTAATTCTAAATAAAAGGGTATGTCATTTTCCGAGAGATTGCAAGAGGTGATGAACGAGAAAGGTTACACGAAATACCGTGTGGCGAAGGCATTAAACATGTCGGCTACTACCATTTCAAACTACCTGAATAACAAGACGAAGCCTGATACCACAAAATTGGAGGTGCTGAGTCACTTGCTGGGAGTAAACCGGAATTGGCTTGTAAGTGGCGAGGGCGAGAAATACCGTAAAGTTGTTGCGGTTGATGATGATTCTTTAGGGGTTGATTCAGTCGGCGAGGATGATAGTGTAATGACACGTCATCTGGTGGCGATTGTTGATAAACAAGCTTCTTCTTTAAAGGCTAAGGATGAGCAGATGACTATGTTGCTTGCGACAAATGAACTGTTGTTAAGGAAACTTGCTTCTCTTCTGGAGAAGTTGCTTGAGAAATTTTGAGATAGTATAATATTGGAATAATACTTCACGAGTGCCACAAGGATTTGAAATCGTTTTTTGGGCATTCGTGAAGTATTTTTTTGTCTTTTCCCGGGAAAATTCTTCTTGATATATATTTTTTTTGAAAAATATTTCAAATAGTAATCTCCCGTTTTTTAATTCGTTTTTTCAAAGTATTTTTCCATGACAAATAGAGAAATTAGTTTTTCTCTTTTTTTATTCCGGAATTGTGCCACGTACTCGTGAGCGTGTTTTATAATTTCGAGAGCCTCATTCTCGTGCTCGATGTAATAATTAACTTTCTCGATCAGGTCGGAATAATCTTCCTTGATTTCAATATAGTGATAATCGGGGATTAATTTACCTTCCATGAACCAAGTTTCACAAGTAGGTTTGGGCATTACAGCGATGGAGTTGGAATACATTACCCATTTCAAGTTGCTTGCCACGTCATTCCCCTCGAGTGCCATGATGAATTTGTACTCGAGATGATCGCGTAGTGTTATTTTGGGTTTTCTCCATTCTGCGGGTATGTTGGGACTACTGCCAACTTCTCCGACATCGCACATGGGATGATCGATAAACTTTGAAATGAACTGTTGTCTGCGAGGTTTTGAGCCTGCCTTGCCTCTAAAAATGATTTTATTCTTTTTTCCGGAGAAAGGTATCGTGTCTTTGAGAAAAACGAAATGGCGTATCTTGTCGAGATTCAATAGAACCGAATTTTTATTATCGGGATGAAGGGGACGGCTTTTCACGATGGCAGGATAGGCGGGAACGTGAACGATGTCACCGGGCAAATGTTGCCATTTTAGAGATTTCGGGAACCAGCGGGTGAATTCGTAGGTATCAAAGAAGTAAACGGATTGTTTTTCCCTTTTGGTGAACTTGTGATTTGCCAGACGGGGAGAAGTGTCCGGTAATTTCATGGGTTCTGACAGTTTGTTATAATATTCGACACGTTCTTGTATGTAAGGGAAATCCGGTCGTTTCATGGCTTTTTTCAATATTTTTTCACGACGGTTGCGGAGTATGATTTGCGGGATTGCGTAACGAGCCATGTTTTGAATATAGTAAATCCATTTCGGATTCTTTCCACTACGAAGACGATAGATTAATTGCATGTCTGATATAATGTTTCTACCTCTATCTCCAAAAGGTAATTATAACCGTTAAAAGCGTGGAGATACTTGTTTTATCTATCTTTTATATCTCGCGGAATGTTCTGTTGCAAACAATTCATTCGCCTTTTAATGTATATTATACACGACATACAATATCATGTCCACCAAACAGAACATTGTAATAATTAAGATTCTAAAGATAAGAATCCAAACAAACGCCTTTAAAATATCTTCTATCTGAAACGCTCAGATGACAATGTAAAAATAGATATTTTTTGGTATTTGACAAATAGTAGGCTAAATAAATCGGACTTCGGCGGAAAACCGGAGTTTACATCATGGTGTTTCTTAAATCTTTGCATATTGCAAAGATTTAAGAAGTGAATGACAGACTATCCGGTATTATTCTATATTGATTTCGATGTCAGTGTATATAGTGACGGATTTTTGTAGATGTTTTATTAAGACAACCAGTGCATCGTGCGCTTCGAATGGCAAATGCGAAAACTTGTCCAGCCAAGAGAGAATGTAGTGTTGTTGGCGAGTAATTTCATAAATCGTGGCTTTCAGAAAATTTCGTTCCCAAAGAATTTTTTGTCGGGATGCAAAATTTTTAAGATTTGTGGTTATGCAATATCCCGTGCCATCTTGTCGTATCGAGATTGCGGGATTGATTTTTATGATTTGAACGGAACGTCTTTGTTCATCTTTTTCATTGTAGACGTGAGGATGTCCCGCGAGAAGAATTATCTTGTCTTCTTTGGAAAGATTCGGGTAGGCTAATTCACAGTCCCAATCGGTCATGTCGGGGACGGAGCCTTCGAAGAGTCTTGGTGCGGCGATAGGCATGCCGGATGTCCATGTGATTCCATCCTTTGTTTTCTGTAGCTTGGGAACAATCATCCACTGTTGTTTGCCCCATGTGCGTATAAAGTACGCGATCCGGAATGTGTTTGTTCGTGTGGCTAAGAGTTCTTTCATCCTATCTTTTTGAATGATTGGTGTGAATATTTGTTCCACGAGAGGTGCAAATGTTTTTTCCCATTTTCCCGTTAGTATGGTATTTTGTTTAAAAGATACTGAGTTTTCTCTCGATGAGCATTTGTTTATTAAAGACGGAATGTCCCAACCTAGTTTAGCGGCTTGATGTTCGAGGAATGTCAAAGAACCATCGACGGCTAGTCCGAGGTATTGTTTCATGCTGTTCAGTAAATATTGGGACAAGGGGGGAAGAGTGCCTTCTGCCGGTAGTAAGCGAGTGGTTTCTTCCGGGCTTTTGTTCATTTTGTTTGTCCACGCGAGCCGTTCGAAAATGTCGTCGGGAGGGAGAATGTTTAGCGGGGAATTGATATCGATAGATGTTTTAGAATCTAGCAGGTAAGCCATGGCTTTGCCGAATAGGAATATGGGGTATTGGATGGGGCGATAGTCGTCGAATATCGTTTTATTTGATTCTCCTTCTGAAAAATATCGAAAGGCACGCGAGTAATCACCTTGATAAAGGTAGTACATTCCCAATAAGGATGCTCCCTCTCTGGTAGCGGGATTTACGTTGTCGGGAATTTGATCTGATTTGCCGGGAAGCAAGAGTGTTAGGATTGCCCGTGTATCTTGCAAGGTGGCATGAAAGAGGGGGGAGTTTTTGTGTATAACGGTAAATCGGTCATACCAACAAGCGATGGACGGGTTAGGATGAATCTGTTCGATTTGTAGCCGGACAATGTCCCGAAAGTGGCGTATAAGGTATTTTTCGGGAAATGTTGTTTCGAGATGAAAGGATGATTTCATCTTTGAGGCTGTGTTGAGAAGTTGCTGTTCATAAAAATGCGGGATCGGGAAATGGTCGTGATCCGGTAATTTTACATCAAAGAATATAGCTAGTATCCTCTCTCTCGTGGGGCGTCCTGTTCGATTTACTTTTTCCCAGAATTGTGGAGTGCTGACTTCTTGCTCGATATCGCGCCCCTCTTTTACCTGTTGCAGGAATAGTAGAATGGTTAATTCCAGAGCTAACATAGACGTGTAGTAATCATCAGTACTTCCGCCTTCCATGCAATACCAAACAATCTTAGCCTGTTGGAGCCTTTTGAAGGTCGCGTGTAATTCGGAACGGGGGGAAGTGACGTCAGGGAATAAACTTTCCATATCCTTCCTGTTGATAGGGCAACAAGAGTGTGCTAACATGTCTACGATAAGTTTTGCCTGACCGGATAATGATCGATAGACTTCCAATTGAGATTCGAATGAGATATCCATAAGTAATAAATATAGGTTTTTACAAATTTAAGAAAATAATTCCGGAAATGTATCTATGTAGGTATGATGTGTGTTGTTTTTGGTTATTTGATTACCTGCATTATTTTGTGATAGATTATATTATTATAAAGGATTATTATTACTTTTAGAGCGTGTTTGAAGAAGAAGGAATATAATCAGTGTTTAAATATTAAAGTGTTGTTGTATGAAAAGAGTAATGAAGACCTTATTATTTGCTATGGCAATTTTTTCGGGCGGACTATTTTGCTCGTGTTCTTGTAAAGTGGACAAGAAGGCGGCTCAAAAAGTGATGCCTATCGAGGTGCCCGTGCCGGAACGTCCGGCGGGACAGAAAGATGTGCTGGGGTTGGTGACTCCCAAGTTGGATACCGTGCGTGTCGGGTTTATCGGGTTGGGGATGCGGGGACCGGGAGCGGTAGAAAGATTCACGCATATACCGGGTACAAAAGTCGTGGCTCTCTGTGATATCGTTCCTGAACGGGTGGATAAGACGCAAGGGATATTGAGACGTGCCGGATTGCCGGAGGCGGCGGGGTATTCGGGAAGTGAAGACGCATGGAAGCAACTTTGCGAACGGGATGATATTGACTTGGTGTATATCGCCACGGATTGGCTGCATCACGCGCCGATGGCTATTTACGCGATGGAACACGGTAAACACGTGGCAATAGAGGTTCCTGCCGCCATGAATATGGAGGAGATTTGGGCGTTGATTAATATGGCGGAGAAAAAGCAATTGCATTGCATGATGTTGGAAAACTGCGTGTATGATTTCTTCGAGTTGACCACGTTGAACATGGCGCAACATGATGTCTTCGGGGAAATACTTTACGTCGAGGGTGCTTACATTCATAATCTTGACGAGTTCTGGGCTTATTACTGGAATAACTGGCGTATGGACTACAACCGGAAACACCGGGGGGATATTTACGCCACTCACGGCATGGGGCCTGCTTGTCAATTGCTGGATATCCACCGCGGCGATAAGATGAATTATCTTGTTTGCATGGACACGAAAGCTGTTTCTGCACCGGAGTATATCAAAAACAAAACGGGTGAAGAGGTGAAGGATTTCAAGAACGGGCAACACACGGTGACGTTAATTCACACGGAGAACGGTAAGACGATACAGATGCAGCATAACGTGACATCGCCCCGTCCGTACAGTCGGATGTACCAGTTGACAGGTACGAAAGGTTTTGCCAATAAATACCCGATACAAGGCTACGCCCTGCAACCCTCGCAGGTATCCTCGGACGTGATGCCGGATCACGAGAATCTGAACGCTCACGGTTTCGTGCCGCAAGAAGTGAAAAAAGCCTTGATGGAAAAATACAAACATCCCATTCAAAAGGAATTGGAAGAACAAGCCAAGAAGGTCGGCGGACACGGCGGCATGGATTTTATCATGGATTATCGCCTCGTGTATTGCTTGCAGAACGGTTTGCCGTTGGATATGGACGTGTATGACTTGGCGGAATGGTGTTGTCTCGGTGAATTGACCGCACTTTCACTGGAAAACAACAGTGCTCCCGTGGCAATTCCGGATTTCACCCGCGGCGGTTGGAATAAGATCAAGGGGTATCGTCACGCTTTCGTGAAATGAAAGGCGATGGAATGTTTTAGGAAAATACGGGATTAATGTTTCCGTTTTTATAAACAGGAGGAAGTGTCTGCTCGGGCACTTCCTTGTCTTTTTAAGATAAAATTGGACGGGAAATAGACGAGTGATTGTTTTTTTCTTTATTTTTGGAAAAATAAAGAGAGTGGTACTGGTGCATTATGTCTCAAAGTAAAGGTTATACTATCGAAAAGTTGGTGAAGAGGGATCCAATGGCTTTTCGTGCTTTTCATCAAGAGCACGTGAGATTATTTTGCCAGTTCTGTACACGGTTTATCGATGATCCGGAAGTTGTGCGGGATATTGTACAGGAGGCGTTTATCGCCATGTGGGAACGGATAGCCACCTTTCGAGAAGAGGCTCACGTGAAAGCTTTTCTTTATGCAACAGTACGGAATAAGTCCATGAATTATTTGCGGGATCGACGGGTAGAATTGCGGAGTCGGGAAAGGTTATTCCAGTTGCAGAGCGAAGCTGAATTTCGTGATATCGCTATCGAAGAGGAAATGTACGATTTTCTTTGCAAGAGGATTGAGATGCTGTCGGAGATGCAACGCGAGGTATTGTGGATGCATGTTGACGGGTTGTCTAACGAAGAAATTGCTAAAAAACTTAATATTTCCGTGAATACGGTTCTTACGCATAAACAACGGGCTAAGAATGAGTTAAGGAATTATATCCGTTATTTTTCTTTATGTATTACTATCTTTTTGAAAAAAAATAAAGATTTCATGTAGTCGTTTTCCAGCAGAAGCGTGTGTATATATAAAACGAAAGTATAAACACTTCTGTTATGGATGAAAAAGATACATACGGTAATATTGAAAAGTATAGTCTTTTATTGCAAAAATATTTTGACGGGCAGCTTACATCAGGTGAACGGAGTGAGTTGGCCGAGTGGTTATGGCGTGACAGAAGAAACAGGGAATTGCTGAGACGGTTGCGTGGAGGGAATATGTCTCGAGAAAAATATCGGGCTTACCAAAGAATAGATATAGAACGGGAATTTGAGTTGCTGACGCATCGTTACAAGAAAACGAGAAAGAGAAAGTTCGTTATTCGATGGAGCGGAGTGGCGGCAATACTGGTTTTAGCGTTGTGCGTGGGTTTACTATTTGATCGGGAAGTAAAACCGGAGGGGAGAATCGTGGTAAAAGAAGGAAAGGTACAAGCTGTGTTGACAACAGCAGACGGTAGTGTGATACCGATCAAGAAAGGAATGATTAAACCGGGAATAGAAACTTTCCAAATAAAGGATTCATTAAAAGAGTTATTTTATGAGCCGGTGGATAGGTCCGGGGATTCGGTACGTTATCATCGTTTGGATGTTCCAAGAGGAGGTGAGTACACGCTGGTTCTTGCTGACGGATCTTCTGTGCGTTTGAATTCCGAATCGAGTATTCGTTTCCCGGAGTGTTTTTCCGGTTCTACCAGAGAGGTGAAAATAGAGGGCGAAGTGTATTTCGAAGTTAAGAGAGATTCGAGTCGTCCGTTTATTGTGTATGCGAATGAATTGAAAATTGAAGTATTGGGAACTCGGTTTGGAGTTCGTGTTTACCCGGATGAAATGATGAATAATACAACTTTGGCTGAAGGGAGTGTGCGTGTCGTTTCCGGGAAGTCTAATATGGTTTTGCTCCCCGGTGAACAGGCTTACCTGATGAATGATAAACTGCATAAGCGAAAAGTGGATGTTGGTAAACAATTGGCGTGGGTGAACGGGTTGTTCGTCTTCGAACATGACAATTTATCGTATGTCGTGAAGCAGTTGACTCGTTGGTACGATGTGCATTTTCGTTTTGCGAATGAGAAGCTGAAAGATTATCAGTTCACGGGAACGGTAGGGCGTGATGAGGGGATAGACGGTATTTTGAATTTGATGGAAAAGATGAATGTAGTTTCTTTTGAAAAGAAAGACGGGTATTATATGATAAAAGAAAACGACAAAGTCAAGATGTATAATTAATATCTGACTTTGCCATTTTAAATTTAACAATACAAAATTATGGAAAAAAAACGAAGATTCCGATCTTTGAAGGATCGTATTATGCAAAAAAAAATGTTTGCTTGTACGGTGCTAATCGGGTTACTCTTTATGTTGCCCGTGAAAGCACAGGAAAAACAGCATCGTGTTTCGCTGACCGTAAATCAACAAACAGTAGTGGAAATCTTTAAACTACTGGAAGAACAAGTTCCTTACAAGTTTTTATATCATGACGCGGATATCCAGAAACTGGGAAAAAAGACGTTGACATTGAAAAATGTTCTTTTGACTATGGCTTTAGATTCTTGCTTGCAAGGAAGTTCTATCGGGTACGAGTTTGTTGGGACCTCTATCGTTTTCAAACGATTGGCAAAACAGGCGGGTAAAAAAGCCGTAACGATAACCGGAAGCGTGGAGGATGAATTCGGGAATCCCTTACCCGGGGTGACGGTCATTGTCGAGGGGACGACGATGGGGGTGACTACTGATGTGAACGGAAGTTTCGGGTTGGCTATCCCTAGAGTGAAGGAGGTTTCTCTTGTTTTTTCTTTCGTGGGGATGAAAAAACAGGTGGTTAAATTGGATGTGGATGTTTGGGAAGCGAAACAAGAGAAATTAAAGGTGGTGTTGGTTGAGGAGAATGTCCGCATGGATGATGTGGTAGTCACGGGATATGCCAATTTGTCGAGGCAATCTTTTACAGGTAACGCCAAGACTGTGACGGCAGAGGAGTTGAAGAAGGTTTCGCAGACAAACGTGTTGAAATCTTTGCAAGTGCTTGACCCGTCTTTTCGTCTGACAGTGGATAACGAGATGGGGTCAAATCCGAATGCACTTCCGAATATCAGTATCCGGGGTGCCTCGGGAATCGGTGTTACCGAATTTGACACGGAAGATCTTTCGGAGTCTTCTTTAAGGAATAACCCGAATCTGCCGACGTTTATCATGGACGGGTTTGAAGTGAACGTGGAGAAATTGTATGACTTGGATATTAACCGGATCGAGTCAATCACGATATTAAAAGATGCTGCGGCAACAGCCATGTATGGTTCCCGTGCTGCAAACGGAGTGATCGTGATCACGACAGTAGCCCCAAAACCCGGGGAAGTGTTAGTGACTTACAATTATAATTTGAATGTTCAGTTACCGGACTTGCGAGATTATAATCTGATGAATGCGCGAGAGAAGCTGGAGGCGGAGAAGGAAGCAGGACTTTTTGACGAGAGCGTGTGGGGAATCCGTTATTATAACGAGAAACTTCGTTTGCTGGAACAGGGTGTGGAAACGGATTGGTTGTATAAACCTTTGCGCAACGTGGCGAATAGTAAGCATTTTCTACGCTTGGAAGGTGGAGCGAAAGGATTGCGCTACGCGATAGACGTGAATTATCACGGGAATAACGGGGTAATGAAGGATTCCAAACGTAAAGTGTACGGCGTAGGCTTCGAGTTACAGTATCACATGGGGAAATTAACTTTCCGGAATGCGGCCGGGTACACGGGGGTAGACGAGAAAGAGTCACCTTACGGAAGTTTCTCGAATTACACGACCATGAATCCCTATTTGCCTTACTTGGATGATGATGGGACAATGTTGGAGATGATCCCCGTGCCGGGTAGTAATGATGTTGCTAACCCTTTGTATGATGCGACATTGGGAAGTTACGACAAGAAGAAGACAGAAGATTTTTATAATAATTTCAGTATCCAGTATTTTCTTAGCGAACGCTTGAATTTTAAGGCTACGCTGGCAGTTACCCGTAAAGTCGGAAATACTTCCAAGTATATTTCACCACAAGCCGGGAAATATGCCACGACGACTTACAAGGGTGAGTTGACTTTGGGGAATAATTCCGAAACTTCTTTTGACGGGAGCTTGTTTGGCTATTATAATGATGTGATTGATAATCATAGTATTAATCTCGCATTTGGTATTAATATACGGGAAAGGAAGAATGACGAGGAAACCTATTATTTGCGGGATCTTCCGGCCGGAGGTTTTTCAAGTCCTCAGTTTGCTAGAGAGATGGCTAGTTCTCCAAGTGCATTCGGGCAGACGAACCGACTTTTTGGAGCCATGATTTCTTTGAATTACACGTATAACAATATTTATCTGATGGATTTAACCGGACGTTTGGATGGAAATTCGTCATTCGGAAGTGATTCGAGATTTGCTCCTTTTTGGTCAGCCGGGTTGGGACTTAATATTCACAATTATGCTTTCGCGAAAGAATTGGATTGGCTTTCGGAGTTAAAGATCAGGGGTTCGTACGGGATTACCGGGAAGGCTGATTTCCCGGCAAAGACAGCTCGTACGGTGTACACGATGAACAGTGATTACGTGTATGCCACTGGTGTGGGAGGAAATATTGCTGCTATGGGAAACAAGAAGTTGAAATGGGAGAGAACGAATATCACGGATCTGGGAATTACAATCGGATTGTTTGGTGAGCGGGTGAAAGTAAACGGGACCTATTACTCTCGTCGCACTCTGGATTTAATTGCGGATATGTATATCCCTTCTTCGTCGGGTTTTCTTTCTTACAAGGATAACGTGGGAGAGATTTTGAACCGGGGATTTGAACTTGATCTTCGTTTGAAAGTACTCGGAAAGAAAGATATGTCGTTGTATGTAAATGGCAATTTGGCAAGGAACAAAAACCGGATTGAGAAAATTTCGGATGCGTTGAAATCGTACAACAAGCGTGTAGAGGAGAATTATTCCACGTACGCGAATGATAATAAGCCCATGTTAAAGTTTGTGGAGGGAGCTTCGACGTCTTCCATTTATGCTATGCGTTCTCTGGGGATAGATCCCCAAACCGGTAAAGAGATGTTCGTATCCAAAGACGGAACTGTGGGTAGTAAATGGATTGCTTCGGAGAATGTAGCAATAGGTGATAAGGAACCTAAAGTGAACGGAACAATTTCGACGAACTTCTATTACAAGGGAATAACGCTTGATCTTTATTTTACTTATACCTACGGGGGGCAGCAGTATAATCAGACACTTCAGTCCAAGATTGAGAATGCGAATATTGAGAAAAACGTGGATAAACGGGTGTTTACTGATCGTTGGAAAAATGAAGGGGATATTTGCCAGTTCAAGAGCCTGCAAGATTACCGGGAGTTTAGGAACCCGACAAGCCGTTTTGTGCAGGATGACAATACTTTAACATTCCAATCTTTGTCATTGGGATACGAGTTGCCGGAGCGGATAGTCCGGAAAATGTATCTTAATAGGGTACGATTCTCTTTTAATATGAATGATATTTTCAGACTTTCGACGATCAAGCAGGAGAGAGGATTATCTTACCCGTTCTCCAGAGGTTATAGTTTTTCTGTGAATATTGGTATTTAAACTCAAAAAATAGATGTTTATGAAGAAATATATCATTTTGGGCCTGTTGAGTATAGGTTTGTATTCATGCGACTCATGGCTGGACGTGAAGTCCGATCAAGAGGTGTACGAGGAATCTATGTTTGAGGAAAGCCGGGGATATTACACGGCATTGAACGGTTTGTATATTCTGATGTCGGAGGGAACCCTGTATGGAACGAATCTGAGTTACGGTGCTATGGAAGCATGGAGTCGGAGTTATGATTTGGATAATGGTAATCTGACCACATTCACGGATCTGGCAAATCTTAGATACCGAAATTCCGGTCCCACGGATTTGGGCAAGGCTATCTGGTTGCGTTGTTACAAAGTTATTGCCGAGGCGAATAATTTGATTCAGAATCTGGAAGCGGATAAAGATGTTATTTTTAAATATGGTGATGTAACTCGGAATATGGTCTTGGGTGAAGCCTATGCGATAAGGAGTCTGATGCATTTTGAGATCGTGCGTATCTTCACGAAGGCTCCGGTTATTGATCAGGGTGGAGTAACGGCAACCGTTCCTTACGTGACGGAATTTCCGTCCCATGTGAATCCGCCTGTGCCTACCAAAGATATACTGGAGTTTGTGATTAAAGAGTTGGAGGCGGCAAGGGAGTTGGTGAAGCCTTTCGATCTGGATGACAAATATCCCGGTTCGATTTCGTATCAAGATCGGAACGTGGACAGACGTTTGAAGTTGGAAGTGGCAGGAGAGATCACTGTGAATCACGCTAATGAAGAGTTTTTCCGTTACCGGGCAGATCGTTTGGGATATTATCCGATCACGCAATTGCTGGCTAGGGTATGTCTGTACGCGGGCGATAAAGACAAAGCTTATGAATATGCCAACGAGATCGTGGAGATGGTTAATACGCAGACCGTTTATGACTTTACGGCTCCCGGTTTTATCGGCAATCCCGAGATTGCGGCTTCGACCGTGCACCCACGGCTTCACGAGGAAATTATTTTTGGCGTTTATAACTCCAAATTGTCTGATTTGACGGAGTATTATTTTGGTAAGAACGTAACGACGAATAGATTACGGATCAAAGACCCGAATGATCTTTTCGATAACCCGAATGATGTCCGGTTAAAAGCGATTGTTGACCGTATGCCGACCAAGTTTTCGTTGGCCGGCAGTAACGAGGCAGACATGAAACGGGCAAGTACGACCGTTCCGGTGATGCGTATTCCGGAGGCGTATTATATTGCAGCCGAATGTATTTTTGATAAGGATAAGGCAAAAGCTTTGGAGATATTTCACAAGGCATTAGAAAAACGTCTTAATCAAGTTTATAACTTACCGGAGAACGTGGATAAAGAGCGTTTCATGGATGCTCTCGTGGAAGAGTATAGACGAGAATTTTTGTGCGAAGGTCAATTGATCTATCTATACAAACGGCTTAATATCCCGATGCGGATTTCGGGTGGAGAGTTCGTTCACGACGGTAAGTTGGTAATGCCTGTTCCGGACACGGAATCGGGGATCGAGTAATAATGTTGAAACTATTAAATAGAACGATATATGCGTACGTGTTTATTTATTCTTTTGAACGTGTTGTTCTTTATCGGTTGCGAGAAAGAGAAAGCAGAGCTTTTTACCGATACGAGATATATAAAATTCCGTTTTTACAACGATTTGGGTGATGATTATTATAAGATAACATATTCTTTTGCTTACGAACCGGATGAAGTACAGGAAAAAGAGTTGCGGGTTCCGGTGGAGTTCCGGGGATATTCCTTGACGGAGGGTTTGACTTATTCTGTGGCTGTCGACACGGGAACCACTTTGCCGAAGGATTGTTTCAAACTGGAAGAGAATCAGGTGTTTTCGGCTAATTCGGGGGCTGTCGATTCTTTAAAAGTGACCTTGTTAAGAAACGAGATTCTGCAAGAAACGAGTAAAATGTTGCGTCTGAAGTTGGTTTCGAATGAAAATTTCGAGACTTACATGAAGGATTCCCTGTTCGTGGAAATTACGGTGGATGATATTTTCACGAAGCCAGCGTGGTGGGATGATGCTATCAAAGAGGCTTATTTGGGAAAATACTCGGCGCTTAAATATCAGGAGTTCATTGCCGAAACGGGAATCACGGATTTCGGCATTTTGGATGCTTCGGAGAAACGGCATTATGCACTGGTGTTCAAACGAGCTTTGGAGAAGAGTCC
>OGYC01001997.1_pt1 | contig 15199 bp, 10 predicted proteins | sample 1576461 | NCBI WGS metagenome assembly OGYC01 (sample SAMEA3541569, study PRJEB24748) | human gut metagenome | biome: human gut; feature: human-associated habitat; material: faeces | place: China | collected 2012 | reverse complement strand
ACAGCGACAAGGGCAGTCTTGGCGAGGACGGAAACGGCAAGTTCGATTATGCGACCGCCATCAAATATACCGACAATGCAACAAAGCATATCTTCGGACTTCCAATAGATGTTACGGTGACAGGCGGCGACGGCTCGCTCTATCATCATGTGACAGCGAAGTATAACACCAACTACGCCAACCACATCACCCAAATTACGCAGCAGTTGAATGACGGTGCGGCGGTTACTGATTACAAGTACGACTCTTACGGCAACATCATCCAGAAGACCCTCCCTGCCAACGGCAAGGGACAGCGCATGTGGTACAAGTACCGCTATGAGCCGGAGATGAACATGTACGTTGAGCGTATTGACGATGCGTGGGGTTACCGCAGCGAGCAAGGCAATTTTGACTATCGCTATGGTATAGCCAAGGAGCATCGCGACCTCAACAACTTCTACTATGAGACTGATGTTGATGACCTCGGTCGCATTACTGGCGTGCGTGGTCCAAATGAGTTGGCTACGGGCGTGCCTTATGCCATCGCCTTTGAATATCAGCCTTTGGCTACCTTTGGTGAGAGTGGCATTACCGCTCCTGCATACGCAGTGACCAAGCACTACGACATCCAGCATCCTAACGATGACTTGGAGACCGTTACGTTCGTTGACGGTTTCGGAAGAGCCGTGCAGGTGAAGAAGGACGGTGTTGTGACAAGTGCATCCAAGGGCAACTCTGCCAAGGATGAGAACGTGATGATAGTCAGCGGAAGAAACGTGTATGACGCTTTCGGACGTGTGGCAAAGGCTTTCTATCCTACAACGGAAGGAACTGGATCGAAATCAACGTTCAGCAAGTCATTTGACAATGTATCTCCAACGGTTACTGTTTATGACGTGCTCGACCGTGCTACCTCAGTGATATTGCCGGACAACTCTACGACAACTACGGCATATACTGTTGACAACGGCAGTCATGCACTTGTTACAACCGTAACAGACGCACTCCATAATGTGCAGGCTACCCATACCAATGGCAGCGGCAAGACTGTCAAGTCCATCCAGCACAGCGGTCCGGACGGTGAGATTACCACCACATTCGAGTATGACGGCATCCAGCGGCTTGTAAGGGTTACTGACACCGAGGGCAACGTGACCACATCCGTTTACGACATGGGCGACCGCCGCACGGAGGTCAGCCACCCGGCAAGCGGCATCACCTCGTTCACTTACGACCCGCTCGGCAACGTGCTCACCAAGCAGACGGCGAACATGGCGGAGGAAGGCAAGATGATCACCTATACCTACGACTATCACCGTCTGACGGGTATCAGTTATCCCGACCATCCGGAAAACAACGTCAAATATTACTATGGCGGACGCAACGCCTCCCACAACCGTATCGGCCGACTGATGATGCGTGAGGACGGAACGGGTGCCATCGAATACTTCTACGGCAAGATGGGTGAGGTGACAAAGACACGCCGCACACTTATCGTACCTAACCAGGCGATTGCCACCTACGTTACCCAATGGACTTACGACAGCCACAACCGCCTCCTGGAGATGATCTATCCCGACGAGGAAAAAGTGACTTACTCCTACAACCTTGGTGGCCTGCTTGAGAAAGTCCGTGGTGAGAAGTCATACGGCTATGACTACATCACCAAGCTGGGCTATGACAAGTTCGAGCAGCGCAGCTACCTGAAGTATTGCAACGGTGCGGAGACGTTCTACACTTACGACGACCGCCGTCGCCTGAGCAACCTCGCGGTGAACAGCGGCAACAAGACCATCATGGACAACGACTATACCTTTGATGCTGTCAGCAATGTCCTTTCGGTGGCTAACAATGCCTCGCTTCCTGCCAGCGGCAATGCCGGCGGCCGGATGTCGCATGCCTATACCTACGACGGACTGTACCGTCTCGTTTCCGCTACGGGTACTTATACAGGAGCCGACAGCAAGTCTGCGTCCTACACCCTTGCCATGGGCTACGACAATATGCACCGCATCAAATCGAAGAGCCAGCATCTGACTCAGGACAACGTGCAGTTCAACGGCACGCTCAATGTAGGCTATGACCTGTCATACACATACGGTACTGAAGCCGGTAAGAAATTCCAACTTGCAAGTGTTAAAGATGTGAATTATCGCACGGAAGAGACTCCGGGAGACAATAATATCGAAAACAATCACGTATATTTGTATGACAAGAACGGAAATCTTGTATATGTGAACACCGGACGTATGATGAAGGATGGACATAATGAAGTCGGCACAAGAGAGCGCAAGCTCATCTGGGACGAGGAGAACCGTCTGCTCGCGGTGGACGACAACGGCTTCGTGTCCAACTACTGGTATGATGCCGACGGTGAGCGCACGGTCAAGACTTCCGGCGAAAGCGACCAGGTGTATGTCAACGGAGTCTTCTCTGGCGGCTCCACCAATACCGCGAAGTTCTCGCTCTATGTCAGCCCGTATCTCGTGGCCAACCAAGGCGGCCGTTACACCAAACATATCTACGCAGGCAGCCAGCGCATCGTGTCAAAGGTCGGCGATTTCGCCTCCTACGGCTCTGACCCGCGCCGCATTGAGTATGCAGGTGCCAACACTGACGGTCTTTCTGTCAACTATAAGGCTAAGTATGCGGCACAGCAGCAGGTAATCAAGGACAATTACAAGACCTTTGATGTACCTTACAACGGTACCGACAACGACAACTACGCCGACGGAGAGGGATTCTGCTGCAACGACGGCTCTATGGAGGCGGCGGTTGCTCAGGCACGGAAGGCACAGGCACACGCAGTTGCCAAGTCTTTCAAAGACCCTGACAACTACGAGAACCTGCAGTTCTTCTACCATCCTGACCATCTTGGAAGTTCCAGCTTCATCACCAACCTTGAAGGCGAAGTGGTACAGCACATCGAGTATGTGCCGTTCGGAGAGGTTTTCATAGAGGAGCGCAACAGCGTGTGGAACACGCCTTACCTCTTCAATGCGAAAGAGTTTGACGAGGAGACCGGTATGTACTACTATGGTGCGAGGTACTATGAGCCAAGGTTGAGTCTATGGATGTCAACCGACCCAATGGAAGAAAAGTATCCGGATTATTCAACATATATTTATGCGGCACAAAATCCTATTGCATATTCAGATCCTACCGGTATGGAGATTAGGGGTGTAACTAAAAGTGACGCTGAAGAATTCAAAAGCGATGTTCATTTAATTTTAGGAGATTCGAAGTTTGATAATTTACGTTCTTTGATTTCATTGAAAGGTAAAAAGTTCCAACAAATTCCTGACGCAGCACTGGCAGACGCTCTTGATGGTGTAACTTGCTCAGAAGATGAAATGGCATATATTAGCTTACTCGTCAATACCATTAATTCTAAAGAAGTTCATTCAATAGAATATTTGAAGGATGGAGAAGAAGTTTCATCAAGCGGGTACTCAGATATTAATAAGTATCTGAACAGTATTGACCCTGATAGTAAAATTGGAGATGCATTCAGAAAACGAGAAGAACGTTCTGATGGGTCTACACGCTACTATTACGATGATGCCACCATTCAAACTCTTGGAGGGGAAGGATTCAATGTCCCAACATCTAAAGGATCGCATTCTTTTATTAGGGGTGTCCAAGATAAGCTTAAGGCCGTAACATCTGCACATGAATTATTGGGTCATGGACTACCATCTGCAAGAAAAGAAAGTCCTGTACATAATAATACAAACGCAATTAGAACGGACAATCTTGTAAGGAGATTGCTCAGACTCCCCCAAAGAGATGGATCAGACCATGCCGGAGGAAAAGATATTGTAAGTCCTTATAGTTTGCCTTATACTAAATAACAACAAGCATTCGCTAAACTTGGTATATGTAGAACCATATACCAAGTTTAGCAATACTATATATTAAAGCAATAGGAATATGAGAGAAATTTTGTTTTTTTATATTATGTTCATCGTGGTCGGAAACAGCAAGGTTTTTGCTGAGCCTAATACGGTACAGGGAAACAGAGAATTAGTATCTGCTATTCTCAATAAAATGCCAGAATCTACAACTAACGAGTCGAAAATTGTTTTTGGTATTAAAGAACAATTTTATTTGATAGTTGTCAACGATACCATAGGTACTGAATATTTTGTGACGATTGATACACAAAATAAGAATTTTGAACTGATTCCCGTCAAGTTTAATGATAATGGCAACAGTAGAGGGTCGGTTGCTAAATACTTTGCCAATATTCAATATTTGGACGAACCAAATCAGGGAAAAATTGGAAGCAAATTTCAAGCTGGGTATCCCGCATATTTTGCTTTTATAAACGGGAATTGTATTATTAAGGATATGATATTTGACTCAATATCTATACCAAGTCCCTTACCGATTGATTTGTTGGTGTTTCTTAATGAAGAAATTATACGAGAAATTAGATTATGGTATCGACAACTATAATGACTAAATTATAAAATAAAGTAAAATCTAAAATGATGAGCAATCAGGTGTATGTCAACGGAGTATTCTCCGGCGGCTTCACCAACACGGCGAAGTTCTCGCTCTATGTCAGTCCGTATCTTGTGGCTAATCAGGGCGGTCGTTACACCAAGCATATCTACGCAGGCAGTCAGCGCATCGTGTCGAAGGTCGGCGATTTCGCCTCTTACGGTTCTGACCCTCGCCGCATTGAATATGCCGGAGCCAATACTGATGGTCTTTCGGTAAACTACAAGGCTAAGTATGCGGCACAGCAACAGGTAATCAAGGACAACTACAAGACCTTTGATGTACCTTATAACGGAACCGACAACGACAACTATGCCGACGGTGAAGGATTCTGCTGCAATGACGGCAGCTTGGAGGCAGCGCAGTCACGTGTAATGGCAAGAGCAATGAAGAACAACTTCCAAGAAGGCGACTCATACGAGAAGATGCAGTTCTACTACCACCCAGACCATTTGGGTAGCAGTAGTTACATCACCAACCTTGATGGCGAGGTGGTGCAGCATATCGAGTATGTTCCTTTCGGTGAGGTTTTCGTTGAGGAGCGCAACAACATTTGGAATACACCTTATCTTTTCAATGCGAAGGAATTCGATGAGGAGACTGGATTGTATTACTATGGGGCGAGGTACTATGACCCAAGGGTGAGTTTGTGGATAAGTACGGATCGCTTCGAGGAAAAGTATCCAAATGTTACAGCATATAGCTTTACAGCTAATAATCCTATGAAGTTTTTAGATATAAATGGAGATAGTTTGAGAATCGAAGATAAGAAACTGTCTTTATTGTATATTAGTGGAAACTTATATAATCAAAATGGACAAAAATATGATGGTAAAATTAGTGGGTTCATGAAAAAGGCTGTTTCCGCCTTAGATGTAATACGAAAAGGTACAGAAGGGGAAAATATGATTTCTGAGCTTCAGTCATCCACTAATAATTTTATCATTAAAAAAGGACAAAGTAAGTTTACTGCAGCAAATAATCATAAGGCATATAGTAATCAATTTATGAATGATCCATCTGTTGCATCTACAAAAGAAGTATTGCTTAAAGCAGGAATTGATTTATCAGGAGGTTCTGGAGGCGTAATATCATGGAATCCTAATGGTTCTATATTGGCGACTCTAAATGGTGGAACAATTAGTGAAGAAACTGATTTGGCGCATGAAATGTTCCATGCTTTAGATGCCAATAGAGGACTTTTAGACAAACGTTCATACAACGGTTTGGAACGTAGTGAATGGCAGGCTGTATATCGTGAGAATATATTGCGTGGACAACTAAACCGACCTTTAAGAACTTATTATATAACAACAAAAGACCCGTCAGGTAATTATGTTGGGGGCGATGGCCCTTCTATGTTAGCAGGCAAGAATATTCCAATTTTGCCATATTGGTATAAAAAGTAAAATAATTCGTACGATGAAATTGCTTACATATTTCATCGTACGAATATGTTATAATTAAAAACATAGAACAGATGAAAATAAAGTTAACATTATTATATTTTTTATTATTAGTAACATTTTCTGCAATTGCAAATTATAATTTGCCTAAGGAGAAACTCAAAAAAGTCAAGTTACACTTAAATAATAAAACTTTCGAACTCTGTGTACCTAAAGGATACATGTTGTCAATCAACTATACAACAGAAGAAATTGAATATTTATTTAGGTATCAAGATTCTTCATGTATCTATTTAAGTGGTTTCTTTTATTGTAAAAATGAACGAAATATAAATCTTTTAGGGGATAGTATATATAATCTTCGTTTTCAAAATACAAAACTAATTAAAGAAATTAACGAGCTTCTTACAAAGAACAAAATTCCTATAAAACCAGATACAATTAAATTAAAGGGAATTCAAGAAAATCAATTAATGTGGAAGGATATTCTATTGAAAGATATAAGTGTAGGCTATTATAATGTGTCGAAAATAAATGTCGCCTTATTTGATAGGTCAATATCGTCATTGAAACAGAAAATGAAATAATTAAAAATTGAAACCTCCCTATGAAGAATATGAGGCATCCAGGCTTTGGGAATTTGTAAATCTTCAATAGAAGATTTAGTTGAAAACAATGATATTGAGCTTTTTACTCCGATAGAGTATATTGTAGGTCATATTTGCAAAAATATATCCTCAACCGATATAAATAGTGGAGAAAAGTCGCCCAAATAGAGCTTTTCATCATATTAGAAATGTCTAAATGGAAGAGAGTGTAAAACCGTGTCAAGCTATAACAATTATAGTCCAACACAGTTTATTTTACACTCTCCTCTCCATACTTTCTTATTCAAAAACACAGGGTTTCCATCAATACCCTTTAAATACATTCCATTTTTATCTCCGAATTTTATTGGGTTGGCTGCGCACCATAAATATGGACTCATTTCATAGTATTTTTCAGCAAGGGGGTCTTGGGATGTTGTCCGGCCGATCATAGAGTCGTAGAAGCGGGCGTGGCTGTCGTAGAGGTCGAGAGAGTTCTCGCCAGACCAAATATTGCCTATTGAAGGCAGCAAAGCGAAAAAGGCAACAAGGTAAAAAATAGATATTTTCTGCAGCCTCATAAAGTTACTTATTTTTTGCTAAATTAAGTAATCTTTTGAACACGTGAAACAAATAAGATATGTTATGCAACATGTCTGCGTTGTTTTTGGCAATCCCCTCTTAGCCAGCACAAATATAAAAACAATGCCGTGACCAATTGCCATTTTCCGGTGACGTAAAAGCGGAACGGCATTCCGGACGTTCGAACGTCCGGAATGCCGTTTTTTTGGCTCACTTTTCAGCGTGCTGTTTTCTGAATCGTTTAGATTGCCTGCTCCACCGCCCAGGTGAAGGCTCGCAGTCCAAGCTGCGGGCTTGCCGCGTCGATGTCGTGCAGCCGGTTGAGCAACGTGTCCACCTTGCTGTCGTCAATCACGGTGAGCAACGCCCCGTTGAGCGTTGGCCACGCATGGCTGCCGAGGTGTGGCTCTCCGCCGCGCTGTCCAGCCCCGACGAGCGACGGCCATCCGGTAAATCCTTTGATGTCGAGTTCGCGCATCGCTGTCAGCACGTCGTCTTCGTGCGCTTGGTTGTATGCTATAAATACTGCTTTCATTGTCTTATTTCTTTAACGTTTTCAACTCTTTTTTGCGTGCACGCTTGATGCCGATGCGGGCAAACACGCTATAGAGCGTCGGGATAATGATGAGGGTGATGAGCGTGGAGAACGACAATCCCCATGCCACCGACATACCGAGGGCGCGCCACATCTCGGAACCTTCGCCCTTGCCCACTGCCATAGGAATCATACCGATGACGGTGGTTAGGGTGGTCATAAGAATCGGGCGCAGACGCGAGCGTCCGGAGGTCACGATGGCGTTGACGAGACCGAGACCGCGCTCACGGCAGAGCATGATATAGTCGATAAGCACAATACCATTGTTGACCACAATACCGATAAGCATCAGCAAGCCAAGCATCGCCATGATGCTGAGCGGTGTGCCTGTGACAAAGAGTCCCATCAGCACGCCGGTCAACGCAAACGGGATTGAGAACATGATGACAAACGGATAGGTCAACGACTCAAACTGCGATGCCATGATGATGAACACGAGTACGATGATCAATGCCATGAGCATTATCATATCGGAGAACGTGTCCTGCTGGTCTTCAAACGTTCCGCCGAACTGCCATGTGAAGTCGGCAGGCATGTCTATCTCGCCCATCGCCTTGTTGGCTGCCTTGACCACATCAGAGAGAGCGTAGCCTTTGGCCACGATGCATTTCACCGTGATTACGCGCTCGCGGTCGCGACGCTCGATGGTTGGCGGTGTCTGCGACTCGACCACCTTGCCAAGGTCGCGTATTTTGATGCCCTTGCCTTGACTGTTGTAGATGGTTATGTTCTCGATGTCCTCAACCGACTGGCGGAACTTTTTGTCGTAGCGCACACGAATTTTATATTCGTCTCCGTCCTCGCGATAGTTTGTCAGCGCGCTGCCTGTCACGCGGTTGCGGAGATAGGAAGCGGCTGTCTGCATGTTAAGTCCGTTGAGGGCGAGCTTCTGGCGGTCGAAGTCGACGCGGTATTCGGGAGTATACTCGTCGCGGCTGATGCTCACCTGCGAGCAGCAGTCCTCGCTGAGCATCTTTGCCGACACGTCGGAGGCAATGCGGTCGGACGTAGTGAAGTCGTAGCCATAGATTTCGATCTCCACCGCCGCCTCGCCGCCGATTCCGCCGCCACCGCCACCGGCGGCAACGTTGAACGTGCGGATTTCAGGATACTGGTTCAGGTCGTGGCGGATAGCATCGCAAATCTCGCTGAGCGACCGCTCGCGCTCCGTCGAGCGCACGGTGCTGATGTTGTATTGCAGGATGTTATTGCCGTTGTCCTGCATACTGCCGAAGATGTTGTCCTCGCCGGCCTGTCCCTCCGAGAAACTTACCGTAGTCACCTCCGGACAGTTGCTTTTCAGCTGCTCATAGATGCGGAAACCAAGAGCGCGCGTCGTTTCCTGACGCGTGCCGGCGGGCAGCTTGACGGTGATGCCGATTCGCGAGTTGTCCTGCTGCGGGAAGAACTCCGTCTTTATCTGCGGCATCAGCACCACTATCGACGCGACAAACAAGCCTACGATGATGGCAAGCGTCGCCCAGCGATGGCGCAAGGCTGTGCGGAGAAGCGCGGCATAGCCGTCGGTCACTTTTTTCAGGAATGCGTCAAACGGGTTTGACACCATTTTCTGGAACAGGTTGTATTTCTTGTCAAGACGCAACATCAACGAGCAGAGGGTCGGTGTCAGTGTGATGGCGCCGATGGTCGATACCGACAGGATGATTGTCACCATCCATCCCAACTGCTTGAACATGATTCCTGCCATACCGCTGATCATGGTCAGCGGCAGGAACACGGCAATGGTGGTGAGCGTGGAGGCGATTACGGAGATTGCAACCTCGTTGGTGGCAAACATCGCCGCCTGGCGCGGACGGCTGCCGCGCTCGATGTGGGTGGTGATGTTCTCAAGCACCACGATGGCGTTGTCGACCACCATACCGATGGCTATCGAGAGCGCACTCATCGAGATGATGTTCATCGTGTTGCCGGTGGCAAGCAGATAGATGAGCGCCGAAAGCAGCGAGATTGGAATTGTGAGCACAATCACAAACGTGGCGCGCCAGCGTCCGAGGAACAGCAGCACCACAAAGCTGACAATGAGCATCGTGATGAGGATGGTGTGCTTCAGCGATTCTATCGTGTTGATGATATAGTCGGACGTGTCGACAATCAAGCCGATATGCACATCGCTCGGAAGGTTTTTCGCTATCTGTGTCAGACGGGCTTTAACAGCCTTGGAAATCTCGACAGAGTTGGCTCCCGACTGCTTCTGAACGATAATCATGCCGCCAAGTTCGCCGTTGGTATACGCCTCCTGGGCGCGCTCCTGCGGCGCGTCGTCGATATGCGCCACGTCGCGCAGATAGACCGGTGTGCCGCTGTAGGTGCCCACCACGAGGTCGAGCATCTCGTTGACGTCGGCAAACTCTTTCTGCACACGCATTGAATAGACATTCGAGCCGATGTCGATTGTGCCCGCCGGCACATTGAGATTCTCGGCGGCAAGCACTTGGCTTATCTGCTCTATCGAAATGCCATAGGCATCGAGTTTGTAAGGGTCGCAAAGCACCTGTATCTCACGGTCGGGGATACCGGAAATCGAGACCGATCCAACGCCCGACACGCGTGCCAGAGGCGTTGCCACCTGGTCGTCGAGAATCTTATACAATCCCGTCATGCTCTCCTTTGCCGACACGGAAAGGATGAGGATAGGGATGTCGTCGGTGCCGAACTTGAACAGAATAGGCTTCTGCGCTCCGTCGGGGAGCGTGGTGACGCGGTCGAGTTTGTCGCGCACGTCGTTGGTTGCCACATCGATGTCGATGCCGTATTCAAACGTCAGCGTGATGATGGAGATGTTTTCCTTCGACTGCGACGTGATGTGCTTCAAGTCGCTCACGCCGTTAAGCATATTTTCCAGCGGACGCGTGACATTGGTTTCTATGTCCTCCGCGCTCGCACCTGAATAGGTGGTCATCACCATGATGGAGTTGGTCTCGATGTCGGGATAGAGGTCGATGCTCAACCGCGTCAACGAGAATAGTCCGAAGATGGCGATGCCGAGGAAAATCAGGATTGTTGTGATTGGCCGCTTGACGGCTGTCTGATATATACTCATAGGGCAATCCTTTTGTTATTTCTTCACAATCTTCACTTTGGCGCCGTTTTTCAGGCGCGACTGCCCAGCCACGACAACCGTTTCGCCGGGATTCACTCCGCTAAGGATTTCATATTCGGTGTCGAGACGCTGTCCGAGCTCCACTTTGCGGTACTCTGCCTTGTCGCCCTTGACAACATACACATAGCGGTCGCCAGAGCCTACAAGTTTCTGGACGGCGCGGTCGGGCACCACAACGTGCTTGGCGCGTCCGTGATTGATAGTGACACGGGCATACATTCCCGGGCGCACACGCTCGTCGGCATTGGCAATCAGAAGCTCGACGGTGAATGTGCGGGTCGACGGGTCAATGGTCGGATAAACGATATTGACCTTGCCGGTAAACACCTCGTTGCCGTAGACATCGAGGGTGAAGTCTACGTTCATGCCTTTCTTTATTTTGGTGAAGAGCGACTCCGAGACGTTGACCTTCATCTTGACAGGGCGGATTTTCTCCACCACAAAAATCGGGCTGGCGCCGCTGTACATGTCGCCGCTGTCGTAGTTGCGCTGCGACACGACGCCGCTGATAGGACTGATGAGACGCGTGTTCTCGGCAAGGTTTTCATAGTTGCGGCGCGAGATGTCGTATGCCATCTTTTTGGCGTCCCATTCCGACTTTGAGCATCCTCCGATTTTAAACAGCTCGTCCACACGGTTGAACTCAAGATGGTTGTTTTCCATCTGCAGGCGCACCTGGTCGAGGTTTGCCGGATCCATATCGGCAAGTTTCTGTCCTGCCGACACGTGCTGTCCCACCTCCACATACACCTTGCGTATGCGCATAGGCGACTGCGGGGCGATGTTGTTTGTCACGTTGGCTTCCACGGTGCCTGTGAACGAATTGACCTGGTCCACCTCGCGGTAGTCTGTTTTTGCCACCTCCACATTCATTGTGCCGTCGGCGGCTTTCTTTTCCTCTTTGGCTTTGTCGCCGCCGGAGCATGCCGTAGCGGCGATGGCGACAGCCATTGTCATGGCAATCTTGTTGAGTGTCTTGATATTCATTGGGGTTCTGTTTTATTTTTCGTAAGTGTATTCCGTGCCGAGAGTCTCGTCAAGCTGCGCCTGCGCCACAAGATATGAGTAGACCGCCTGGCTGCGGTTGAGTTGCGACTGTGTGAGCGCCAGCTGCGAGTCGTTGACCTCGAGCAGCGTGCCGGCGCCGGTGTCGTAGCGCTTCACGGCGATGTCGTAGCCCTTGCGCGCCTGGTCGACACTTTTGCATGCCGACTCATACTGGCGTATGCCTGTGCGCATCTTGTCGACGCTCTGGCGCACGCCCACCATCAGGTTGCGCTCGGTGTCGAGGCGCGTGAGGGCAAGTTGGTCAATCTGCACTTTTGTCTGCTTCAACGAGTTGTAGCGGCGTCCGCCGGAAAAAATCGGGATGTTGAGCGACAGTCCGAGCGTTGAATACGGATTCCAACGATAGTCCTTGAAGCGGAAATCGTTTGCCATCGCGTTCCATTGGTATGCGAACGACAGGTTGAGCGTCGGATAATAAGCGGACTTCGCCACGTCGCGCGACTTGAGCAGTTGCCGCTGCTGCAGGTCGATTTGCCGCAACGATGAGTTCTGGGCAAGCATCGTGGTGTCTACCTTCATATAGCCGTCATAAAGGCGGTCGGTATAGTCGTTGAGCGACCCCGTGCAATCGATGCTCATGTCGAGATCCACTCCGATGAGCGCTTTCAGCCGCCATTTGGCAAGCACAATGGAATTTTCGGCGTCAAACAGACTTGGCTCCACATTTTTCACCGCGACGTCGGCGCGGATAAGGTCGTATTCCGACGACAGTCCCTGCTGGTATTTCTGGTTGATGTCGTCATATTTCTTCTTTGCGTTGTCATAGTTCTCCTTGAGTGCGTCGCGGCTTGCCTCGGCGAGCATCACGGCATAGTATGCCTGCTTCACCTGCGACACCATGGAGATGCGCGACTGTCGCGACTTTTCCACCGCAAGCTCAACATCGTCGGCAGAGATGCTCAGCTGTTTCCACAGTTGGGCGTTGACAAGTGGCAACGAAAGCGCGAAGCCTGCCGACCACGTATTGTCCATTCCCACCTTGATGCCGTCGCGCATCGCCGACGCGGCTTCCGTGCCTTCCGCTCCCTCCGTGCCTTCCGAAGAGCCGCCACCGAATCCTTTCATGTCGCCCATATACATCACCTGCTTTTTCAACGTGCGGTTGTAGCCGGCTGAGAAGTCGAGGGTTGGCATAAGGCTGGCGAGCGTGCCTTTCTTGGCATACTCCTGCTTGGTGATTTCACTGTCGGCAACCTTCACCGTCGGGTTGTCGGATAGGGCTATACGCACAGCATCGTCAAGGGTCAGCGTGGTGGTCTGCGCCACAGCTGTCGACGCCAGAGCCACTGACGCCGCCATTAGGATTGTCTTGATTGAGTTGGGTCTCATCGCGAGTATAAAATAGTTTAGTAGATAAACAAAAAAAGGAACCGACTTTTCTGTCGATTCCTCTGGGTGGGTGTTGACGGATTCGAACCGCCGACCCTCTGCTTGTAAGGCAGATGCTCTGAACCAGCTGAGCTAAACACCCGTTTGTTTCCGAAAGCGTTGCAAAGGTACGACTATTTTTTGAATCCACAAATTTTCCGGCAACTTTTTTTCAAAAAATTCGTTTTTTCCTCCATTTTCGCCATTTTCCCGCTTCCAATCGACAATCTTGGCACAAATATATAGCATAGGGGCATATCTACAAATGATATATATCATATACTCCGTCTCTGTTCGCATATTTACCACTATTTCACGAAAAAGCGAAAAAAGAGGTAACGTAAGAATGGTATTGTTAAAACGACGGAATATTTTCGAACTTTGTGCCATGAAACAATGGAAACGCTGGCTGGCTACCGTACGCGGAGCGAAGCGGATGCGTGCCGGAGGTTCGCCACTACTTGTGGCCGGACGGCTTCCCACGGATGGTTACGATGCCGCTGACTCAACTTTTCTCGCTAAAATATTTTCCGTGATTTATACAACCGCTCTTCGGCGGTAGATTATTCTTCCGCACCCTGACCCCAGGTAGGCTTGCCAACCTGGGGCTATGATTATACAACCGTCCTTCGGCGGTTGCCTCCATCACCGGATTGCCATTGATAAACTGCCGAAGTACGGTTTAATATGTCAGCACGGGGTTGGCTCGCCTACCCCGTGACACCGGTGGCATGCGCAACGCGGTGCCGCTGAAGCACATGACATCATTAACCGCCACCGCTCCAATTGAAGTAGCATTGCCCTCAACCACCGCATCGGCAACAATCCAGCATCCGACGTCCGCAACGCGGACGCGCTTTCAGTTAACCCCGGACCGCGTCCGGGGCTGTGACTCCTGCCCGGCATGCACCGCAACGCGGTGCCGCTGAAGCACATGGCATCATTAACCGCCACTGCTCCAATTGAAGTAGCATTGCCCTCAACCACCGCATCGGCTGATGATAATCCGTATCATATACGAGGAGCAACCAGTAGAAGAGGTTATTCTTAGTTTGACACACATGAGGAATATTTAGAGGGTGTGCATTCTATTTTTCCATGCACACCCTCCGTTATTTTTTAGTTATTCGTTTGCTGTATCAGTTCTTCACGCGCTTCACGCCGTCTACGATGTAGATGCCGGCAGGCAGGTCGTCCCACTGCTGGGTCAGCTTTACGCCGTTAAGGTTGTAGATGCCTTGCTTGCGGGCGGGCACGTCGGCTGTAATGGTGCCGATGCTGTTGTTGACAGGCTCAATCACCACCTTGTCGGTGACCGCCTCGCCGTTGAGAGCAACGGCGTGCACATTTGCATCAAAGGCTGCGCCAGTGGGCTGGGTGATGGAGCAGCCGTCAAGCACGAGGTTTTGGAGGTCGCAGATTGAGCCACTGCTGCCAGTTGCCTCAACGTATGCGTTGCGCAAGGTCAGTATCTCACCACTCGTGCCATCATATCCTGCAACACCATATTCTCCTTCCGCATATAGCTTGACGTCTTCAACAGCGAGCGAAGTGTGCATATATAATCCACAATCACCGCTGCTCTTCAGGCTGAGAGTACCAGAACCACTAATGGTAGATGTTTCATATATCGTAATGCATGCTCTCTTTGACGTAATAATGTTATTGCCAAATAACTTAATCTTCATGTCCTTTACAGATCCATTCCGAATTCCAACATTTTCGCCAGTTGTGTTAATAGTAACATCCTCCATAGTAAGGGTGTTAGTCTCGGGATCGTAGCTTATCTTTCCATCCACACCCGTTGTCCGACTCTCCCTAAAATCCGTTAGCTTGGTTTATGTTTTTTATTCCGGTTTGTTCGCAAAGTTATACAATATATCCAGATTCCAAACATTTATGTCTAAAAAAATTACCCCAATTTTTCATGAGGACACTGAAAAAGTCCCTTTGTAGGACACCGGTCTGATTTAATCGGCAC
>OGYC01001992.1_pt1 | contig 15243 bp, 14 predicted proteins | sample 1576461 | NCBI WGS metagenome assembly OGYC01 (sample SAMEA3541569, study PRJEB24748) | human gut metagenome | biome: human gut; feature: human-associated habitat; material: faeces | place: China | collected 2012 | reverse complement strand
CTAAAATAATACTATAATTATTTTCATATATATCACTATACAAAAAAAATATAACAGTAATAAGAGAAATAACAATACTAATATAATTAGCAATATTAAAACTAAAATATTTAGATAAAATCAAATTAACTATCTTAGCACCATCTAATGGATATATAGGAAGCAAATTAAAAATAAGCATACTCTTATGATATAAAAGAAATAAACTATAAATATATTCTCTTACTATACCATTTCTATATAAAAAAAAGATAATACCAAAATAAATACTCTGCATAATTATACCAGAAATAGCTACTAGTAAATCATTTTCTATTTTAGTATTAATTCTTGTATTAAGTTTAACAAATCCACCATAAGGATAAATTATAACCTTATCTATTTTATATGATAATATTTTAGAAATAATAATATGACCTATTTCATGAATAATAATAAGTGATGTAAAAATAATTAAATTAACAAAATGACCAGTAATAACAAGACCAAAAGCCATAATTATATAAGTATAATGAAATTCTATTTTATTTAAGATATTCTTCATAATTTAAATACTTATCACCTTTACTAAATACTAAATATAAAGTATTATTTACTTCTCCAACTAACGTCCCCTTATCAACATAATCATATAATTTTAAAGAAGTATTATCAATATTACCATACCAGTTATATATTCCATCTAAGTCTTCAATAATAACTGTATTACCATATCCTTCTTTATTACCAATAAAAACAACCATTCCCTCCCTTAATGAAGGAACTAAATAGTTTGAAGCAACTTCTAGTTTAACCCCATCTAAATATACACTAGAAGAACTATATTTTAGTTTTTCATTAAATACTTTCTCAGTATTAACTTCTTTTTTAATAGGAAGAATTCCTCCTAAATATTTATCATATATATTTTTTATCTTAGTAAAAGATATATCATCACTATATAAATAATCAGTAATTTTCTCTTTCAAAAATTCACTTCTTTTACAGCATATTGCTAAAGAAACAAACAGTAATAAAACAATCATAGTTTTAACAAAAAATTTTTTAACACATTTACCAAAATTATTATCTTTCTTTTCAGTACTAACTTTATTTTTATTAATAATATCCATATACTTCTTCTTATCTATTTCATTCATAAATATCACCACTAAAATATATGAATAAAAAAAGAAAAAAGAATTTATTTTTTCTTTTTTCTAACTTTATTAGTATATAATTTAATAACAGAATCAACAGTAACTGGTATTGTAATAGTTCTAGAAGCAAATCTTTCTTTTTCTAAATCATTTAATTCATCATAAAGATAAAATATAGACCATCTCATTTTTGTACCATGATAATTAATTGGAAGTTCTGTAAAATATACATCATCATCTTTTCTAATTAACATTCTAGGTTCACAAGACATATTTCTAATTTCATTCATAGATATATTTTCTTCAACAATACTTTTTGTCTTTCCATCTTTAACAATATTAATCTTTCTCATTAGTGGAACAACCCTCATATTATATACATCTGATTTTTCCATAAACACCACCCTTTTTTTATTTCAAATATCTAACAATTAACTCCGAATCAAAATCATTATCAAAAAACATATTTCTTAATTCACTTTTATTATAAACAATTACCAAAGTTTTATTATCTATATACATATTAATAAAATTATCAAACTCAGTAATCAATTCATTAATATATTCTTCCTTATTTCTTTCAATATCTTCTTTAGTAAGAGAAATATTAGTATTCTTATCAATAACAATTTGACCATTACCAATAATTAAATCCTCATCAAATATTTTTTCTACTATATATTTTCTAGTATAATTATATTTTTTTAATAAATCATTATTACTAAGAATTCTTCCAGTAGCTAAATCAATATTAGTAGTAATAACATATTTCTTAATATTATTACTATATATATTTTTATCTAAATTAAAATCAAGTTCATAATATATTGATAAAATAGCCCCATTAATTTGCATCTTTATTGAACTAGAAACTTCATTACTAGATATATAATTTTCTACTTCATTATTTATTTCATTATAATAAGTAGTAATATATTCAATTAATTTATCTTCCTCATCCATAAAGTTTTTAATAACATCATTATCTAAATCTTTTAAAGTAACTCTAGATACATTAATCTTACTATATACATTGCTATAACCATTAAACACAACCGGTACTGTTTCCACATAATCTTTTATATCATAATTAACTATCTTTCTACTAGTAGTATCTTTATTAATACCTTGATATTCAAATAATTTATACAAACCAAAACCAACAAGTAAAAGAAATATTGCACTTACTACTACCAATACCTTAGCAGCCTTTTCACTCATTACTTTATCTTTCATCATATTACCTTCTTCCTACCTATAATTATAATATAATTAAAACAAAATGTAAATAAAATATCTTGTATTCACATTTTTTATATGATAAGATATATATATAGGAGGAAAAGATGAAAGATTTATTATCTAATCAGCAATTAGAAATTTTACAAAATATTGATACTGCTAAAACTGTTAAAGAAATTTACAAATTATTGTCTACATATAATGCATATAATATTTTACTTCTAAAAGCAAAACAACATTATTATGGTATGAATTATGCTGAAAAACATTATCAAGAAGCAGAATGTTATAGAAAAATTAAAACAGATTTATTTTCATTATTTGCAGATAATGAATACATAGTTGGAAAATGGATTGATGATCCAATGGTAGAAGAACTTTTATTTTTAATTGATTCTAAAACTATACTAAAAATAAGTATAATTGATAAAATGCAAAATATTAGTTGTGATAAAATATCAGATATACATTATAAACTTATAGATATTAATGATTGTAGACTTAAAATATATCCGAAAAGAATATATCATAGAGATCCATATTACTATGATGAATATTATGAAAACCATGATGCATGTAGCTTATTTAATGATGGTAGTATTATTACCCAAGGATATGTTCTAAATGATAATTTACTTTCTTGTAATAATGTTGATATAAGAGAAATATTAAAAGAACAGTCTATAGATGAAATACATGAAAAAATTGCTAAGGCAAAAAATTGTAAAATAAAACAACTTACATTAAAATACAATGAACATTTAAATTAAAAAAAGTGAGTACTGATAAGGTATTCACTTTTTTATATTTATATATAAAAAAAGAATCTATCTTTCGAGATAGACATAATCATTTTCTATACTAAGATTATTCTTAGTATTATTAACTACTACTAAACTAATAACAATTAGTAGAAGATAAAATATAATTACCCCTTTATTATTTTTAACAAATTCCATATCTATCACTTTTCCTTACATCTTAATACTATCACATACTTATGTTCGTGTCAATATAAAATCACTGTTTTAACGAATAATTGTTTGACATTTTACACTTTATGTGTTAATATTATAAATGAAAGGAGCATATTATGACTAAAGAAGGAAGATTAACTAAAAGACAAAAAGAAATATTAGAATACATAAAAAAATATTCAGCACAAAAAAAATATCCCCCATCAATTAGAGAGATATCTGCTAATTTTAATTTAAGTTCTCCTGCTACTGCTCATGTACATGTAAAAAAACTAATCGAAAAAGGATACTTAAAAAGAGGTAAAACAAGTAATCATTTACTTGAACTTCAAGTACCAAATGAATTTGAAACTAAAAGTGATGATGTTGTAACTGTTCCATTATTAGGAAAGGTAACCGCAGGTAATCCAATTGAAGCAATTGAAGTACCTAACGAAGTTATTACTCTGCCAACATATTTACTTCCTAAAAGAAAAGAAGTATTTACAATCAAAGTAGAAGGAGATTCTATGATTAATGCTGGTATCTTAGATAAAGATATTGTAATCGTAGAAAGATGTAAAACAGCTAAAAATGGTGATATAGTAGTAGCCATGGATGAAGAAAACCAAGTTACTATTAAAAGATTCTTTAGAGAAAATGATTATATAAGATTACAACCCGAAAACGATTACATGCTACCTATAATATTAAAAGATATTTCTATCTTAGGTAAAGCAATTGGTTTATATAGAAAATTCTAAAAAAATGTCAGTTAATTCTGACATTTTTTTAATCTTCTTTTTTATATAGAGTAATAACTTCTACTCTATTATTATTAATAGTACTAGGCTCAAATCCAGTTTGAGGAGGCATTATATCACCACTACCAGTATTCTTATCATAATAGTAAGTAACATATATTGTACCATCAATATATTCTCCACTAGTAGGTCCTTCTACCATAATAAATGTATATCCTTCAAAGTTTTTCTTTTCTGTAAAGTATTCATTACCTACTAAATCAGTAGTAGTTACTTCTTCTGTAAGTTTATTTCCATCACTATCTACATGATTAACAACTAATTTTCCTTTTAGTACACTATATGATAATTGCATATTAGTCATAAAATTATATCCTAAATAAGCATTACAAATATAAGCACCATTGATATGGAAAGTCATTTTTAATTTATTAGAACTATTGCTTTCTAATGCACCAATTTTTTCTTTGATTACTTCTTCCCCTTTATTTTCATCTCTCATGTATTCACCAACAGAATAATTATTAGAAGTAGCATCAGTTATGTCATCATCTTCAAGTCCAAGAGATAAACCTTTATTATAGAAATAATCATAAGAAAGTCTTAATATTTCTTCATTTGTCTCTTCAACACTTGGAGTTGTTTCTTTTCCGTAGTGGGCAAAGAATTCAGCTTGTGCCTCTTCACACATAGTATCAAATGATGTAACTTCTGTTCCACACATTTTACTATATTCACTTTTTGCAAAGTTTTCAAATACTTCAAGAGAAGATGCTCCAGTAAATCCAGCATATCTTAATATAGCATCTTGATAAGCTCTTTTACCAGGATTATCTTGTTTAAATTTGTCTTTATATACTTTAAAAGCATCATTTAAAGTTTTAAAGTTTCCTAAATTAGTACTTACTCTATCTATTGTATCATTATATCCAAGTATTTCTCTAATCACTCCATAACTAAATTCATCCAGTCTTGTATAATTAGTATTATACTTTTCATTATAAAAATCTACATAATATTTTGCTAAATCGTTAATACCATTAGGATATTTTTGATTTCCATCAACATCTTTAATTTTCTTTAATGCAACATCTATATTTTCATCTGTAACCTTAGCATTATTATTTAATCCTAAAGCTTTTAATGCTGGATTAGCTAAACGATATAAATGATAGTCTTCACCTATAGTTAAACCATTAAATGTTGTATTCTCTTCTCCTCTTACAAATGTAGTATTTTCTACAGGAAATATATCAAAAGATTTTTCATCATAATTGTATGTATATTTTGAGTTATTAATTATAGTTAAATTTACTTTAATATTATCTCCTGGCTCTAATGAGTTATTTAATTGTAAATACTCACTATTTTCATCTAATAATAGTTTTTCATAATTTTGTCTTGCAAGTTCTTGTAATACTTCAGGAGCAATTACAATATTATCTTTATTATAATCACTTGGAATTGTTACTGTAACATCTACTGTAATGTCAACACCAACACGCGATGTTGGATCACAAATCAACTCGCCTCTTTGTTCCCAACAATCATATTTAAATTCTACCTTAGTTTGATATTCAATATCAATACCATCACTAGTAGTTTGTTTAACCGGCTCAATAGCAGTCCATCTTGTTTCTGCTAAAACAGATGTACTAGCTAATAATAACACAGTTAAAGCAAACAATAATAATTTTATTTTTTTCATTCTATCTTTCCTTCCACTTATATAATGTAAATATTTAACATTTTTTAAACATATAAGTTATAAATAGAATGTCTATTTATAACCAAAACCAATAAATTAATCTTCTTTTTTATATAGAGTAATAACTTCTACTCTATTATTATTAATAGTACTAGGCTCAAATCCAGTTTGAGGAGGCATTATATCACCACTACCAGTATTCTTATCATAATAGTAAGTAACATATATTGTATCAAAATCATATTCTCCACTAGTAGGTCCTTCTACCATAATGAATGTATAATCATCAAATTCTTTTTTAATAGTAGTATATTCTGTACCTACTTCACCAGTAGTAGTAACTTCTTCAGTTAATTTATTACTATCACTATCTAAATAGTTAATAACTACTTTACCAATATTATCATGAGCAGCCTTAATAGCTAAAGCGCCAGCTATTTCTCCATCTTCAGTAACTGAAGTATATTCTCCACCTTCAATTAAATCAATATGAAGATTCTCTTTATCATGTGCTTCCCATCTACTATTTTCAGCATCATCGTACCAACCATTTATTCTATGTTCACAATCATCAAGAATCCAATCTTCTCCTACACTACTAAAAGTAATAGTACCAATATTATAGATATCATCACCTGCTACTCCAGCATGATTATTATATAAAGCTGTATCTTTTGATATGATTATTGTACCAGCATTATAAACACCGCCACCTAGTTGATTTGCTTTATTTAATGTAATATTAGCATTTATTGGTAATGTTAAAGTACCTTTATTAAATATTCCTGCACCATTATCTGTTTCATTATTTTCAGTAATATTAAGTATACTTCCATCTTCAAAAGTAGTAACACCATAATTTTCTAAAGCATTTCTATAATTTTTATTCATAGTAATTACAGAACCAGCCTCAAATTTAGCAATAGCTTTAGAAAGATATATTCTAATAGCTCCTCCAGTAAAACCATAACCATTCTCATTAGAAATTATTTCTGTTGTCTTATCAGCACTAAGTCCTGATATTACAGTTATTCCATAAAACGCATTACCATTAGTAGTAATATTAGAATTAACTGCAGTAAATGTAGCAGCAGATAATCCATGACCATTATTATTTAAGAATTTTATTTCTGAATTAATAGCGGTAAACACTCCTCCATTTGAAGCATTACTAGTACAATTTTGTACTATAAATTTAGAATTTTCTACATATATCTCTGGACTATTAACATAACCTCTATTAGTACCATCAATAAATAAAGTAGAATCATTTTTTACAAATATACCAGTACCAGCAGTACTATCAAGTTGAATAGCTTGTCCATTTATTCCTTTTGTATTAGTTCCTAGTATATTTAAAGTAGAAGCATTATCAATTTCAATAGAAGCTCCTCCATTACTATAGATAGCACATTTAACTCCATTTAAAGAATCAAACTTAAATGTACCAATAGCACCATTATCTAGTTTTAGCCTTCCAGTTAAAACAAGCATTACCCATCTACCATTAGTATTATTCCAATCAGTAGCATCCCAGATGAAATTAGTTCCATCAAAAGTCATATTGCCTTTATAACTCCATTGTGCTTCACCTGTATTATCAAGCATACCATCAAATGTAATAGTATATTTACCTTTAAAAGTCAATGACTTATTAAAAGCTTTAGTAACTGTTCCATCATTAATAAGTTCAATGACATCACCATCTTTAGCCTCTTCAATAGCGGCATCTAATGTATTATATTCATTATCCCCTATTTTAGCAGTTACTCCTTCTGCTTTAACACCAGTAATACAAAAACATAGAGATATTAAAGCAAATAAAAATAATTTTGTTTTTTTCATTCCAAAACACCATCCATCAAATATTTCAAAAGACTAATTATTTAAATATAATTAACTTCTTTCATTATTATCTTTGACTAAAAAATGATCTAGAATTATTTTAACCAAAAACCCATAACAAAAGAGTATATCATATTCGTCCCTTGTTAGTCGTATATAATATACTCATTTTCTTATTTTGTCAAGCCTTTTTTCTTCTAAAATAACCATTTAATATACCTGGATAAGTATTAAAATATCTAGGATTTAATGTATAGCTACTAAAATCATTAACATGAAAGCCCTCTACTACTACATAATGAAGATGTGCCCCTTTTGTTCCTTTGTCATAACCACCATTAATATAAGCTGTAGATTCTCCTCCTACTAAACCTATTACTGTATCAGTATCAACCACATCACCAACATTTACTTTAACCTCAAGTAAGTGTCCATAGATAGTAGTATACTGTTTGCCACCAATAATATGATAAATGTAAACTATATTTCCACCATAAGTTGCTTTATAAGTAATAGAACTAACTACCCCTTTAGCGGAACTATATACATTAGTCCCCTCCCCGTTGCAGGCTAAATCTATACCTTTATGATTAGATAAATAATCTTGACTTACGCATCCCTTATCCAAAGGAAATATAAAATTACCTCCATCTCTAATATTTAAACATGCCGATATATCCATGTATCTAGAACAACCTATACTTTCATATAAAGCAATTTCCTTTTTAATACTAGTAATATCATCATCAATGCTACTATTAATACTATCACCATCTAAGTAACTAACACTCTTAAGAATAACTTCCAATTCCCGGTACTTACTTCTCTCCTTACCAAGTTTATTAATCTTTTCATTTAATTCTTCTTTTTTCTTATTTAATTCTTCTATCTCTTTATTCATCTCTTCTATCATAGTATTATTATAATTACTAATTTGTTCTGCTATCATATATCTATATACCATATCCGAATATGTTTCAGCAGCAAATATATATTCTAAATATATATTTTCTCCTTGACTAACTTGATTATAAACCATAACATTATCAATTTCTTCTTTTAAAGAATTAATAAATTCTTCCTTACTAGTAATTTCTTTATCAAGTTCATTAATTTCATCATTTAAAGAATCAATAATTATCTGTATATCTAGCCCATTATTAGATAAAGACTTAATATCTTCACTATTTAGATAAGAATATAAATTCTTTTGACTCTCTAATGCATTTAACTCACCATATAAGTCATTAATATTCTTACCATTAACTATTGGTATAAATAAAATAAATGTTAAAATAAATACTGTAACTTTCTTCATAATACTCCTTAATAATCAATATCTATTTTAACCTAGAATATTATAGTTGTCAATTTACATTTGCAATATTTTTAGTATTTTATAGCGTAAACACTTTACACTTTTACCATAATTAACAAAGTGTAAACAAAAAAGAAGCTATTTAAGTAATAACTTAAGTGCTTCTTTAATTTGATTTTCTAAGTCAAGAGTAGAATCAACCTTACTAACAATCTTTTTAACATCAGCCTGCTTATATCCAAGACCTATTAAAGCATCAGTAAGTTCTCCTGAATGATCTTCTCTCTTAAATAATCCCGTATTAATAACATTTAATTTACCTTTTAAATCAAGTACTAATTGTCTAGCTACCTTATCACCAATTTTAGGAAATTTCTTTAAATAATTAATATTTTCTGTTTCAATAGCCTCTTCAATCATACTAATAGATCCAGTAGCAAGCATTGGAAGTGCCATCTTAGGACCAAGTCCCTTAACAGAAATAAGTTTTAAAAATAATTCTTTTTCTTCTTTAGTTTTAAATCCATATAGAGTATATTCATCTTCAGCTACTTTAGTATAAGTATATATCGTATATTCCCTCTCCATCATAAAACCATACGGATTAGGAACATAAATTAAATAACCAATACCATTATTTTCAAGTATAACATAACTAGCTTCAATATCAGTTATCTTACCATTAATATAACCATACATTATTTCATATTCCTTACATCTTTACTAGTAACTTTTTTAAATAACTGATCATCATTAGAATGAATCATTTTAGCCTCTTTATGAATTTTATCTATTGCTTCTTTAATCATAATACTAAGTAATTCTCTATAATCAATATTTTTATCTTCAAACAAATGATGTGAAAAGAAATTAGGAATAGTATTAATTTCATTAATATATAATTTTTTATTCTTAGTATCATAAATATAATCAATTCTCGCAACACCACCAAGAGATAAAGAGTTATAGGCTTTTTTAGCAGTCTTACATATTTCTTCCGTTAAAGCCTTTGATATATCCGCAGGATATGTTCTCTTAAAAGTATCATCATTATCATCATCTTTATGATATTTATCATAGTAACTACAAAATCCATCTTTTTCAATTTCTTCAACTAATGAATCAATAAGTTTACCTTTACTTTTAAGAATAGCCACATTAAATTCTCTTCTATCTTTAATATATTCCTCTACTAAGACATGAGTATCATGTTCCATAACTTTCTCAATAGAAGACTCCAATTCTTCTTTTCTATTAACTATCTCAATACCAATTCCACTTCCACCTCTAGCAGGTTTTATAATTAATGGATATGTTAATTTATCTATTTGTTTAAAAATATCTTCTTTATCTAAATTATAATCATCATCAGTAAAATGAACATAATCAGTAACAGCAAGTCCATTAGCCATTAATAATTCTTTAGTAAATACTTTCTCTTGACACAAACTAGAAGCATAAATATCACTACCCACAAATGGTATACCAAGTGTTTCTAGATAACCAATTATACCTCCATCTTCAGTATTCTTACCATGTACCATTGGAAAAGCAAGATATATTTCTTTATAATCTCTCTTTAATCCTTTAGCTCTTTGTAATATAAACTTACCATTCTTATTAACTAAATTAACCTTTACTGCATATCTTTCTATTAATCTAAAATCCTTATAACTATCTATATACCTAAGCATTCCACCACTATAAATAGTTAAATCTTTAGTAATATATATTGGAACTACCTCATATCTTTCTTTATCAATATTATCCATAGCTTGAACAGCAGTTAATATAGATAATTCATGTTCTAGACTATTACCACCAAATATTACACCAATACTTAATTTCATTTCTACCACCTCTACATATATTATAATATATATTTCTTTATTTTAAAAGAAAAAACTACCTAACTTTACACAAGTTATGTAGTTTTTATATTAATTATAGCCTATTTCTAGTCTATAATTAAACTATTATAAGATATTATATCCGGGGTGAAATACTTTCTAACTAATAATATTCTAATTACTACTAGCTTTATATGTTAAGTATCCATTAGTATAATTAGCCATACTTACATCTGTCTTAGTACTGTCAAAGGGAACTGCTCCTGATAGTGAAGCATTGTTTAAAAACATATTGTTAGAATTAGTAACATTTGATGTATTCCATTTATTTGATACATATATAGTTTTAATGTTATTACACAAGGCAAACATACCATTCATTGTTTCCACATTTGATGTATCAAAGGAACTTAAATCTAAAACAATTAGTGCTTTACAACTAATAAACATATCAGGCATATTGATTACTTTGCTAGTATTAAAATTACTTAAGTCTAAATTTATTAATGAACTGCACCCATAAAACATACTATTCATATTGGTCACTTTGCTTGTGTTAAAATTACTTAAATCTAAACTTGTTAAAGATTTGCAATCAGAAAACATGCTATTCATATTAATTACATTTGAAGTATCAAAACTACTTAAATTAATACTTTTTAGATTACTACATCCAGAAAACACACCATACATATTAGTTACTTTACTAGTATTAAAATTACTTAAATCCAAAGTTGTTAACGAACTACAGCCTCTAAACATTTGAACCATACTAGTCACATTACTAGTATCAAAATTACTTATATTTAAAGTTTCAAGAGACTTACATCCACCAAACATTTGTCTTGTAGTAGTTACCTTGCTTTCTTTAAAACTACTAAGATCTAAATTTAATAATTTAGAGCAATTACAAAACATAAATGACATATCGGTTACGCTACTTACATCAAAATTAAATAGATTTAAACTTTTAAGCGAAGTGCACTTTTTAAACATTGATGCCATCGCCGTTACATTACTAGTGTCAAAGTTTGATAAATCTAAAGTTGTTAAACTAGAGCAACCATAAAACATATTACTCATTTGTTTTACTTTTGATGTATCAAATGAACTTACATTTAGTTCTTTTAAAGAACTACAATTTCTAAACATACCACCATAACTATATGAATATGGGTTTCCCATATATATTACATTAGATGTATCAAAATTTGATAAATCTAAAGTTATTAAATTAGAACATTCAGCAAACATGCTATTCATATCTGTTACTTTACTGGTATTAAAATTAGATACATCTATAGATGTTAGATTAGAGCATTCCCAAAACATTCCATTCATATTTACTACTTTTGATGTATCGAATCCTGATACATCAATACTTTTAAGGCTAGTACTTTTATAAAACATCATACTCATACTAGTCATATTACTAGTATCTAAGCCAGTTAGATCTAGAGTATCTACATTATCTAAGTAAGAGAACATACCACTACCATTAGTGTTAGCTTCTAGAGAACCATTCTCACTACCTATTGATACTTCATATAAACTATTATTATCTTTATCTGTATACCATAACATTACACTACCATCTTGTTTTGATGATATATCTTTACTATATTTTGCATCACTTGGTACTATATTATTTTTCTCTATTGTTATAGATTCTATTTGATTTCTAAGTACTTCAGTATTTAGAAATGTTGATGATGAACTAGAGGGAACTGTAGTTTCATTTTGGATTACATTCTCTTTATATATAGCTCCAGTTCCTTCTCCATAAATATTAAATCTAAAGTTTTGATTACTCATAGTAATAGGATTATCTCTATTACCATCCATATAAATATATAAAGTATATATAGATATATTACTAGTTACTATTTCATTATTAGCTAGTGTTATAGTATCACCTTGTTTCTTATCACTAAAGTTACCACTAGTTATTAATTCATTACTACCATTATATAATTCATAGACAAAAGTATTTTCTTGTAAGGCTGTAGGAAGAAGATCTAAACTTAAATATAAGTTCATAACCGCTGTATCATTATTACATGTCTTATGTAAATTTACTTCAATTTCTTTTATTAATCCTTCTTCTTTAGATGATACTGGTTTTAATTTACCATTAATCGTAGCTCCTCCAGTAAAATATATCTCTGGTAGACATAAGTTACCTGCAATACTAGTAGTACTACTACTCCATACATAATAAGCTAAACTACCAGTAATAGATAATACTAATAATACTATTCCAAATATCATATATAATTTATATTTATTCATAATTCCCTCCGTAACAAAAAGACTATGAAAGACTAGTATTACTACTAGTTACTTCATAGTCTTTATTAATATTATTATTTATTATACTTAGGTTAGATTTTTGCCCCCCAACACGAACATTGGTACATGTTAACAAGTAGTTAACTTTTGTTAATATTCTTCTATTCATAGGCAGGGACTCCTCTCTGTGTTGATTTGCGAATTATTTGGGATCGAAAACTATCGAATTATTTAGGATCTTTTTAGTAAATTCCGCAACCAATTAAATTTCTTTTTTCTTTACCTTACATATAAATAATACCATAATTCAAATATATTTGCAATATAATAATTAAAAGAAAACATGATTTATCTATTATACTACAATTGTTTACTTATAAAATACTAACTTTACATTTTAATATATAAATGCTATACTATATATAGAGAGAGTAAGGAGGAAGTTTATGTATGATTATATAGAATTTCTTATGCAAATAGTAGTATGTTTTTTATTAAGTGCCTGTATTGGTATAGAAAGACAATACCGAAGAAGATCAGTAGGACTAAGGACCATAATATTAGTAAGCTTAGGAGCTTTTTTATTTACTAGATACTCCTATTCATTTCCCGATTCAGATATGAATAGAATAGCATCTCAAGTAGTCGCAGGTATCGGTTTCTTAGGAGCTGGAGTAATAATAAAAGATGGTAAAGCCATTAAAGGATTAACAACTGCAGCCACATTATGGTGTTCTGCTGCTATTGGAATATTATGTTCTGCTAACCTTTTACTAGAAGCTATAACAGGTACCCTATTTATACTATTTACTAACATAATACTAAGAACAGTAAATAGTAAAATAAATCATTTAAGTGGCAATATCAATTATAACTTATATAATTTCAGTGTAATAGCAGAAGAACACAAAGAAAAAGAAATAACCAAAATAATTAAAAGCATCGTAAAAGAAAATCATAGTACCATTACAAGTTTAGAAATAAATGATACTGAAAACGGTAATATCAAAATAGATTTATGTATAACTGTTGATTCAGATAATGATAATCTATCTAATGAAATGATGCAAAAATTATTAAACAAAAAAGAAGTAATATCCATAAGTTTAAATAAAAAAGACAAAAGATTTCTATTTGAAGAAGAAGAATTATAGAGATTACAAAAGTAATCTCTATAATTTTATTATATTAGATAATTTCTTAATAACTTTCTTTTCAATTCTAGATATATAAGACTGTGATATACCAAGTAAATTAGCAACTTCCTTTTGAGTCATTTCCTTTTTACCATTAAGACCATATCTAAGTTCAATAATTTCTTTATCCCTTTTACCTAACTTATCTACTTCTTTATACATCAAATATTTATCAAGTTCATCTTCAATAGGTTTTGTTACTATATCTTCTTTGGTACCAAGTACATCTTCTAGGTGTAGTTCATTACCTTCCGAATCAAAAGATAAAGAATCTTCAAATGATACTTCAGTTCTTTTTTTCTTTGTTTTTCTAAGATACATAAGTATTTCATTATCTATACATCTAGAAGCATAAGTAGCAAGTTTAATATTCTTATCATTTTGATAAGTATTAACTCCTTTAATTAATCCTATTGTCCCAATAGATACTAAGTCTTCTAAATCAATCTTAGTATTCTCATATTTCTTAGCTAAAAACACTACTAATCTAAGATTATGTTCAATAAGTTTATCTCTCGCAGTCATATCACCATTTAAAAACATATTAACATACTTTTCCTCTTCCTCTTTATTAAAAGGCTCTGGTAATATATCCGTACTTCCTACAAAAAACAAATAATTAAGTTTACTAAATATCTTTCTAAGTAATTTAAGCATCATCTTCACCCTTTCATAATATCTTTATGTAATATAACATCTACTCCATCAATAAGCTTAGGACTATCAGAAAAACCTATTAAAACATTTTCCCTATACCCTATCCCATCAATAAATATAATATTAGGTTTAATACATTTAAGTAATCCTTCTCCACTCATAGTATAATAAGGAACTAATATATAATTATCCTCTCTAATATATTTATTAGATAATAAGTGAACATTAAGAAAGAAAATTATGAGTGCTGTAACAGATAGTGAAGGTAAAGTATAT
>OGYC01001989.1_pt1 | contig 15294 bp, 17 predicted proteins | sample 1576461 | NCBI WGS metagenome assembly OGYC01 (sample SAMEA3541569, study PRJEB24748) | human gut metagenome | biome: human gut; feature: human-associated habitat; material: faeces | place: China | collected 2012 | reverse complement strand
CCTACAACAGCATGAACTTCCTCGTGAAAGGGGACGTGATCTTCTGCGGCTATGGATTTACCGCAGAGGACGATTATCTCTATCAGCTGGATAAAAACACTGGAGAAGTGATCGACCGCCTGCCTCTGAAAAAGATGCCGGATCTCATGGCAGAGAAGGACGGCCGGCTGTATGTGCATACCTATAGTTATGATTATGTGATTGGGATATTTTAAATTGAAAAAATCAAAATAATTAGCATCAGTTAATGAAATTGTGATAATAATATGGTATTTTAAATTGTAACATAAAAAGAGTTACAAATTTAAAATATCGCTTGTGTAAATGCTTGTGGGAAGAGAATTCAGGTAAGGAAAATGAACGAAAAGATGACCAAAAAGCAGAAAGTGGTATTTGCGGTTGTGGCAGCAGTGATTGTGCTAGGGATAATTATGTCTTACATATTTTTGATGAAAAATCAGCATATAGACAGTATACCTGAAGAAAAAAAGATGCCTGCCATGAGTGATACAGAAGACTATGAAGTACGTGAAAGTGATGAAAGCATTCAAAGCAGCGAAACAGAAGAAGATTATTATATGACATCTACAGGAGTAACAGCAGAGGAGCAATTTGCTGAAGAGATTAAAAATGATATTTTAAAGCATGATTGGGATGCGTTATCTGAGAAGATTTCATATCCTATTGTAATAAATGGAACTACGGTTACTAATCGTGAAGATTTTTTAAAACTCGATATTGATGGAAAGCTGAATCAAGAATTTGTAGAGGCTATTCGTGCTGAAACATGCCGAAAAATGTTTTGTAATTGGCAAGGGGTGATGATGGGGGATGGACAAATCTGGTTTGACAATGTTTATAAAGGAACAGGACCTTGGAAACTATCAATTATCGGAATTAATAATATGCTCGAGACAGAATCGGAAAACCTGAATGCGGAAGAAACGATAGAGCCAGATTCGGAAACGGCAGATGGCAGTGTGGACGAATTATCCATGGATGAGATCAAAGAATTGCTTTTTGGTGAGTGGAAAGTTACGAAATTGCTTGGCTTTACACACGTACAAAACGATTATACGAATTATCCGGAAGGACATGATATCATAGGCAATCATATTGTGATAAATGAAGATGTATTTTCCAGTGAAGGGCTTGAAAAATATGAACGTTATCAATGCGAGATTTTAGAACCTTCTTATGAGGTATCTCCGATAAAAGAGCGTAATTTAATCTATTATGTAAAGGAAGCTATAAAAGACGATCCGGAACTATATGATTGGATTCTGAATTATGATGAATTTCAGAATTTGGAAATAAGAGGCACGAGAGATGGAATAAAGGGGAAGTCTCCGGCAGTAGACATAATGCTTTCCAGCGATAAGCAGTTTGTTATTCTTACGATGGATTGTGCTTTTTACCTGTTGGAAAAAGAATGATATTGCGATGACGTGCGAGGGGATTACGAATGAATACTTTTAAAACAATAGCATTATTGCTTGTAGGTACAGTATCATCTTTGCTGTTAATGGGATGTGGAGAAATAGACACCGGGACGAAAACATCTGCGTGGGAGAAAGAGACTGCTACAATTGTGCTGGAAGAACCTAAAACGGAGATTATACTTGGAGATATCGGGGGAGCGTCGACATTACAGGAAGCAGTAGCTGATTTTAATGGTAAAAATGACGGAATAACAATCACAATACATGATTATTACGAAGAAAATATAAGCGACGGAATTAGCCGTTTGTATGATGATATTTTGACAGGAAAAGGACCTGATATCATTAGTTTTTCGACAGATGAGATGGATGTGGAAGCGCTTACAGAAAAGGGCGCAATAGAGAATCTTATTCCCTATCTGGAGAAAAGTGATGTGATTGGGGAAGAGGACATCGTTGATTCCGCGTATCAGGTTTTGACAGCGGATGGTGGCTTGTATATGTTGCCAACGAATTTTGTGTTATATACATTGATAACAAAAGAAAAATGGTGCAGTAACAAAGAAAATTTTACCTTCGAGGAAGCCTTGCGGGCCGTTCGGGAATGTGAAGAGGATCCTATGATTTCACGGGATTTATTTTTACAGGAAGGGGCAATCTGCGGAGGATATTCCGGGGAAACGGAAGATAACAGATTGGAACAATATATAAAAATTGCAGAACAATTACCGCAACAGGCGATGTTTCAAACGAATGACCTTTTGATGCGGGAAGGAAAAATTCCATTCAATCTTGAGTGCATAGGTGACATGCAACAATATTTATATAAAAAATCCGTATGGGGTGAGGATGCAGTCTATACAGGATTTCCGGGAGCAGAGGGAAAGGGAAGAATATTTATTTTTGACAACTGTTTCGCCATTAACAGTCAAAGCACGCACAAAGAAGAAGCATGGAAGTTTGTGGAAAGCTCTTTTACTGAGGAAGGACAGAAAACGATTGCTCCCAATTGGAATTTTTCAATATTGCAAGATGTGCTGGATCAACAGCTTAGTGATAGCAGAAAGCAGGAATATTATCAGACATCGGATGGAAAAAGAGAGAAACTTCCTATTCTGACATACGAAATTGGCGGTACCTATGAAAATGTTTATGCGGCACAAGATGAGGATATACAGGATGTAAGGGAGATGATAAATAATACGAAGGTAATGCAACGCAGTGACCTTCCTTTAATAGGGATTACGCAGGAAGAGGCGTTGTATTATTTTAACGGAGAAAAAAGTATAGAAGAAACAGCAGCGGCTATAAGGAACAAAATTGATGAAATGCCAAATGCAACAAATGCACAGATAGATATGGATGTCGTTATCAATATAGGCGATTTTTCAGTTTCCTTATATGAAGGTGAGCAGGAAATATTGGGGAAGCTGGACAAGATGGGGCTGTTGTATGAAAAGGTTGAGGATTCGGATAACAAAAAATATGATTATTATTATAACGTAGGTGATGGGGAAGCTCAATTTATACAAGTTTATTTTCTTGAAAAAGAATGTGTCAGAATAAGAATCAGCAGTAATGAAACATTTGCACATACCTCGAGAGGCATATATTCCGGAAATAGTTATTCTCAAATGGTCGACCAATATGGAGATTCTTATGAAAAACATACTTATATGGGCAAAGAGAGATATACCATTTATCGTTATGCTTTAGGAGAATGTTTCCATGAATTCGGCATACCGGGGGAAGCGACCGGTGAAATCTATAATGTTGATATTTATGTTTCCGGTCAGATGCCTATCTATGATTATGGAGAAGAGATTGTAGAGGATTAGAAATTTTTGAAAATATGTAAGGCGATGAGACGGAGTATATGGAATGGCTGAATGCAAACGAAGGTAATGTTGAAGAGCTGGAGATTCCGTATTTTTCATTTACAGAAGAAAATATTGCGAGAGAAGAAAATAGAAGACAATTGGGGGAGAAACAAAAAGATGACCAAAAAGCAGAAAGTAGTATTTGCGGTTGTGGCAGCAGTGCTTGTGCTGGGGATAATTTTGTCTTACATTTTTGGGGTGAGAAATCAACACAGGGACGGTGTGCCCCAGGCGGATCAGATTAAAATCACCGATACCGAGCCGCAGACCCAGGCAGAGGATGTAGCACAGGAAGTTGAGGCATCGGAATCTCAGACAATTGTTTCGGATACATCTGAAGAAAAAGACACGAGCAGCATGCTCATTAATTCTGAGATTGAAATAAGTGCAGATTTAGATGGAGATGGGAAAGAAGATATAGTGCGTGTTGTAGATAACGGCGATATCGATGACTTGGCAAAAGATGGTACACGACTCATAGCGAATGTGAATGGCGTAGATACGGCAATAAAGGATTACGAAGGATACGTTTATGGTTCACGTATTACTACCGGTGATCTGTCAGGAGATGGTAAAGCGGATGTATTATTGGAAAGATACATCTTCGGAAGCAATTATGGTGCTGTTGAAATTTATATTTTGCATTTAGAGGATAGCGGTTGGGTAGAATATCCATACAACTTTATACACAATCCCAATATTGATTCAGAACAGCCGGATAAATTCGGTGATGTTAAGATTGATGACAAGCGGCCGATAGACAGTTATATCGGGGCAACCATATTTGAAAAAGACGGAAAAACGATGGTTCGTTTTATCTCATTACAATATGAAGTCGATGACGAAAGCACGGTAAAATGTACAGAGGCATCCTATCGGGAAGATGGGTGGTATATAGAAGATATTAGATTAATTGATAATTATTACGATAAGAGAGAAGAATTATTAGCGCCGCAGGATGATACACTGACGATAAGAGGAGAAGTGGCAGGGAGCGAGAATAGAAAAATAGTATACGAGATAGCAAAAGAATTTTCGGAGGCCTATTTTCAGGGTGATTCGGAAACAATAAAAAAGTATTTAGTGGAAGATTACAGTGGAACACTGGATACTTATACAGATTCTCGAGAATCTAAAGGAACAGAAACTGTTAGTATAAATGAGATAAAAGGATTAGCGGATGTTGGGGATGAAACAGGGGTAACCTACACAGTGCAGGCGGAATTTTTGCCGGCAGGAGAAGACTCCTTGTTCTATCTTTTTATGGACTTTGAGAAGCAAGAAGGCGGATGGCGGATAAGGACATACGGATTAGAAAAATAAGAGCTTAAGGAAAGCACAGAAAAATTTAAACAATTTGAAAAATAGGTTGATAAATTCATACGAACCATATATACTAATTTTAGAAGTAAATGGTTGCCGCTTGCTAATGGTGCGGGATATAAGTAAATCAGTTCGTAAATGAAGCCACTTGCTATACAGGTGGGATAGAAATAGTATAGTTCGTAAATGTTCCCCATCAGGTAACTGATGGGGAATTTTGTCACAAGAGAAACCTATAATAATACATAAGAAACTGGATAAGCTATTGGTTGAAAATTTGAATGAAGTATTGGCAATGTACAATTGTGGAATTAAATTAACTTTCACAGATATTAAAGCAATTAAAAATATTATGGAAAAGGAATTGGGAAAATAAAAAAGATTTACATTGCCTATGAGTATCAATATCTTCATGGTCAATCGGATGAAATCGTGAAATCACCGGTTTAGCCACCACACCCCCAGATTCAGATACCCCGCGAACGTAACCCACACCAGATAAGGCAGCATCAGCCATGCGGCAGGCTTCGAGATGCGGTAAAAGGCAACAGTAGTGGCGAGGATCAGGATCCACAGAGCGACCAGCCACAAAAAGGCGAAAAGATACCATCCCAGGTTGAAGAACCAGATGGACCAGAAAAAATTAAAAATAAGCTGTACGGCATATAGGGTGAGGGCTTTCGTGTCCTCGCCTTTTTGCATGACAACGAGATAAGAGGCGATTCCCATGAGGACGAACAGGATGCTCCACACCACCGGGAAGAGCCACATAGGCGGTGTCAGTGGAGGCTGATTCACTGTTTCAAAGGCTTTCATGCCGTCTTTGGTAATCCAGGCGGAGAGTCCGCCTGCCGCCAGAGGGATGGCAACGGCAGTGATGAGGTTTTTCCAGTGAATATTGTGAAATCTGTCGGAGAGTTGCATGGGGCCTCCTTTGAAAATGTGATTTTGCATGTGTCAATATCCGTGTATTGTCTGATTAGTATTGTATGAAAATGAGACGAAAATTATGTATCTAACTATAAAAATTTGGGACTTTTGGTAAGCTGCGGTTTTGGTGTATGATTAAGAATATAATAAAGCATTATGACTATAAGGAATAGGAAATATCCAAGAAAAGGTAATAGGTAACATAGATATGAGCACAGAACACACACAGGGTTCCCTGACAAAAGAAGCGATCCGGCTGGCGTGGCCGGCGGTCTGCGAATCCTTTTTTATCGCACTGGCGGTTATCTATTTCACCGGTGGAGAGACCATCTACCGGATGTTCTTTAGAGAGGAAAATATTATTGCATACGGTGTGAATATTATTCATTGCATTTGCATTATTGTCCTGTTCCAGGTATCTCAGGTCATCTACATGGGATGCCTGCGCGGCGCGGGAGATACGGCATACACGGCAGTAGCTTCTACGATCAGCGTTACTCTGATCCGTACGGCGGCATCCTACATTTTCGGATTTACCCTGGGACTGGGAATGACCGGTATCTGGATGGGCATTCTGGCGGATCAGGTATCCAGATTCCTGTTCGCGTCGATTCGGTTCCGACAGGGAAAATGGGTGACAATTAAGATATAATGAGCGTAGGTAATGAGCTTATGATAATAACAAAACTCCCGGAGCAATATCGCACCGGGAGTTCTTGCGTTCAAATAACATGCAATGATTCACTGTGAGTTCTATTTCGTCTTCAATGTCTTTTTCATGGCGGAGAAAGTCTCTGCACTGATCACATGCTCAATCCGGCAGGCATCCTCGGCAGCCACGGTGGGATCCACACCGATGGAAGTCAGCCAGTCCGTGAGGAATGTGTGACGTTCATAGATTTTCTCTGCGATTTCCCGCCCCTTGTCCAGCAGGGTGATGTAGCCTTCCTTGTCCATCTCAATATATTCCCCATTGCGGAGATTCTTCATAGCGACGCTGACGCTGGGCTTGGACACGCCCAGATCGTTGGCAATATCAATGGAACGGACCACACCGTTCTTTTTCTTCAGCACAAGGATTGTTTCCAGATAGTTTTCTGCAGATTCCTGTATTTTCATGTAATGACCATACCCTTCCCATACATAGCATTTTGAACCGAAATACCTGCTCTACATATGGAAATTTAACCATCTGCAGGCATTACAATAAGAATAGCAGAAAAGGGTAGGAAATGCAAGATTTCAACTTAATGAGAAAAAATATCAATAAGCAATTCCTACGCGATTTCTATGAAAAAAATCAAAAAAATATATTGACAGTAAAAAGAGGTTAGTATATACTAACCCATGAATTGAGAATGAATATCATTAAGAACTAATGAGAAAACATGTGAAGCAGTTCAATGCTATTGAAGGGAAGGAAGTGTGTATGATGCCCCTGAGTATGGTAACAGCCGGAGAAGAGAACACGATCCAGAGGATCGGCGGCAAGGAGGAGATCCGAAAGTTCTTGGAGACGCTTGGATTTGTAGTAGGCGGTAAAGTGACAGTTGTGTCCCAGACCGAAGGCAACCTGATCGTGAATATCAAGGAATCACGCGTAGCCATCGGCAAGGATATGGCCAATAAAATCATGGTGTAGTCGTAAGACGCCACCCAAAAGATGCTAAATAGGAGGAGAAAATGAAGACATTGAAGGAAGTTCCCTGCGGACAGACCGTAAAGGTAACCAAACTGAATGGTGAAGGTCCTGTCAAGAGACGTATCATGGACATGGGCATTACCAAAGGTGTTGAGATCTATGTGAGGAAGGTTGCTCCTTTGGGAGATCCCGTGGAAGTAACGGTCAGAGGCTATGAGCTGTCTCTTCGTAAGGCAGACGCTGAGATGATTTGCGTTGAGTAAATGATCTTTTTTTTAACAGGAAGGTTAGCCAGAACTAATTAGTGAAAGCTAATCACAATGTGTAATTATTCAGAGAAGCTCTGAAAGAGCGTTTTGCGAATGAGGCTCTGAATAGTTACGAGAAGTATTATTTTAGAGGAAAGAGGTAGAAAAATGGCAATTAAGATTGCACTTGCAGGTAACCCTAACTGCGGTAAAACGACACTTTTCAATGCCCTGACCGGTTCCAACCAGTTCGTAGGTAACTGGCCCGGTGTAACCGTTGAGAAAAAGGAAGGTAAATTAAAAAAGCAGTACGGCGGTAACGGTGATGATGTGATCATCATGGACTTACCCGGTATTTACTCCCTGTCTCCGTATACTCTGGAGGAAGTGGTAGCACGTAATTACCTGATCGGTGAGAGACCCGATGCGATCCTGAATCTGGTAGACGGAACCAACATTGAGAGAAACTTATATCTGAGCACACAGCTGATGGAACTGGGTATCCCCGTTGTCATGGCTGTCAACATGATCGATATTGTGAATAAAAACGGTGACAAGATCAACGTTGCGAAGCTGTCTGAGAAGCTGGGCTGTCCTGTTGTAGAGATCTCCGCTTTAAAGCTTACCGGTATCGAGAACGCTACCAAGAAAGCAATCGAACTGGCACAGAAGAAGAGCGCAGCCGTTGCAGTACATAAGTTTGCACCGGAAGTAGAGAGTGTGATCGAGACCGTAGAGAAGAAGCTCACCGATGTTCCCGAGGAGCAGAAGAGATTCTTCGCAATCAAGCTGTTGGAGAAGGATGACAAGATCCAGGCACAGATGAAGAGTGTTCCCGATGTATCCGCAGAGATCAAACAGCTGGAAGCTGCCATGGATGATGACACTGAGAGTATCATCACCAACGAGAGATACACATACATCTCCTCCATTATTAAAGAATGCTATACCAAGAAGGAAGGCCAGAAACTGAGCACTTCCGACAAGATCGATAAGATCGTAACCAACAGATGGCTGGCACTGCCGATCTTCGCAGTGGTTATGTTTATCGTATATTATGTATCCGTAACTACCGTTGGTACCTGGGCTACCGACTGGGCGAACGATGGCGTATTCGGCGATGGCTGGCATCTGTTCACCATCGGAACCGGTGCTTATGAAGAAGCAGCCGAGCCCTATGACGATGCAATGAATGTGATCAACGCATTTGTAGAAGCTGACGGTGATGAAGCTCTGGCAGCAGTCATCGACAGCGAGTCTGAAGACTATGATCCCGCAGCAGCAGTAGCAGCTGTTCAGGAGTTCGCAGCAGGCATCGATGCATCTGCTACCGCAGATTACACCCTGGAAGATGAAGAGACTCTGGCAACAGAGGATGTTACTTACACCGGTGCTGAGCTGGCAGAGGCAGTTGATGTATACGCAGCAGACGGCGCAGAAGCTCCCGATCCCGCAGACTACGGTATCTGGGTACCCGGCGTACCTGCACTGTTAGAGAGTGGTCTGGATGCGATCGGATGTGCCGACTGGCTGAAAGGACTGATCCTTGACGGTATTGTAGCCGGTGTCGGTGCAGTGCTCGGTTTCGTACCTCAGATGCTGGTACTGTTCATCTTCCTGGCATTCCTGGAGTCCTGTGGTTACATGGCACGTATCGCATTCATCATGGACCGTATCTTCCGTAAGTTCGGTCTGTCCGGTAAATCCTTCATTCCTATGCTGATCGGTTCCGGATGTGGTGTTCCCGGTATCATGGCTTCCCGTACCATCGAGAACGACAGAGACCGTAAGATGACCATTATGACTACCACATTTATTCCTTGTGGTGCGAAGCTTCCTTTCATCGCCATGGTAGCAGGTGCTATCTTCGGCGGCGCAGCATGGGTTGCTCCTTCCGCATACTTTTTGGGAATTGCAGCAATTATTTGTTCCGGTATTATCCTGAAGAAGACCAAGATCTTCGAGGGCGATCCCGCTCCTTTCGTTATGGAGCTTCCCGCTTACCACTGGCCTACCGTAGGTACGGTACTGCGCAGCATGTGGGAGCGTGGCTGGTCCTTCATTAAGAAGGCAGGTACCATCATCCTTCTGTCTACTATCGTTGTATGGTTTACTACTTATTTCGGATTCACCGAGGACGGCTTCCGCATGCTGACTGAGGATGAGATCGATATGAGTATCCTGGGCAAGATCGGTCAGTGTCTGGCATGGATCTTCATTCCTCAGGGCTTCGGTAACTGGCAGGCAACTGTTGCATCTATTACAGGTCTGGTAGCAAAGGAGAATATCGTAGGTACGATGGGTATCCTTTACAGCGCGGGCGAAGGTTCCGTATATGCGAACATGGCCGCTACCTTCACCGTAGCAAGCGGTTATGCTTTCCTGGCATTCAACCTGCTGTGCGCACCTTGCTTCGCAGCTATGGGTGCGATCAAGCGTGAGATGAATAACACCAGATGGTTCTGGACCGCTATCGGATATCAGTGTGGCCTGGCATATGTGGTATCCCTGTGTGTATACCAGATCGGCAACCTCATCACTACCGGCGCTTTCGGTATCGGAACTGTGGTAGCTTTCCTGCTGATCATCGGCTTCATCTATCTGCTCTTCCGTCCTTACAAGGAGAGCACCACTCTGAAGGTTGACACCAAGAAGAAAGTAGCGTAAAAATTTCCCTGTGGATCTTCGATAAGGGGATCCACAGGATTTTAAGTAAGAGTAAGGAGGCAGTCTATGGGAACCGTAGTTGTATTGGCGATACTGGCCGGTGTCGTTGCATTGATTGTCCGCAAAATGATAAAAGACAAAAAGAATGGAAAATCCATTCAGTGTGGTGGCGATTGCAGCCATTGCGGAGGTCATTGTGGACACTAGGGAACAGGTAAGCTATCAGACCACGAAAATGCAGAGAGAGATCATATTGACCAAGCTGAAAGAAAAAGGCTGCCGGATTACAAAACAGCGTCTTCGGCTGATTGATATTATCCTCCAGAATGAATGCTCCAGCTGTAAGGAGATCTTCTACCGGGCATTGGAAGAGGATGACAAGCTGGGAGTCGCAACCGTATACCGCATGGTCAACCTGTTAGAAGAAATCGGTGCTATCAGCCGTAAGAACATGTATAAGGTAGCTTACTCTGAAAATTGCATGATGGAAAATGCCTGTACCATTGAGCTGGATGATGGTTCGATACATCATCTCTCAGCAAAAAAATGGAATTCCGTGATCCGGGCGGGACTGAAGTCCTGCGGTTACCTCGTAGACCAGAGGGTGAGTAACGTGACAATCAGGCCGTGTGAGTGTGCGGAACAGGTATGTTAAGAAAAGTATTATAAGGTAGAAAATAAACCGGTGTGAGGGGCAGGAGGTCTGAATGGATTGTGTGCACTCAGCACCGGTTTTATTTATACGAGACGTGAAAAGCATTGCTTGGCGTGAGGTTTTGCCGGATAATGTAGTGAGGATACTTCCGAAGAAAGTATTTTTTGAAAGAAAAACAATAGGAGCGTGAAAATATGGGAACCTATATTATATGCGGTATATTGGGAATTGTGATCGTAACTGCGGTGTTGGGATCCAGAAAGCATTTCAAAGGTGAAGGCGGATGCTGCGGCGGAGGCGGTGATGTGAAGATCAAGCCGAAGCACTTGGACACCATCGTAGCAACGAAAAAGCTTCAGATCGAAGGGATGTCCTGCATAAACTGTCAGAACCGCATTGAGAATGCCCTGAACGGCATGGCACAGGTCAATGCCAAGGCAAGCTTTAAGAAGGGCGAAGCAATCGTAAAACTTGGCGCAGACATCCCCGAAGAGGAACTGCGAGAGGCTGTGGAGAAGCTTGGATATAAAGTTACTTCCATTTTTTCATAGGAGCTTTGTGCCTCGGCAAACGCCTTGATGACCTCAATGCCGTTGATATACTCTACCGCAGTATCATTGAGTATCTTGGTTTTATCTACGGTGTTCTGGTAGCTGTCCGCATAGCCACGGGTCAGCTTCTCCTTTTGTAGCCGCAGTCGCAGTAGGCATCGCCGCCCGCAAGGGTACATTCCCGCACAAATTTTGATGCGCCGCCCGCTTCGCTCATGGCGTAGTCCAAAGCGCACATAGCCGGAACAAGGTCAAAATATCGTAGCCTTCTTCCATGATTCAATGGTAGCGGTAATACGCTGATCAATATCCACACGAGCCGATTTGCATTCTTTCGGATGCTTCTTCGCACTCTGAAACGCCATTTTCACAAACAGACTCGCCCCAACAGGCAGCATGATCTTCATCAGTCCCTCGGGGAAAACAAAGTGCGTAGCATAAGGATATACCGCTGTTTCTACCTCGCAGGTGTGTGGGTGTTCTGCCAATCGTTTTTCCATGCGCCGAATGTATTTTGCTGTGTCCCACAGCACATCATCCTCCGCCCCAATGAGCAGGAGCTTGCCCTTGATATTTTCTACCTTGATGAACTCGGCTTCTGTAATAGGGTGTGCCTTTTCGGAATCGTCAAAGAGCTTTCGCGAATTGACCATATCCCCACTGCGCTTACTCTCACTCTCAATACACTGCCAATATTGTGGGTGTTGATAAACAAATGGCATATAAGGCAAAGGCTCTCCTTGATAAGAAAAGAGAGATTCACCCTCAATAGGCCATTCTTTGCAACCATCTCTCTTGCCCTGCATGAATCCCTGCCAGATAAAATCGCTGGGTGTCATGCCGATGGTCAGGGTAATATCCGAAAAGTGGGTTGCCGCCGTTAACGCCAGTGTACCCGTTGTAGATGCACCCACAATACCTATTTTGAGGATACTGTGGTTTTTCAGCCAGTTAATTGCTGACTCCACACGCTCCAATGGATAGTTGTGATGACCATAATCCTTTTTTGCCGGGGACATGGTGAGGACATTGATGTCCTGCTTCAAAAGCCATTTCACGCAGGAACGAGCCATGTAATCCTCCGGGTCATCCCCAATCATGGCGATCATGGCACAGTCAGAGGGTGTTTTACACGCCCAATATGCGCCGTAAAAGCCGTTCGTTTCGATATCAAAATGGATGTGTTTCATTATGTATTCCTCCTAAATCCTGCTGCATCCACATACTCGTATTCATCCCTGTTTCTGGCCGGTCACGCAAAGCCAGTCCTGATGAGCATTTTTGTGTATTTGAATATTAGTAAAACCGGCTTCTTCCAGTGCCGTTTTTAACTGCACATCCCGATAAATGGTCATGTCGCTGATGATCTGTGTCCACTTATCGTTCTTGTTGGTATCGCCAGTGGCCTCGTTGCAGATGAGGAAAGTGCCGCTGTTTTTCATTGCCCGGTATACTTCACGAAAACAATCCACCAACCCAGGCCAGAAATAGACGGTTTCAAAGGCAGTGATCACATCGAATTTATTATCTTCAAATGGCAGCGCCGCAACACTGGCCTCCAACACACAGCAACGCCCCTCCGAAATTGCCTTTGCGTTCAGCCTTTTGGATTTCTCCACACTGACGGAGGAATAGTCAATGCCGGTCACAGTTCCATTTGGGCAGCGTTTCAGCAGCTTGCAAAGATTTGCACCACCGCCACAGCCGCAGTCCAGCACCTTGGCATCCGGAGCGGCATTCAGAAATTGAAGTCCCCACTGCGCCACAGGGCTGTGACCCAGATTCATCATGGCAACCATGATTTTCCCGCCAAGTCCCACAGGCTTGCGCGTGTTTTCAAAGAATGACATATCACACCTCCGTTTTCTTTCAGCACCCGCTGAATTTCTGCCAATGCTCGCTCTGGTTCCGGTACAATGTGCAAAGCATTGGACACGATTACCACATCGAAAGACTGCTCAGCATAGGGCAGATGGAACATATCCTGCACGGAGAAGTGCAGCTTTGCCGAGCGATTATCCCGCTTTGCTTCAAGAATCATCTCCGCGGAGGCGTCCGTCGCCTCGATGTGTGCCGCCGCGTTTACAATGTGTTTTGCGATCAATCCCGTGCCGGTTGCCAGCTCCAGCACTGTTTTTGCTTTCACGACCGGCCGGATCAGCTCATACATCTTGTCATACGCCGCCAGATCCTTTCGCATAAAGCGGTCGTACCGACCGGCATTTTTGTCCCAGAAATTCTTGTGTTCCTGCATCGCTATCATTCCTTTCGATGTTAGATTCGCCTAACCGATACGCGCAGTTGTTCGGTTAGATAGCGCTAACCGTCGTGTCTTGGAAAAGCCGCATTTCTGCGGCCTTTCGCTTATTCAAATAACTCCCTGCAAGCGCCGTACACCAGTGCTTCCAGCACCTGCGGGTATAGCTCCCCGATCTGCTCCTTGTGAGAAACGGTAAGAATCAGTCCGCGTACTGTCGCGGCGGCAAGTGAAATCCCCCGTTTAGGAACAAGGTCATATTTTTCCAGAAGCTGACGAATGTGCGTCTCGTCATCGTGGTAGTGGGCAGTCTTCACTTCCTCCGGCAGCCGGTGCAGGAGGAACTCCGCGTCGTTTTCGATGAAAACGAAGGCTTTCGTCTCGGAGAGCCATCGGCAGGCCGCCAAGATCGCCGCTGCCGTGCGGCTGGCCGGGTCAATCGCCGCATTTTCCTGCAAGGACTTCTGCGCCGCCGCAAAACACTCGGTATGGATATCCTCCAGCACAGCGAAAAACAGCAGCTCTTTGGAATCAAAGAATTTATAAAACGATCCCTTGGAGATTCCAACGGCTTCCGTCAGCTGCTCCACAGAGGTTTTTCGCATCCCAATGGTAATGCCGCAGCGTCGGGCCGCTCGGATCAGGTCATTGCGGATCTGTTCATTCTGTTCGTCTGTAAAAGCCACTGCGCACGCTCCTTGGATTTATGACCACATTGTTCATTTCAGTCAAATTGTAGCACGATCCGAAGATGTTGTCAACGGCGTCGTTTTGCTTTCCATCATGATCAAATCAGATCCAGCCTTTCCATCTCAAACGGCACAACCACGGATTTCAGCAATCTCGCCTTCGGCAATGCTGTGGTTGCGCTGGGCAATGGTCAGCAGTTCATCCGCAGATACGCTTTCATCCTTGTATCCGCTTTGGACGGCAAACTCGGAAATGACTTCTGCGCGGTTTTTGCCGAATTGTTATAGATCGCGCCAATCTGCCGCACGTGCCGATACTCCGCAAGGCTGGCAAAGGAACCGGCTTCGACCATCATGCGGCAGAACAGCAGCCCGTCCCGAACATAGTGTTTCGTGTATTTCAGGAACTCCGTTTCCTGCTCCGGGTCGAACCTCGGCAGACAGTACAGCAGCATTTGCAGAACTTCCAGCTTGTAGTCCAGAAAGCGCGCCGGATCGTAACGGTCAATGCCATTGCGGGTGAGAAAGCGGTAAATCGCGCTGTTCAGACGCTTTTCAGCGTGGTGCAGGAAGAAGCAGAAGCACAGCAACTCAGAGAAAACGAGCGGCTGTGCTTTTCTGTTCTATCCAATTACGCCCGTGTCCTGCGGAGGTGGTCAGGCGGCAGCTTGCCCATCAGGAGCTGGAAGTGACTCTTGCCTTTTACCTTGCTGGGCTCCAGCAGATCCTGCACCAGCTTGAAGACAGAGACGATGTGCCGGCGCTCCTGTGGGTGCTCCTCATCCGGCGGCAGAAACTCCGCCAGCATCAGGATGACCGAGGTGAGCAATCCCTCCGCCGCATCATAGAAAAAGGCATTCTGTCCGCGGTTGCTGTCATCGCCATCGGGGTTGACAATGGTTTTGGCGAGAATCTTAGCGTACTTCTCCGCCTTAGCTCGAGCCGCCAAGTTTTTGGGATCTTTCCTTGCGATGTCCATGTAGCGGTTGACCAGTGTCAGCAGGTTGTTG
>OGYC01001985.1_pt1 | contig 15327 bp, 13 predicted proteins | sample 1576461 | NCBI WGS metagenome assembly OGYC01 (sample SAMEA3541569, study PRJEB24748) | human gut metagenome | biome: human gut; feature: human-associated habitat; material: faeces | place: China | collected 2012 | reverse complement strand
CCTACCTGTTTACCCTCCAACATATCGCATGTCAATTCCTTTACTTTTTGAGAAAATGACACATTGTAACCTAACACCAAAATCAACAATAAAATTATTCGTTTCATTTCTAATTAATGTTTTTAAAAAAATTACTCAAAAAAGATATATCCCTATGTGCCTCTTCTATCCACGGCTCTTGCCCTTCCTTATTTTTATACAAGTCCATAGTTCTGATTACGGCAAGAGTTTTATCGTACCAAACTCGAAACCATTTAGGATGACGAATTTCTCCCGTATTCATATCAACATACTTCGCCAGTTCTTTAATACACTCTCGAAGTCCCCCATCTACATCAAATTTCGTTTCTTTTCCCTCGCTCACCAAAAAAATATACTGGACAAGATATGCCTCAACTTCATCATTCAATATTTGTTTGGCAACATCACCTTGTTTGTAAACATGAAATAGTTCATGAAACGCAAGTTGTTCCAAATCACCGTCATGCAAATCATCAGGATTATACAATATCCACCCTTTCCCCATGTATTTCATCGAACGCTTCGGAATATTACGAACAGGAGAGAAACCTATCACCGATCCTTCCGGTAACCTTGAAATCGCAGAATTCCAGAGGCATCTTCCTAAACGAGTTCCACGCAAATAATTCAACGCCTCTTCTATTGGGTTATTTCCACTTCGTGAATTGCAAAAAGTTTCATCTTCCTGTTCTATCTCCAATGTAGACTTGGCACAACTTCCAGAAAAGAAAATCGCTACCAAAACCAATAAATATCTTATTCTTTTCATGCTCTATCTATTTTTACCACATTCTATACTTTTATTTTTCCTCGTTATCCCGCTTTTCTTTTTCACACTCTTTTAATGTAAACCATACCTCCACCGGTTCCACCTTTCCTTGGATACAACAAACCTCCCAACGGGTAACGCCTTCCGCGGCTCGACGTACCAACTCGATCCACGGGTCGGAGGGGTCTGTGATTTCACGATAATAATGCACTCCATTATCATTCGCACCGCCGTTAATATACAAGCAAATCCTCTTTATAGAATCCGTTACCCCATCCACACGGGGACAAACGATTAATCTGCCACTCAACGTTCTCTCCTTTAATTCGGGATAATGCTCCCAATCATGTGAGCGGATAACCTGTATAAAATGGTTATAAGTAACGGAATCACCCGGCTGAATATAATTGTCGTAAACGGTTCGATGAACAACACGTCCCCGTATCACCTCGCAAACGACTTCCTCCTTTTCGGCACAACTCAAAGGATATCCCTGCCCGAGCACTTCTCCTCTCGCGAACTCGAGTATCCCCGTGTACCAAGAAGCCTCTATCGGTTCCCCGTTGTTGCCGGGGGCAAGCACCTCCAAGGGAATAACCTTCCCCGTGCGAACATTACGAATTTCTGTCAACCATAACCCTTCATCGGCTATCTGCCAACGGGCAAGGTATCCCCGAGGTTGATGTCTCGTGAAAGCCCCTCTAAGTCGTGGACGTAAACGGGTAATCAAATCCAGGTCCTGTTGCAAGGGATAGGCATCTACCCGATAGGTACCCCCTTCCATGATAAGCGAATCCTGTTCATTTTTATCAAAAAAGTTAAATAACCAATTGATCTTTCTCGACCTGTCCTTTCCCCATTCTATACTCACCCGTACCGGCTGTATCTCCCCGTCAAACGTCAACACGTCCCATTTCTCCATCAATTCGGCACAAGCTATAGCTTCCCGTGTATAAGGATGATTTTGACCATACCTCTCTTTTTTTATTCCTAAAACCTTTTCTCGCCAAAAACGAGACTCCACTTCCCACCAATTTCTTTTTTTTCTCAAACGCTCGACTTTAGCCCGCAACCGTCCGTCAGATATCTTTGACCTCACTTTCGTATCCCTATCTCTCATAACTTGCACTCGGTTCACCGTCCCGTCTGTATTAGGAAAAATTTCTATGTTAATAATAGAATCCCCCTCCCAAACCATGCCACGACCATTGAACAACATGTCCATCGTGTGCTGATAGCTATCATTGGAACCTCTCGTGAAAGTATTATACATTCGTTTCTCTCTCTTCACCTCTCCCTTGCGCAGGAAATAAAGGATCTCGTGTTCGCATCGGTCATTATCCCAATATAGGTATTTGCCTCCTCGTGCAAGAATCGTTCCGGTAAACCAGCGAGCAACGATACTCCCGTCTTCCCGATAGGCATCAAAAATACCACTGATATCCACCTCTTGATAACCTCCATTCTCACTCATCTCCATCACCTTTTCCAACATAAGTTTTCCATTCTCCAAACGCCACGTGCCCACGTACCCCCGGTAAAGACCGGTAGATATTCTTCCGGACAAACGTTTCTGTAACTGTCGAGACAACACGCTATCTTGCTCTATCGGCAAAGTGTACATCCAAAAGTTTTCTTTCCCGATAATCAACCGCTCCCCTTCTTGCTTGGTAGCTTTCATCACCCCAGTAAAGCAACACAAGTAAATCAATATTAAAATCAATATTTTCATAAGTTTGTTATTCATTTCAAGTAATACCTCTATATTCGGTTAGCAGACACATTTCTCGAAGAAAAAAAGAACTGAATTAGATGAGAACGGGCTACAACACCAAGATGAATCCCGAATACCTCCCGCTTGACACTGGAAACAACCATCGCAAAACAATTTCCATCGTATTCGCGATACCCCGGGATATCCCCATCATATCCCGTATCCCACGTATTCTCTTTCCTATTTTTTCATATCAGTTTAATAAAATCCCAATAGCCATTCGTCATCTCATTTCGCACGCTTCTTCTGAGGAGAAAAACCGCCCGAAGACTTGACTGGACGAACCTGAAGCAACGTAAGCGAATCGGTCGTGATATACCGGGTATCAATCAACCATATTCGTTTCATGTACAGGGCTATTTTGTCACGAGCTTTCTTTATATCCAAATAAGAGGCATCCTCCGGCACACACTCTCTCACCCGTCTCAAGTTTTCACCGTATAACAGAGTATCACACAAAAAGTTATAGGCATCACGAAAATCCTTAAATTGCACGAATTTCTCATTCATATCCAACAATTTTACCTTTTGCAAAAACGTTTTAGGCAAAACCAATTTCTTGTCGAAATATTCATCATACACTAACAAAAGATCAGCAATTCCTCTTGCCGGGGATTCCAGCATATAATCCAGACCTCGAATAGTATCGTAACACCCTGTTATTTCATTCTTTCGTCCCGACAACCTCTCTAAATAAAATATTCCCTCTTCATCACCATCTCTTCGCGATACCGCATCAGGAGTCAAAATAATAAACACATCTTTCTCCGGGTTACACACGCTATCCTTATGCAACAATTCCTCAAGAGGAGAAAAACTTTCCAATACATTCACTTGTCCATACATCGAAAGAACAAGAGTTATTAATATCCAAGTCTTCATAAAAATCTATCTTTTACGTTTAATTCTAAATCTTTCATACGCAATTTGTACTGCAGCCTTCTCTTCTGCAGATAAGTTATTATATACTATTGTATTTTCTGTCCCGACATAAGCCAACCATCTCGCTTCTTCGTCAGAGCAATTAAACGTTCTTTTTATCCAAGCACGATATTCCGTAGATACTACCATATACGCATGTCCTTGATCATTATTATAATTCCGAGCTCGCGATATATGAAACCACTCGTGTAGGGCTATCAAAAGATAACCTTCTCACGTATATTCCCGAATCAATAATTCATTCACGTAAATTAAATCCTTCAAACTATCGTTTGGATGCCAATGCACAACAGCAATAAAACTATAATCTTTTCGAAACTCAAAACGCGTTCCATCATAAACCATACCTATATCCGCTTCTCCTGCTACCTCTAAAGCATTTACAAAAGCTACTTTCATCGAATCAAGACAATTTCCAGCAGGTGGCGGAGCAACATAATGCATAACGGTAGCCTCTGATGCCGTTTGTTCTACTTCATTCATTCCCAAATCCTCCGCACAAGAAAGCGGAAATAGAAACAAACCACAAATAATTAAGCATAATCTAAATTCACTCATTTTCATCTTTATTGGTTGCAAGTCATTTAGAAAATTTCCCTGCCCCGCACGGGGCAGGGAAAGCACGCACCAAGATTTCAAATCATTCGACTGTGCATGGGATAAACTTACCCAAACGCAAATTATACTTCGTCAAGCTACTGATCGTACCAATCGGACGGTTCGACATCTTCAGGCGAATATATCGCACGGGAGTTTGCATATCTTTCGGTACCAAGAGATAAGTTTCTTCCCCGGGAGTATTCCCGATCGAGAAACTTCCATCCGTGTAATTGGCTTCTGTCCAAGTAAGACCATCAACCGAAAACTCGACCACCAAATTCGGCAATAAATAATCTGCATCGCCTTTTTGGTTGCGGGTAGGTTGTCCTACCTTGAAACCTTCCACTATTTGAGGCTTCTTCATATCGTAAGTCACGGTGATAACACCGGCTCCCACTGTTTCCGCAGGCTCAAAATACACCTCTACATCACGTTCTTCAATATATCCCCAACCATAATCTATCACGACATGACGCAATCCGTCAAAAAGCAACATGGCTGCCCCGTTGTCCTTGTAACCATTATACACGGTATCTGAACAAGTTACTTCCCAGCCCGTGGTGTCCAACGGTGTATACTTCGGTTTGGCTAGCAGATTACTGCTATCCTTCTCTACAAGCACTAAATCCGTCAATTTTCCGGCATCTTTGTACGCCTCGACAAAAGAAGTTCCATAATCATCTGTTTGGTAAAAATAATGTTCGTTATAACGTTCCACCGTAAAATCTGTCCGGGTATTTTTCAAAAATTGTAACATCACCAAACCCACGTATTCATCCGTGGTACTATGATTGCTTTTGACGAACGAGGAGCGCATGTATCGATTCTTACCGAGAACCACCTTCTTTAAATTCGGAAAATACATCAAGTCCTGCATGGAAGTCATATCATAATCAATCTCCAAGGTTTCCACCTCGTTCACCCGACTCTCCCAATCCTGACCGTAAGTACCGAGCATCAGTTGCGAGAATGCAGTGGACCACAGCCGTTCGTTCAAATTCAACGTTTCATCCTTGAAGTCGATTTCATCGACACACCCCAACAGTTTTCCCTTCCGTTGCACGGTGATCGGTTGGTTAAAATCAATATCCACACCAGCCTCATCGGGCAACAAAAAAAGATAATCGCGTCCCAAATTGACATCAGCCCCCCACTTCTTATAGAAAAGCGAATCGTGCGAGTGAGTCTTCATGTCCCACGTACGCTCATTCCCGGCTTTATCCTTGAAGCACAGCAACATTTCCTTGATATTCTCGTTATCCTGATCGAGTACTACCGCCAACTTATCGCCCATGCGGCTGAAAGCGGTAACTCCCCGGGAGAAAGAACGCAAATCTTCATGTTCGTAAGAGTACGGTCGACCATATTTTTCCTCCACCAACGACTCTCTATCATCAGCAGCCACATTGTTCACCCGCACCGTGTACATGGCATCAGCCAAGTTTTCAATATAAACGGTATCCATCAAATCCTCACTATCCGGATCACACGGTTCCGTGAACATCTCTCCGGACCCTTTATCCGATTGCCAAGTAATTTTCACTTTTTTCACCCCGGCATCAATGTTATGTTTCCACACCACCTGCAACCGTTCCCACCCCGGATTTACCTCCACATCCGCACATTTGCCCAAGTAACGTATCATTCCGTCACCGGCAAACTCGTCATAGGTCTCTTCCAAGCTCTCGCTACAACCCGCCGCAAAGAGTACGGCAAACAAGCCGATTGTATAATATAGTTTTCTTGTCATAACTGTCTTTATTAATTTTCCATCTTTACAAATACCTCTAACTCGTCAAATGTAATGTACTCGTTAGCATTTTCCTCAAATCCATATGGATACTGATTGCTCCAACGGGAACTCATCCACGTGTCCTCCACGATGAAAAAGATATAGCGAAAGGCTTCTCCCGAATAATTGCATTTCATATCCAAAGAGATAGGATCTGCCGCTTCAAAAGTATTGTCATCCTTGTTTTTATATGCATCCTTCGCCCAGTCAACAGGTCCGTACTGATAGTCAGAGAAACGACACCAGGCATAACTATAGAAAGTAGCCCATCCCGGATCCTCATCTAACGTGTAAAGCAGGGCACACTCTCCAAGAGAAACGGTATTGGGATTAGCAGAGTTAGTCCCGTACACTTTAATTTTTGCCGGCAACCGAGAAGTATACACGGCACTCCATATCGTAGCGACAAACATATCTATACCCGGGTTAGGATAATTGGGATTAGCATAAGGATAAGCGTTTCCGTGGTATAGGAAGGCATCGCCACGCAACATGGCAGGCACCTTCGGCGTACCGAAATCAATAATAAAACGTTCTCCAAACGCATTCGGACCCGCAACAAAGGTGCCGAACTTATATCTATCACTACTGCCGCGCTGGTAATTTTTCCGATAGTTCGCCCCTTTCTTTTGCCCGTCGAAAAGATATTTCACGCCGATCTCGTGCTCTTCATCCTCTATTTTCAACTTCGAGGGGAAGGAAAAACTAAACTGATCCGGGGATAACATCTCCATTGCCAAGGCATCAATACCTTCATAAATTTGTGTTTTCACCGTATTCCCCTCGAAATCGTCCGTCCGTACAACAACCTTCAATTCATCCAATGCTTGCTTCAATTCGAAATTCAACGTGTCACCTCCTTCCGAAATAGGATAGCTTCCCACCAGGATGTTATCCTCTCGCTTCGTGGTAGGATTTATCCCGACATAAAAGATATGTACTGTCCCTTCTACGACAGACGGCGACGTGTAGGTCACGTTGAAACCACCCCAGAACGGGTTTACCGTTAAATTATCAAAAAGAGCCACCGTGGCGGCATCTGCCGTACTGAACACCATTTCTAACGGAGCCGATTCCTCCAAATTGTTATTAAGGAAAGTCAACCGCACCGGCTCGTTGGTTCGTGCTTCCGCAAAACCGTTCAACAACAAAGTGTCAGTCAGATAAGTGCCTTCCTTCACCAACTGCCGCCCATAAGCATCATTATAGCGGGCACGTACCCCAAAAATATTCATATCGTCGGGCAACCTGTAGCGCATCACCGCACCACCCGGAACCGGCTCAAAAGAGATCTTCCGAAATTCCACCGGCACATCGAAACCGTTTTCATCGTCATCCTTGCAGGCAAAGAAAACAAAAAGTACCGGTAATAAAAATAATATCTTTCGTATCATAATTTCAAATTTTAAATTTTAATTGAGTTTACAATCCAAAATCGTAAATCTACAATCGTAAATCCATTTACCATCCCGGATTTTGCATGCAACCCGCAGTCTGCACCTCCTCGCTTCGGATAGGCCAAAAATAGTCGCGCGGTGCGACAAACTTATTACCGGAATAAACCACTACCGGGCCTCGTCCGTTGTTGTAGAAACTTTCAGCATTGTTGCCGACCACGTTCCATCCCAGGGATTTCTCGTTCATTTCAACACTAGCCGTTTTCCAACGCCGCACGTTCCAGAATCGGTATCCCTCGAAAGCAAATTCAATGTTCCACTCCTGGCGAATGATATTACGCATACCAGTTTTAGTTTTCACCCGCTCCGGATCCTTAGCATTTTTCCATGCCTCCTCCACATCCGGAATACCCGCACGTCGGCGTACCTCGTTCAAATACTTGTATACCTCCGCATCGGGCGCCTGTTTGCTCTCGTTTAACGCCTCGGCAGCAATCAGGTACACCTCTGCCAAACGGAAGATGGCATGCGGTCTTTCGCCCAAACTCCCCAAACCTTGTTGATGGGCAAGCAGAGTAGCTCTGGAAGACGACCATTTTTTCAAGTAGTAACCCGTGATATTTTGCGGACCTGTGGCAGACAAACGCTTTTCATTCAATCCCCAGCCCTCGCCTTGATAAGCCTTCATCAGATGGATATTGTTCACCCCGGTTCCCAAACGCCAATAGCAACGGTCTGCAGCAATGCTAGCGTAAAAACGAGGCTCACGACGCCGGTGCAGGTTCAACACTGGCTCGTTCAATACCACCACGTCGGTGTATTTCGGGTCTGTCTCCACGCTAAGCGTATAAGGGTTACCACCTCCTACCCACTTCAGATCCTGGTCAATGGGCAAACCATTCTCCGTGTAAAACATCTCCACCATCCTTATGCTCGGGACCAAGCAGGCTCCCGGCAAGGTGTGATTCGAACCGTCGGGGAAATTAGGCAGTGTATAATTGAACAACGCATCGCCACCACCACTCGACCTAACCATATATAATACCTCATCGCTCATCCAGCCAAATGTTTGGATGGACCGCTCAACATCAAGCATCTGCGCCTGCAATTCCGTGTTGGCAGAATTGCCTTTTACCAGAGTAGCCACCCCAGTTTCGGTACAATGATCAATCAAGGCGATGGCTGCTTGGGCAGCCCGTTCCCATTTTTTCGGGTCCGGAGTGGCACTGAACAACGGTTCGCCCTTCTTATTCTTGAAATTGGTGTAATCGGGATTGCCGTTGAATAAATCGGAAGCCTGGTAACACAACGCCCGCACTTTCAAGGCCATAACTGCCTCCTTGTTGAAATACCCTCTCCGTTCCGTCTTTTTCTCTTGGCACGAGGGAAGCATATCCACCACCTCGTCACACAAGCGCACGATGTAGTTAAAGCAAGTATCCACGTGGCTGCGGGGCAGCTTCAAGGTTTCCACGTCCTGATTCGGATCGAACCGCTCCGGCACAATCATTACCGGTCCGTAACGGCGTACCAGTTCGAAATAGTAAAAAGCTTTCAGCGCAACCACCTCGGCTTTCCATTCACTCTTATCCTTATTCGATAGATTATACACATTGTCAATGCGAGTAATGAAATGATTACAAAGCACTATTTGCGTGTAAAAGTCTTTCCTGTAGGGCGTCGAACTACCAGTTATTAAATTAAACCACGTGTCCCCGTAAGGATCCAGCACGTTCTGCATACCAGACACGATATCCAACCCCTTCGGATGATAATAAACTGTATTTCTCAAGTAATTATCGGCAACCAATTCACCTGCTCCCGTGTGCGCCACATCATCATATCGGCTATACAAATCTTGCATGTAGACATAAGCACTTTTCAGCCACACGTAAGCCTGATCGTAAGTTTCAAATTCCGAATCAATGGTCGCAATATCCTCTTCCGGCACCACGTCCAGCCAACTGTCACAAGAGATGAGCAGCAGGAACGGAATAAATAAATAAGATAATAGATGTTTCATTTTATCTCTGTTTTTTTTAATTAGAAGCTAATATTTACACCCACGGCATAAGTCTTTTGAATGGGGTAATTGAACCCGTTTCCACCCAATTCTACGTCCCACAATTTAAAATTGGAGATCAGGAAGGGATTGTTGGCGCGGACAAAGAACTTCACGTTTTGCATATGCAACTTCTGACGAATACTCAGCGGCAGATTGTACGCCAACTCCAACGCGGTACAACGCAGAAAGCGACACTCCCGCATGAAATAGGTGGAACGGCGGTCGTCCGTGATATTCGCCGACCAATCCTCCTGTTTGTTATAGACCGTGATATTCTGCACGGAGAGGCGAGGCCAGAAGGGGCGATTATCCACGTTTTTCTCTGTCCAATGACTCTCGTAAATCTCCTTCAACATGGCATGATCCGATTCGAACGGCGACAAAGCACCCGGATTTATGAAGAAACCCCGTTTACCGGATCCTTGGAACGAGAAGTTGAATTCCCAGTTCTTGTAATTAATGAATCCGCTAAAACCGTACACCATCCGCGGAGTTTCCGGAAATCCGATGTGCACGGCGTCGTTCACGTCTATCACGCCGTTCCCATCCACATCACGGTAACGGATATCTCCCGGCATGATACCGGTGTTCGCTTGTGGCGAGTTGTCAATCTCTGCTTGGTCACGGAACAGCCCTTCGGCAATGTATCCCACCCGTTGGGAAAGCTCATAACCCGTCTTCATCTGCCAATACGGTTTGTCCTTCGCTTCTTCCAGCTCCTTGTAAACCGCCTTGTTGAAGGTAAAGGTCCCGTTCAGAATGAGCCAAAAATCTTTACTGAAGGAGTGTTGAACCTTGGCAGAAACATCCATACCGCGGGCGCGAATCTTACCCAGGTTATCCAACGGACTCACCTCCACTCCCACCTGCGCAGGAATCGTGACACGCTGTTCGATGATATTATGTCGTATCTCTTGGTAAAGATCGACATTGACTTCCAAGATATCCTTAAAAAAGCGGGTTTCCAGACCGAGGTTCAGTTGTTCGGAAACCTCCCATTTCACGTCCGGATCTCCATAATTTTTGACCTCTTTACGAGCTAGTTGCTGCTGGTTACCCGGTTCGGGATCCGTATAATACGGACCACCCACAATCTCCGGCATATACACGAAACGAGGATCCTTGATAATACCGTCGTTACCCACTTTACCCCACGAACCTCTTATTTTCAAGAAAGAGATCCATTTATTAATGCCTCCCTGCATAAAATTTTCCTTGGAAGCGATCCAAGCGCCACTGAGAGCCGGGAAAAAACCCATCCGGTTATTTTTGGTGAAACGCTCGGAACCATTGTACCCGAAACTGGCTTCCACGAAATAACGATCCATGAACCCGTAACTGCCGCGCATGGAAAAACTCAAATTCCGTTGTTCGAAACTACTGAATAAATCACCCACCGGAGCAGAGTTTGCTTGTAATGCCTGGAATACGGCAGTCAGAGAAGTTTGATGCCGAGTAGCGTCATCCCCTCCCCAGCTCGCAGTATGAAACAAACGACCTTCATACACCAATTGCGTGGAAGAAGTAGATGCAGATCCTCCCTGCATGGGTTTTTGCAACGTCCGGCGTCCATTCCTCAATAGCGTCAATGTATGTTCACCCGTTTCAAAATCATAGCCGCCGTTTTCCGCATCCATGCCATAATAGAACGGACTGAATTCAAAAGCATTCATCTCGTACCCGGTTTTCTGCAAGGAAGCACTTGCCCTCAATTCCAATCCCTCCACCACGGAACCGAGATTGTGAATATATTCTATTTTAGTTGTCGCACTGTAACGGCTCCTGTCTTGATAACCGCTCTGTATCGAAGCATACGGGTTTAGGGCAAGTTCATACCCTTTACGCACGTTTCCGAAACGAAGATGTGGCCAACCATGCTCGAAGTCGCCCGGATAAGTAGGAGCGAAATTCACCGGCGAAGCGTTGAACGCCATCGCATAAGCTTGGGTGACATCAGCTCTCGTACCGTGATATTTATCGTAATTAATATTAGCATAGACTAACATACGAATACCGGTATTCAAATTCACGTTCAAATTGATCCGGGAGGAAAGAGTTGAATTTTTGATATTGACATCAAACTGGTTCAACTTGTCTGTTTTCAACATACCCTGATCATTCACGTAATTAACGGAAGCATAATATTGTACCGTTTCGGAACCTCCCCGCACGTTCACCCCCACACGGTGGTTCACGGAATGATCCTTGAATAGGACTTTAAACCAATCATTGGCTGGGTATACCCAAGAGGGATAATCCTTGCTACCCGTGCGTTCAATACGGTTCAGGGAGTACTGGGGAGTGGCTCCCGGGTTACGTGCCAGCAACGCCTCATTGTACATCCGCATATAGGTTTGAGGATTTACCACCTCTATTTCGTCTGTCGGCATGGAAGCTACTGCCTCGTAACGTACGGAAGTATACACGCTCCCGGCTTCCCCCTTCTTTGTTGTCACGATAATAACACCATTTGCCCCGCGAGCCCCGTACATCGCCGTGGCAGCAGCGTCTCTCAACACGGATAAACTCTCAATGTCCTCCGGGACCATACGCCCCAAATCCAAACGGGAAGATTCCACCCCGTCGATCAACACCAAGGGCGAGGATGATCCCCGGGAAGAAGTGATACCCCGGATGTAAAACTGCGTGTTCATCTCATCCTCGGTCAAAGCCCCGGGCTTACCTCCCGTTTGCCAACCGATGATTCCAGCGATTTTCCCTGTAAAACTGGATGTAAGGTCACTACTGGACGATTTCAAATCCATCGGGCGAATGGAAACAACTGATCCGGTAATGCTTTCCGTCTTCTGATTCCCGAAAGCTATCACGGTTACCTCCTCTAAGTTTTCCTCCGTGGGGTTCAACCGAATATTCAATTTTTCTTTCCCCTTGATTTCGATGGTCTTTGTCTCGTAACCGATAAAAGAAACCCGCAACATATCGTCCGGCTTGGCGGCAATCGTGTAGCGTCCTTCCGTGTCAGAAGCCACCCCTTGTGTTGTACCCACGATCATCACGGTCGCTCCGGCAATAGGATTTCCTTTCTCGTCCACGACACGCCCGCTGACCTTGGTCAAAACCACTTCCGGCTTCTTCTTCGGGGCAATCATCACATGCTTGTCCACGATGTTGAAATCAAAACGGGTCTTTTCCAGACATTTGGTGAGAACTTGTTCCAATGTAGCGTCCTTGAAAGATTCGGTAATCTTCACGGTTTCATTTTTCACGTTCTCACTGTTGTACGTGAAGGTGTAGTCGCTGTTTTTCCCTAAATAATCCAGCACTTCCGTCAACGAAGCGTCCTTAAAATTCACCGTGAACTTCGGGACGGCTTGCGCCACGGTTATTCCCACGTTTCCAATGACAAGCAAAGACAATAACCCAAGGAATCGTCTTAAAAAACTGTCATTCCTAAAAATCCGCTCTTTAAAAGAGCGATGAATCGGTTTTTTTTTCATAGATTTGTGTTTTAAACTTGAAATTAAGTATGAAATAGGCAAAGGGATGCGAGGCTCTTTGTCTATTTTCCTTTTATGATAATGATATCATTTATCTTTATAAACCGGAAATCACCCGTTCCCTCCAGTACCCGCAACACGCTGTCCACGTCCGGGTATCTCTTTACCATGGTCGTGTATAAAACATTCCCGACTTTCGGGTCCTCGAAACGGAACGTGTAGCCGTACCACTCGCCCAGCACATCCATGATCTCCCGCAACGGTGCCTCTTTAAAGGCAAACAGGTTATTCATCCAACCCGTGGAATATCTCACATCGACTTCACGTACCCCGATGCTCCCGTACTTTGTCAGGAAAGCCTGTTCTCCCGAATGAAGTTCCACGCTATCCTGTTTCCCGCTTTTCATTCGCACGTGGCCTTCCACCAATGTAGTCACGCACGATACATCATAAGCGTTCACGTTAAAACTCGTTCCCAACACGTTGATCACGGCAGAAGCCGTGTTCACGATAAAAGGATGAACGGCATCTTTTGCCACCTCGAAGAATGCCTCCCCTTTCAAGTACACGATTCGTTTATTCCCGACAAATGCATTCGGGTATCTCAATTCACTCCCGGCATTCAACCACACGTGGCTACCGTCATACAGCGTTACTTTTATATTTCCTTGCTTAGAAGTCGTCAGCACGTTATATTCAATTTCCTGCATTTGAACAAATTGTGATTCGTCGGTCTTCTCCTCTACCGGAAGAACAAGTTTGCTGTCACTCGTGTTTACAGCCAATTGCTTCACGGAATCTTCCAGATAAACCACCTTCCCCCCGGTCGTCACCAAAGTAGCGAAAGGTTCCATTCGCCCTTTGGAAACAGAAGAAAGCGGAATCGCTCTTGTAGGTTCTTTTTCTTCCGCGCTCCAAAGAAACAATACCGCCACCACCAGTACCGCGGCAGCAATCCCCGAAAAATATCTCATCGCCCGTGCACGTTTCCTGCGCCTTATCCTGTCATTTATTTTTTTGAAAGGCGCTTCCGTGTCCACGTTATTCATATCCGCTATTCCCTCGTAAAGAATATCCGCCTCCCGAAGTTCCATAAACAACTCCCGGTTCCTCGATTCCAAGCACCAAGCCTCCAACAACTCTTTCTCGTCAACGGTGATTTCTCCCCGCAGCGATCTGTAAAGTAAATCACTTATCTCTATATCCTTCCTTATTTTTTTCATAGCTATACCTTTTACCTGCTAACAAAAACATATGGTCAACAATACTATTAACATGAAAACGCATTGGTTGTAATCCGACAAATGGATTCTCAAATCCTTATACGCTTGCTTTTTATGAGTTTTAACCGTGTTTATACTCAATCCCAATTCTTCTGAAATCTCATCATAACTATATCCCTCCAATCGTAATAAAATAACATCCCGCTTCACCCCTCCCAACCTGTTCACCTCATCCAGTATCCGGGCTTTCAATTCCTGCTTTATTATCAAATGGTCAATGTCGACCTCATCCACGAAAACATCTTTCAATTCCTGCATTTCTCGCTCCACCCTATAATCCCGGATATAATTCAGCGTCTTGTTTTTCAAACAACTATACAAGTAAGATTTAAACGCGAGCAAATCCGGGAAACAATATGCTTTTTCCCACATGTACAGAAAAGCCTCTTGAGTGATGTCAGCACTAACGACCTCGTCCTGAAGCAACTTCAACGTAAAAGTATAGGCACGAGGATAAAACATATTGAAAACAGCCTTGAAAATCTGGGCGTCTTTCAGGTCTATTTCCGATGTTTCAATGTGAATTCTTTCTGTTGCCATTTTTCAATTATTAGCACTTTTCCCATAAAGCACCAAAAAGACGTTTTAGGGGTGAGGAAAATTCGAACTTTTTTCAGAAAAAATTAATTTAAGAAAAAGATCAAGAAAGCGCATAGTTATTATTTATTTTGAATTATACAAATCGTATAATTCAAAACATATAATCTAACATATTACCGGATAATAATTTGATTTCTGCTAATAATTTTATACATTTACAATATTCATTCAGAACTAAAAAAAGACAAAGTTATGGGCGGCGAAGGACACATGGCTGACATGAATCAGCGCATCAAACAAAACCAGACATTACTCCGGCGGCGACGTGAAAGGAGTAAAAACCTCCTTGAAACGATACGAGAGAAATCACATTCTCCCTATTCAAAAAATTTCTCGGTAGAGGAATTGGAACAAGCTGAAAAAGAATTTGCGCTCAAGGAACGGGCTGATAAGCTATATTACCTGCGCTTCACCTTTATATTTTTAGGCTCTATACTCTTGTTTGCCCTCTTGACATTTTGGATATTTAAATAAAAACATAAACAATCATGCATCTTAATACCATCCAACCCGTGTATTTTTCCCCCACGCGTACTTCCGACAAAATCGTGCATGCCATCGCAGAGGGAATCGCTATTTTATTGTCCGCATATTCGCCAAAAGGAGGATTTTGATGCCACTCTGTA
>OGYC01001984.1_pt1 | contig 15333 bp, 7 predicted proteins | sample 1576461 | NCBI WGS metagenome assembly OGYC01 (sample SAMEA3541569, study PRJEB24748) | human gut metagenome | biome: human gut; feature: human-associated habitat; material: faeces | place: China | collected 2012 | reverse complement strand
GTGCTGGGGCAGGTGCTGCATGTGGAAGGCACCGTGCTGGAGAAAATCGGCTCCAACATCATCAGCATGTTCATTGTCTTTGGCCTGCTGTACTGGGTTGGCATGGCGCGGCTGATCCGCGGTCAGATTCTTTCCCTGCGCGAGCAGGAATACGTGCTGTCCGCCCAGGCCACGGGCGCGAACGGGCGCTGGATCATCAAAAAGCACCTACTGCCCAACTGCATCAGCGTGGTCATCATCTCCACGGCCCTGCAGATCCCTAGCGCCATTTTCACCGAGAGCTTCCTTTCCTTCCTGGGTCTAGGCGTCAACGCGCCCATGCCCTCGCTGGGTTCCCTGGCCTCGGACGCGCTGAATGGCATCTCCTCCTACACCTACCGTCTGATTATCCCGGCAATGGTGATCTGCCTCATCGTTCTCTCCCTGAACCTGTTTGGCGACGGTCTGCGCGATGCCTTCGACCCCAAGCTGAACGCCTGACGAAAGGAGCGACGAAGCAATGGCACTGTTGGAAGTTAAAGACCTGCACACCTCGTTTTTCACCGATGCGGGCGAGGTCAAGGCTGTGGACGGCGTATCCTTTCAGCTGGAGCACGGCAAGGTGCTTGGCATTGTGGGCGAAAGCGGCTCCGGCAAGTCCGTGACGGCCTACTCCATCATGCAGATTCTGGCTCCCACGGGCAAGATCGTCAGCGGCAGCGTGAAGCTGGACGGTCAGGAGCTGGTGGGCGCGGATGAAAAGCTGCTGCGCACGGTGCGCGGCAACAAGGTGTCCATCATTTTTCAGGACCCCATGACCTCGCTGAACCCCACCTACACCGTGGGCCGTCAGCTGATGGAGGCCATTCTGCTGCACACGGGGCGCAACCGGCGGCAGGCCAAGGAGCGGGCGCTGGAAATGCTCCGCCTAGTCAACGTCAACGAGCCGGAAAAGCGGATGAAGCAGTATCCCTATGAGCTTTCCGGCGGCATGCGCCAGCGCGTGATGATCGCCATGGCGCTGGCCTGCAAGCCGAAGCTGCTCATCGCGGACGAGCCCACCACGGCTCTGGACGTTACGATCCAGGCGCAGATCCTGAAGCTCATGAACGATCTGAAGGAAGAGCACGGCACCTCGATCATCTTCATCACCCACGACCTCGGTGTTATCCGCCAGATCGCGGACGACGTGGCCGTTATGTACTGCGGTCAGGTCGTGGAGATGGCGCCCGCCGGTACAATCTTCATGGACGCTGAGTTCTCTCATCCCTACACCGAGGGCCTGATGAACTCCATTCCGCGCCTGAGCACCCCGACGCATACGCGTCTGGACGCCATCCCCGGCGCAGTGCCGCACCCCCTCAAGCTCCCGAAGGGCTGCAAGTTCGCCCCGCGCTGCAAATACGCCACGGAGCGCTGCCTCAATGAGGAGCCCGAGATGATTCACGTCAGCGAGACGCAGCAGGTTCGCTGCTTCTACCCGCGGAAGGAGGACCGGCATGGAAAGAAATAATGTTCTTCTCAAGATCACGGACCTGCGGCAGTATTTCCCGGTCGGCAAAAAGAAGGGCTTGTACGTCAAGGCGAACGACGGCATCAGCCTGAATATCTACGAAGGCGAAACGGTCGGTCTCGTCGGCGAGTCCGGCTGCGGCAAGTCCACGTTCGGACGCACGCTGCTGCAGCTCTACCGTCAGACCGACGGCAAGACGATGTACTATGGCGCGTCCCGTGATGAGCTGGCCCCCGAGTATATCGAAAAGACCATCCGCCATCTGCCCCACGGCCTGCATGAGCTGGCCGCGCTCGAAAAGAAGCGCGACGAGATGCAGAAGGTCTATGATGCTGCCGATGAGCAGAAGCGCCTGCACATGCACAACGATCTCACGGCTGCGAAGAAGGCTGCGAACGACGCCTATCTGAACATCGTGAATGTCATCGGCGGCTTTATCACCGCCAAGGACCTCGGCCCGGTCATGAAGATCTTCTCCGAGCGCCATGACCGCTGCTGTGACCTGCACAAGGCCATCGAGAAGCGCGCCCCCGTCAAGCTCAACTATGACGAGGAGGCCTTCAAGCTCTCGAAGCTCAAAGCGGGCGAGAGAGGCTATGACAGCCGCAAGGGCAAGCTTGACAAGCTGGCTGAGAAGGTCGCTGCGCATGACAAGCTCGTCGAGGCCGCCCGTGCCGAGATTGCAAAGGTCGACGCCCGCATCGACGCCATGCGCGCGAAGTACGCCGCCGATCCCGAGTTCCAGAAGCACGAGGCCCTGCTCGATAACGGCATCGACCTTGCGCGCCTGACCTATCCGGAGGTCCGCACGCTGCGCTGCCAGATGCAGTATATCTTCCAGGATCCGTATTCCTCCCTGAATCCCCGTATGACCGTCGCCAACATCATCGGCGAGGGCCTGCTGGCGCACAAGTACTGCAAGAAGACCAACGAGCGTATGCATGAGGAGATCCTGCAGACCATGGAGGATTGCGGCCTGGCTCCCTACTTCCTGCATCGCTATCCGCATCAGTTCTCCGGCGGTCAGCGCCAGAGAATCGGCATTGCCCGCAGCCTTGCGGTGCATCCGAAGTTCGTTGTCTGTGACGAGGCCGTTTCCGCTCTGGACGTGTCTATCCAGTCGCAGATCATCAACCTGCTGCAGGATCTGAAGGAGCAGCAGCACCTGACCTACCTGTTCATCACGCACGATCTGTCGGTCGTTAAGTATATCTCCGACCGCATCGGCGTTATGTATCTGGGCAATCTCGTCGAGCTTGCCGACTCACAGGAGATCTTCGACCACCCGATGCATCCGTATACCGAGGCTCTGCTCGAATCCATCCCGACGACGGAGGAAAAGCGTGACCTGGCGGTGCTCGAGGGCGATATCCCCAGTCCGGTCAATCCGCCGAAGGGCTGCAAGTTCCACACGCGCTGCAAGTACTGCACCGAGATCTGCACCCATGTCGTCCCTGACTGGGAGGAGGTCACGCCGAACCACTTTGTAGCCTGCCACCACAAGCTGCACACTAATGAGTGAGCGCAAGACGGGCAGTGGGGAGCGTCAGGATGCCGAGCAGCCTGAGGCCGCCGAGCAGAACGAGCCGCAGGGAAGAACACTGAAGTTTCCGGAGCTGCCGGAGCGCCGCAGTCTGATGGGCGGCGTGATGTTCCGCAAAAAGCTCGCCCGGGCCCGCGCCTTCCAGAAGGAGCGCAGCGGTGAGTCCGAGGAAGCGCCGGAGGAAGGCATCCCGCTGGAAAAGCACGATGTCTCCACGATGATCTTCAGCGCCCTGCTTACGATTGTTCCGATCTGCTTGGGTATTTTGCTGCTGATGGGCTTCCTGCTCCTGTTGATCTTTCGCGCCCTCTGATCCAAAATCCAACAAACCGCTGCAAAATGTGCTCCATTTTGCAGCGGTTTTTTGCGCATTTGCGGCCGTTTGCAGGTTGACACACGGCTGGAATTACGCTTTAATAATGTATGAACGCACAGAAATGAGGAAACAGACTGCAGCCTGCAGAAAAAAAGATCCGGAAGGACATTTTTCAACAAGCTGAAATACCCTAGAAAGAGAGGGAAACCATGAAACAACAGACCCGTTTTTATGTCAGCCGGAAAAACCCGCTGACCTGGATCGCCGCGGCCCTGTCGCTGGCTTCCATCGTTCTGCAGATCCTCGCGCTCTGCCTCGGCGAGGGAGCCGTGATCAGCACCGTGAACATCTGGTTCCAGAAGGTCCTGCCGATGGCGGTGAGCCTTGGCTTTGCGCTCCAGCTCGTGCTGGAAGGGGAGACGCGGTTCTATCGCACGTCGAAGCCCATTTTCTGGGCCTGCGTCTACTTCGGACAGGCGGCGCTCGACCTGCACCTGCACGGCGGCTATGCCCTGTTCGGCTATATGCGCTATGTCGTGATGTGCTGGATCCTGTACCTGCTGCTCTACCTGATCTATCGCCTGACCATCACCGGCAAGATCCCGGTGTCCTATCCGCTGCTGTTCACGCTGCTGGTGCCGCTGGCAATTCTCATCTATGATCTGGCGATGGCCGGCTGCACGATCCCCGTGTGGTACCGCCTTGTCAAGATCTCCAACATCGCCATGGCCGGCAGCGCCGTCGTCGCCGTGCTCGCGATGCGGCCGTTCACGGACGGGGCTTACCACCCGACGTGGGGCGACCGCAAGGATGGCCGTCTTATCCGTACGCTCAGCCCGATGAACATCGTCGCGGGCTACATCATGCCCACACGCAACGATGCCTGCAACTCCATCCAGACAACGTTCGAAATTTCGAAGGTCGAGCGCTACATCCGCCAGAAGCGCGCGGAGGGCATGGAGTCCTTCGGCCTGACGCATGTGCTGCTTGCGGCCTATGTCCGCTGCATCGCAAAGTACCCCGGCGTGAACCGCTTCTTCTCCGGCCAGCGCGTCTATCAGCGCGATGACGATGTCCAGTTCACCATGACCATCAAGAAGGACATGCGCACGGACGGCGAGGAGACGACCATCAAGCTCCACCTCAAGCCGACGGACACGACGAAGGAGGTCTATGAGAAGCTGAACGCCCTCATCGACGAGGTCAAAAACACCCCCCTTAACAGCTCGTTCGACCATGTCGCGGCTCTGCTGGCCAGTATGCCGCGTCTCCTGCTGAAGTTTGTCGTCTGGTTCCTGAAGACGCTGGACTACTTCGGCCTGCTGCCGACGTTTCTGACGGACCTCAGCCCCTTCCATGGCACGGTCATCTTCACGTCCATGGGCTCGCTTGGCATCCCGCCCATCGTCCACCACCTGTATAACTTCGGCAACCTTCCTGTCTTCGTCGCCTTTGGCCGCAAGTACCGCAAGGTCGAGCTCGATCTGCAGGGCAAGCCCGTCACGCGCCGCTACGTCGACTTCGTCATGAATACGGACGAGCGCATCGTCGATGGCTTCTATTACGCGACGGTCATGAAGTACTTCGAAAAGCTCCTGCGCGAGCCGGAGCAGCTCGATCTTCCGCCCGAGGAAGTCATCCGCGATATTCCCTGATCCCAAATATCCAAAGCTCCTGCGTGTGCACTGCATGCGCAGGAGCTTTTTGCGTCTCCGTGTCACGGACAGCTGTACGCCTGTGGCTGAAATGAGAGACGAAATGTAAGACGAATATACGCGGAAGTGTAAGAATATTTGTGAAAGAAAACAGAGTGATCAGCGCTCCAGAATGGAACGAATTATGATTAGCTGGCAAATAAGGACATTTAATATGGATATTCCACGACAGAAAAACAGAAAGTCAGGCAAATTTTTCCTTGCATTTCCATACAGCCTGTGGCATAATTAGAGTCGCAGTTCATTACGCGTTAGCGGAGCAAAGCGCTAACGAGCAAAAAGGAAAGGATGGGATATGCAATGCGCAAAAAACTGACTGCGCTGCTGCTGGCCTGCCTGCTGCTGGTTTGCCTGGTCCTGCCGGTGTCCGCTGCGGACGCTCCGGCGCTCTTCGGCACGGCCAATGCCGCGGACGGCACGGTCACAGTCACACTCAGTCTTCGCGGCGGCAGCGCCGTGCGCAGCGGAGCCTTCACGCTCAGCTACGACAGCTCGCTGACGCTCAGCAAGACCGAAAAGGGTCTGCCGCTTGCAGTGGCAAACACAAAGGAGAAGGGAAAGGTCGTCTGCAATTGGGTCGGCGGCGCAGCCGAGGCCGATCAGGCCGTGCTGACGCTGACGTTCACGAACGCAGCGACGAAGAGCTATACCTTCAAGGTGTCCGGCGCCAAGGTGACGGACAAGAACTATGAGACGACGAAGATCGCTGACTTCCCGATCAGGATCTATGTGGCCTGCAACGGTAAGAACTGCCCGTCCAAGAGCTACAAGGATGTCGATCAGACGCAGTGGTATCACAATGCTGTGGACTATGTCCTCGGCAATGACCTGATGAAGGGCACGGGCAAGACGACGTTCTCCCCGGATGCCACTCTGACGCGCGGCATGGTCGTCACGGTCCTCGGCCGCATGGCCGGTGTGAAGACGTCCGACTATACCGGAACGAGCTTCTCCGATGTCAAGGCCGGCAGCTGGTATGCACCCTATGTGCAGTGGGCCAGCAAGCAGGGCCTCGTCAAGGGCTATGAAGACGGCACGTTCAAGCCGGAGCAGAATGTGACCCGCGAGGAGATGGTCACCATGCTGTTCCGCTGCTGGAAGAGCGAGGGCAACACCTGGAAGACGGATGTCACCGCGCTCAATGCATACAAGGATTCCGCAAAGGTCTCGAGCTGGGCGCTTCCCGCCATGCGCTGGGCTGCTGCTAACGGCGTCGTCAACGGCGTCGGCGACAGCATGCTGGAGCCGCAGGGCCAGGCAACGCGCGCACAGTTTGCGAAGATCATCATGGTCTACCTTGAGAATCTCGCATGAAAGGAGCGCAGGATAGAAGAATGAAGCACTGGAATCTGAAACGGGTCCTTTCGCTGCTGCTGGTCGTGTGCATGGTCACCGGCCTGCTGTCCGGCGTCTCCGCCATGGCGGAGGATCAGACCGCGAATTATCATGAGATCTCCACCGACGGCCTGAAGCTTGCAACGGAAGACAATGCCGCTGCGGACGAGACCGAAACGGAAGAGGCTCCCTATGCCGACACCGATGTCGTGCGTGTGTTCGTCGTGCTGGAGGACAAGCCCGTCCTGCAGCAGGGCTACGCTACCCGCGGCATCGCCGGCAATGCTGCCGCCATGGCAGCCTCCAAGGCGCTCGAAGCCAAGCAGGCGGCGCTGGCCGCAGAGATCTCTGCGAACGTGCTGTCCGGCGAGACGCTGAACGTTCACTGGAACCTGACGCTGGCCGCCAACGCCATGTCCGTTGACCTGCCCTACGGCAAGATGGACGAGGTCGAAGCGCTGAAGGGCGTTAAGAGCGTCATGCTCGTTCCGCAGTACAGCATCGATCCGCGCGAGCAGGCCGATCTCAACACCATTTCCTCCGGCAATATGATCGGCAGCTACAACGCCTGGCTCGAGGGCTATACCGGTGCGGGCAGCCGCATCGCCATTGTCGATACCGGCTTGGATTCAGACCATCCGTCGTTCAACAGCGCTGCGTTCGATTACAGCCTGCTGGTTACCTCGACGAAGAACGGCAAGCAGATCGCGGATTACAATCTGCTGACCGCCGCGAAGATCAACGAGGTCCTGCCGCAGCTGCATGCCGCAGAGCGCTATGAGGGCCTGACCGGCAATGCTCTGTATGTCAGCAGCAAGATCGCCTTCGGCTTCAACTATATTGACGCCACTCTCGACATCACGCATGACAACGATCAGCAGGGCGACCACGGCACGCACGTTGCCGGTATCGCCACGGCCAACCGCTATGTGGAAAATGCGGACGGCACCTACACCTACGCTGACAACGGCGTCGTCGGTGTTGCGCCCGATGCGCAGGTCGTTGTTATGAAGGTGTTCGGCAAGAACGGCGGCGCCTATGCCGATGACTACATCGCCGCCATCGAGGATGCCATCGTTCTGGACTGCGACAGCGTCAACCTGTCCCTTGGCTCCGCGGCGGTCGGCTTCACGACCCCCGGCGAGGCGTACTTCGACAATGTCATGGATTCTCTGGACGAGACGGATACCGTCGTTTGCATGTCTGCCGGTAACTCCGGCAACTGGGCAGAGGACTCCGTCAACGGCCTGCTGTTTGCCGAGGATTCCAACACCGGCCGCGTCGGCTCCCCCGGCGCCTATGAGAATTCTCTGGCCGTCGCCAGTGCCGACAACATCGCCAACACCGCGGAGTATTTTACGGTCAACGGCGCGAACTACACCTACGCCGACGGCGCAGGCAAGACGTTCACCGGCGGCGCGACCTGCAAGAGCGCAGCCTTTACGACGCTCGACAAGTCCGAGGACAAGAGCGGCACGGAGTATGACTTCGTGTTCATCGGCGATCCGACCGACCCGGACGACACCGTGAAGTACGGCGGCGAGAAGTCCGACTTTGCGAACACGGCCGGTAAGATCGTCCTTGTCTCCCGCGGCAACGGCGTTGCCTTCACCGATAAGCAGATCAATGCGGATGCCGCGAAGGCTGCCGCCATTATCGTCTATAACAATGTTGACGGCTTCGATGCCATCTATGCGGCCTGCACGAAGAAGCTCCCGTTTATCACAATCCGCCTTGACCAGATGAAGGCGATCCTCGCCTCGGCCACGCAGGACGAAAACGGCGTCTGGGGCGGCAAGCTGACCGTCCACGGCAGCGGCGTCTATACCGACATGAACGCCACCGGCGGCGTTATCACCATGAGCTCCTTCAGCTCCTGGGGCGTACCCGGCGATCTGTCTCTGAAGCCCGAGATCACCGCCCCCGGCGGCAACATCTATTCCACGCGCACGGACGGCACCTACGGCCTGATGAGCGGCACGTCCATGGCGTCTCCGTCTGCTGCCGGTCAGGCAGCCGTTGTCGCGCAGTACATCCGTGAGAACGGCCTTGCGGAAAAGGCCGGCCTGACGGCCCGCGCTCTGGCGCAGAGCCTGATGATGGGCACGGCCGTTCCCATCATGGACCCGGATTCCGACGTGGAGTACTCCCCGAGAAGACAGGGCTCCGGCCTTGGCAACGTGGAGAACGCCGTGAACAGCCCCGCCTATGTGACCATTGACGGCAATGACGACGGCAAGGTCAAGGTGGAGTTCGGCGACGATCCCGCCCGCACCGGTACCTACAGCTTCTCGTTCCATGTCAACAACCTGACGGACAAGTCCGTCTCCTACAGGCTCAGCGCCAGTGTGCTTGCGCCGGAAACAGTCACGGATGAAGAGTCCGGCACGAAGTTCATCGCCATGAACGATGTTGCAGTCGGCGCAAATGCGGTCTTCACGACCGATGCGGCGGGCTACGACCTCAACGGAGACGGCAAGCTCGACGACGGCGACGTCATGGCGATCCTGAACCATGCCGCCGGACTGGAGCTGCTTGCAGACGCTTCTCTGGCCGACCTGAACGGCGACGGCACTGCCGACGAGGTCGATGCGCAGATCCTTAACGACATTCTCGAGGGCGGCTCCTATGAGGGCAAGACGCTTGAGAGCCTGCAGAGCAACGACGTCGTGACCGTCCCGGCCAACGGCAGTGTGCAGGTCAAGGCAACCCTGAGCCTGAACGAGGAAGGCAAGCAGTATATGGAGGAGAACTTCTCCAATGGCAACTACCTCGAGGGTTATGTCTACCTGAATGCCGAGACCGATGCCGAGGGCAAGCTTGGCGTCAGCCAGTCCATCCCGTTCCTGGCCTTCTGGGGCAACTGGACGGATTCCTCCATGTTCGATACCAGCGCCTATGCCGAGGATCGCTTCAACGAGATGCCGCACAAGTACCTGAATATCGCGCGGGAGAACTACTACAATGTGAAGAAGGCGGGCAGCGGCAATACCTTCATCCTCGGTGTGAACCTCTACGCCAACGATGATGCGTTCCTTGCTGACCGCACGGCTGTCCGCGCGGGCGATACGCTCATGACCATAAACTACAACCTGATCCGCAATGCGCAGGACGTCAGCTACGTCATCCGCAATGCAGAGACCGGCGAGGTTTATTTCAGCAAGGACTACGGCAAGCAGTCCGGCGCCTTCTACTATACGAACGGCGGCTACTGGTCCAACACCGTTACGACGAAGGGCATCAGCTGGCGCTTTACCGACAACGAGGGCAATGCGCTCCCGAACAACACGAAGCTCGAGCTCGTCCTGACTGCCGTACCGGAGTACTACACCGCCGACGAGAACGGCAATTACACCGGCCTCGGCAAGGGTGCAGCGTGGGAGACGCTCGTTACCGTCGATAACGAGGCACCGGCCGTCACCCAGATGTTCTTCTCCAGCGATCCTGCGGGCCGCAAGCTCATCAACATCGCGGCGCAGGATAACCAGTACATCTCTGCCATCCAGTTCCTCACGACGGACGGCAAGCTTATCGGAACGCTCTCTCCGAACCAGCAGACGGCAAACGAGGCACTGAGCCTTTCGGTCAACGCTGCTTCCATGAAGCAGGACAAGGTCGTTGTTGCGGTCGTGGACTATGCGGGCAACGCAAGAGCCTATGAGCTCGAGCTTGGCCTCGGCGGCGACGACGGCGACGAAGAGCCCGCAGTGGAGCTCAATGGCTTCTTCGCCTTCAACTCGACGAACAACACCTGGGCGCGCTTTGAGCCGGATACGGCCAAGACCCCGGAGACTGCAGCAGAGGCCGATGTCCAGTTCGCTTCTGCGGAGTATGTCAACGGCTACACCGTGGCCTGCACGACGGATGGCTACCTGTACGTTATGCAGCACGGCAAGTTCGACCCGACGCCCGTGTGTTACCTGAACGCCATCCTGATCGACATGGCTTATAACAAGGCCGACGGCAAGCTGTACGCCATGGCGGTCCTCAATGACGAGAACGGCGAGCCGCAGTACGGCAAGCTCGTCACCGTCGACATGTTCACCGGCGAGCTGACCGAGATCGGCTCGATCACGAGCGACATGATGCCCTCGTCCCGCGACGGCGAAGTGCCGCAGGTGCTGGCCATCAGCGACGACGGTACGTTCTATGTCATCAACGCCTCCACGCGCAACACCTACCTCTACAGCTTCCGTCTGACTGAGGACGGCAAGATCGGCGAGCTGACGAATATCGGCAAGACCGGCTTCAAGGCAAACTATCTGCAGTCCATGGCCTTTGACCACTCTACCGGCGAGCTCTACTGGGCACAGTTCGTGCGAGCCTCCAGCTGGGCACGTCCGACCTACAAGCTCGTGAAGCTTGACCTCACGACCGGTGCCGGCACGGCACTCTCCGATCTGCCCGGCGAAATGACCGGCCTGTATATCGTTCGCGGCCAGGGCGGCTCCACCGGCAAGACCGACAAGCCTGAGAAGGTCCAGCTCACCACGACGAGCGCCACGCTCTACAGCGGCAACAAGACCGCCCTCGAGGCCTTCGTGACCCCGTGGAACCTGACCGACCGCTCCATCGTCTGGTCCTCCTCCGATGAGAAGATCGCCACCGTCGATGCAAACGGCGTTGTCACTGCAGTCAGCGAGGGCACGGCAGTCATCACCGCCGCCTCTAAGCTCGACGGCACCGTCAAGGCCGAGTGCACCATCACGGTCATGCAGAACAACACGACGCTGACCGGCATCGTCCACAATGCAGACGGCCAGAGCTTTGTTGCCGACATCGATGTCGACTCTGCAAACTACAAGTACCTCACCGGTGCACTGGAGCAGGATTACTACTCCGTCGTTCAGACGGGCGATACGCTGCTGGCCTCCGGCGACGGCAACCTTTACAGCCTTGATGCCGAAAACGGCTACGCAGCCAAGGAGCTGTGCTACACCGGCGACCTGTTTATGTCCGATATGGCCTACAGCCCGAACCTTGACCTCACGCTCGGCACCTATGGTTACTACCTGATGCTCGTCGATCCGACCACCGAGAACGGCTACCGCGGCCTATGGAATCTGCAGGGTGCGTTCACTGCCATTGCGGGCATTGCCTATGCGGGCCATGACAGCACCTACAACTACTTCTATATGCTGTCTGCCTCCGGCACGATCCACCTCATCGGCATCGCTCCGAACGGTGACGGCTACACGCTGAGCCTCCTGCACACCATCGTAACGGACAAGTCCCTTGCTATTACGGGCCAGCATATGTATCAGTCCCTGTACTATGATATGGAGACCGGCTGGATCTACTGGGCACGCTTCAACGGCGAGGACTCCTCCAGCATCATCGCGATCAACGAGGAGACCGAGGAGGCCGTCCTCCGCGGCACGTTCGACGAGGCTGCATGGCCCGTTGTCGGCCTGTTCGCTTCCAAGAGCGGCGCGATGGATCTCGACCGCACCGGCGATTTCAACTTCAGCGAGACCTGCACGCTGGCCCAGACCGAGCTGAGCAGTCAGGACGCCGTGGCGCTCCCCGCCGGGAGCCTCCCCACGCTGGAGCATTAAGCTCAGAATAGGAGGAAACCATGAATCAACTGATGAAACGGGTGCTGTCCGTCCTGCTGGTCGTGTGCCTCCTGTGTTCCGCGCTCCCCTCTGCCTTCGCGGCAGAGGGCGGCGGGGTCACGGACGTCTCAAAGGACCACTGGGCGTATGACGCCATCACGGAAGCCGTTGCCGCCGGTTACTTCAAGGGCGTGAGCGACACGGCGTTTGATCCCGAGGGCACGCTGACCCGTGCCATGCTTGTGACCGTTCTGGCGCGCGCCGCCGGTGCGGAAACGGACGACAATGCCTCTACCGGCTTCTCCGATGTGGCAGCGGGCACCTGGTACACGGGCGCTGTCGCATGGGCCGCCGAGAACGGCGTTGTGACCGGCGACGGCGACGGCACGTTTGCCCCGGACCGCGCGGCCACCCGGCAGGAGACTGCCACCATCTTCCTGCGGCTGCTGAAGCTGCTGAACAAGACCCTCCCCGAGATCGAGGAGGTTAAGACCTTCACCGATGCAGCCGACATCGCCGCCTGGGCGGAAGAGGCTGTGGAGACCATGCAGACGGCAGGTGTCCTGACCGGCTATCCGGACGGCAGCTTCCTGCCGCAGAACCCTCTGACCCGCGCTGAGGCCGCTACGCTCCTGTGCCGCTTCCTGAAGGCTGCGGAGGATAAGCCCGAGCCCACGGAGCCGACGGAGACCGAACCGACGGAGCCAGAGCCCACGGAGCCCGAGCCTACCGAACCCGAGCCCACCGAGCCGAAGGAGCCGATCCACGTCACCTTCGTCACCGAGCACAGCGCGGCCTATGTCGAAGGCAAGGCCGTCACGGAGCTGACGCTCCCGGAGAATGTGAACTTTGTCGAGTTTATCGCCCGCGCTGACGAAGGCTATGAGGTCTATGACGTCTCCGCAACGAGCGGCCGTCTGGCAAGCCACGGCAGCAACTACATCCTGGCCGGACTGACCGAGGACGTCACCGTCACGCTGTCTGACGGCCTGATCCAGCATACCGTCACGTTCAATGCCGTCAACGGCACCACACCGGTGCAGGTCAAGGTCCAGCACGGCAGCACGGTCGAAAAGCCCGCCGATCCCGTCAAGACTGACGATACCTTCCTCGGCTGGCACACCGCCAGCGGCGCGGAATGGGATTTCGCGACTCCGGTCACGAACAACATGACGCTCTTTGCCTACTGGCTCAACGACACCTATGTCGGCGCGACGGTCTATCTGGACGGTGTCAAGGGCAGCGACTCCAACGACGGCCTGTCGGAGGAGACCCCGGTCCGCACGTTTGCTGCGGCTGCGGCTCTCATCTCTCCGAAGGTCACCGATGGTGTCATCTGGGTCACGCATACCGTGACCGTGCTCGATGAGCAGACGTGGGACCTCGAGGGCCGCGACTGCATCGTCAAGCGCGCTCCCTCCTGTACGGGCAACATGATCGCCGTGGACGGCGGCAGCCTGACGCTCTCGAACATCACGATCGACGGCAATGCCGAGGTCTTCTCCGGACTGTCCGCCTCCGCTCCCGCGAGCAACACCATCTATCTGCTGAACTATGCGACGATGACGATGAACAACGCCGTTGTCACGAACTGCTTCGGCGCACAGGGCGGTGCGTTCTATGTGGAAAACTCCACCCTGGTCCTGAACAGCGGCAAGATCTCGAACAACACGTCCAAGTTCACCGGCGGCGCGATCTACCTCAAGTCCAGCACGAAGGACGATAAGACCGTCTTCACGATGAATGGCGGCGAGCTGTCCGATAACGTGGGCGGCTCCGTTGCGGGCGTCATCAACGTTATGGGCAGCTATCCTGTGGAAGTGAACCTGCTCGGCGGCGCGGTTGTGAACAACTCCATGTCGACGACGGGCGCGAACATCGCCTGCATCTCTGCCACGAATGACGGCTCTACCGTCGTGCTCGGCGCTGTGAAGTTTGCCGGCAACACGAACAAGAACGGCGAGACGATCAACGCGCTGACCCTTTCGACCCACAACGTTACCCTCATTCCGACGGAGGATACCGATTTCCAGGACCCGATTTACATCAACAACGCCTATGGGTCCTCCAAGGACGTCGCGATTCGCGTGCCGGAGGGCCTGACCAAGCTGAAGGGCAAGCTCCCCATCCTGCTGGCCAAGGAATTCGTCGGCGCAGCCACCATCTCCGGCGGAACGGGCGAGGGCGCTTATGCCCTGCAGCCGAGCGACATGGAGAAGGTACATGTTGTCAACGGCATCGACGGCGCTTATTACCTCGAGGTCAATGAGAACAACACGGCGGTCTTTGCCGAGGTCAAGACGAACGACATCGTCGTCTACCTCAGCGGCAACGGCAATGACACGAACGACGGCCTGACCGTTAAGACGCCGGTCAAGACGTTCGAGAAGGCCAAGGAGATCCTGAAGGCCCGTGTCGATGCCATGGAAACCATCCCCGATGATGCGAACTTTGTCATTTCGCTGGTCTACCGCATTCAGATCAAGGAAGACTGCTCGCTGAACTTCAACGAATTCGGCGAGAATGCCAAGCGCTGCATGGTCCGCCGTGATGCTACGAACACCTCCGGCTATATGTTTGACATCAAGGAAGCGAACGTCACCATCGAGAACTTCCGCGTGGACGGCAACAGCAAGTATCTGAAGAGCGGTGTCAATGCCTCCTTCAGTATCGGCTCCGGCGCACAGGTCACTGTGAACGACGGCTTTGAGATCGCCAACATGATCTTCGGCGCAGGCGGCGGAGTGTTCAATCTCGGCGCAAGCAAGACGGAGACCCTGCTGACCATCAACGGCGGCTGGTTCCATGACCTGACCGGCTACAACGGCCTGATCGTCTATGGAAACTGCATGTCCCTGAGCACCTATGTGCCTGCGCGCTGCGTTGTGAACGACTGCCTTGTTGAAAATGTCACCGGTTCCTATGGCCTGCTGCATGCCATGAAGTTCGTGACCATCGAGATCAATGGCGGCAGGTTCCGCAATATCACGATGAAGAACGACATCGGCTATCTCGCGGCTGTCAACGGCGACGCCACGGCGAGCATCGTCCTGAATCCCACGCCCGCAGGCCAGACCGCGGAGCTGAACGGCGATATCTACCTGCTCAACTCCAAGAGCGATGAAGACGGCAACCTCAGCAAGACCTCTGACGGCTATGTGACCATCGGCGGCGCGCTCGACCACGACGTTGTGATCACCGGTAACCTCATGATGTGGGGCACGGTGGTCGCCGCCGGAACGGACGACTACAAGCTGACGCAGGCTGATCTGGCCCACATCAGCACGGACACCGGCGATGTCCTTGTCCTGAAGGAAAAGACGAACACCATCGAGATCGCTAGGACCCGCTGATGTCCCGCACATAAGAAAATG
>OGYC01001976.1_pt1 | contig 15395 bp, 8 predicted proteins | sample 1576461 | NCBI WGS metagenome assembly OGYC01 (sample SAMEA3541569, study PRJEB24748) | human gut metagenome | biome: human gut; feature: human-associated habitat; material: faeces | place: China | collected 2012 | reverse complement strand
GGACAAGGAGGGGTATGTGCTGGATGTTGTGGAGGATGGCGAGTATACGATCAGCGATCCGCTGGTAACGATCCAGCATCTGAATGGAAGTGAAGAAACACTGACCATGACCCAGAAATGGCCCATCCGTGTGGCAAGACCGACGGCAAAGCGCTTCCCGGCTACCAGGCCGTTAATAACCGGTCAGCGCATTCTGGATACACTGTTCCCGCTAGCCAAGGGCGGCACGGCGGCAATCCCGGGCGGTTTCGGTACCGGGAAGACCATGACTCAGCACCAGATCGCAAAATGGTCTGACGCGAACATCATCATTTATATCGGCTGCGGCGAGCGCGGAAACGAGATGACGCAGGTTCTGGAGGAGTTTTCCGAGCTGATCGATCCGAAAACAGGCAATCCGCTGATGGACCGCACCACGCTGATCGCCAATACCTCCAATATGCCGGTGGCAGCCCGTGAGGCGAGCCTGTATTCCGGTCTGACACTGGCGGAGTATTACCGGGATATGGGCTATCATGTTGCTATCATGGCGGATTCCACCTCCCGGTGGGCGGAGGCGCTGCGTGAGCTGTCCGGACGTCTGGAAGAAATGCCTGCAGAGGAAGGTTTCCCGGCTTACCTGGCATCCCGTCTTTCCGCTTTCTACGAGCGTGCCGGCATGATGCAGACTTTAAATGGTTCAGAAGGAAGCGTTTCTATCATCGGTGCGGTTTCCCCTCAGGGCGGTGACTTCTCCGAACCAGTCACACAGAATACCAAACGTTTCGTACGCTGCTTCTGGGGACTGGACAAATCCCTGGCATACGCAAGACATTTCCCGGCTATCCACTGGCTGACCAGTTACAGTGAATATGTAAATGACCTGGCACCATGGTACCGCGACAATGCCGACAAGAATTTCGTGGATGAACGAAATCAGTTGATGGCGATCCTGAACCAGGAAAGCAACCTGATGGAGATTGTAAAACTGATCGGTAGTGATGTGCTTCCGGATGACCAGAAACTGACACTGGAGATCGCCAGAGTTATCCGTCTGGGATTCCTTCAGCAGAATGCATTCCACAAAGACGATACCTGTGTTCCGATCCGCAAACAGTTCCTGATGATGGACCTGATCCTGTATCTGAACACAAAGGCAAAAGCCCTGGTTACCATGGGTATGCCGATGTCCATTCTGAAAGAAAGCAACATTTTTGACCGCATCATTTCCGTGAAATACGATGTTCCAAATGACCGTCTGGATATGTTCGATGAATACCGCAAAGAAGTCGATCGTTTCTATGACGAAGTACTTGAAAAGAACGCTTAGGAGGGAAAGAAATGTCAATAGAATATTTAGGCCTGAACGAAATCAACGGCCCTCTGGTCGTTCTGGAAGGCGTGCAGAATGCCTCCTTTGAAGAAATCGTAGAAATCGTTGTAGACAACAACGAAAAGAAACTCGGCCGTATCGTAGAGCTCTACGAAGACAAGGCCGTTATCCAGGTATTTGAGGGAAACGAAGGTATGTCCCTGAAAAATACCCATACAAAGCTGACCGGACATCCGATGGAGCTTGCCGTATCACTGGATATCCTCGGCCGTACCTTCAATGGTATCGGACAGCCGATCGATGGTCTGGGTGATATCTATCCGGAAGCACACATCAATGTAAACGGTCTGCCGCTGAACCCGGTTACCCGTGAATACCCGCGTAACTACATCCGTACCGGTATTTCTGCGATCGATGGTCTGACCACTCTGATCCGCGGACAGAAGCTTCCTATTTTCTCCGGAAACGGTCTGCCGCATGACCGTCTGGCAGCTCAGATCGTAAAACAGGCTTCTCTGGGTGATAATTCCGATGAGAAATTTGCGATCGTTTTCGCAGCCATGGGTGTTAAATACGACGTAGCAGAATTCTTCCGCAAGACCTTCGAAGAGAGCGGCGTTTCTGACCACGTTGTTATGTACCTGAACCTGGCAAACGACCCGGTTGTAGAACGTCTGATCACACCGAAGGTTGCCCTCACCGCAGCAGAATATCTGGCATTTGAAAAAGGCATGCATATCCTGGTTATCTTAACCGATATGACATCTTTTGCAGAGGCCATGCGTGAGGTTTCTTCCTCAAAAGGTGAGATCCCTTCCCGTAAAGGTTATCCTGGATACCTCTACAGTGAGCTGGCTACGATCTACGAACGTGCCGGTATCGTAGAAGGCGTTGAAGGTTCTGTAACACAGATCCCGATCCTGACCATGCCGAACGATGATATCACACACCCAATCCCTGACCTGACCGGTTACATCACCGAAGGCCAGATCGTACTGGACCGTCAGTTGCACGGACAGGCAATCTACCCGCCGATCAACGTACTGCCTTCTCTGTCCCGTCTGATGAAGGACGGTATCGGTGCAGGTTACACAAGAGAAGATCATCAGGACGTTGCAAACCAGTTATTCTCCTGCTACGCAAAGGTTGGAGATGCGAGAGCCCTGGCATCCGTTATCGGTGAGGACGAGCTTTCACCGCTCGATAAAACTTATCTGAAATTCGGACAGGCATTCGAGCATACCTTTGTCGGACAGGGCGAGGACGAGAACCGTTCTATCGTTGAGACTCTGGATCTTGGCTGGAAACTTCTGCGTATGCTGCCAAGAGAAGAACTTGACCGTATCGATACGAAGATCCTGGATAAATATTATAACGAATAGAGGTGAGCCTATGGATCCGAATACCTTCCCTACGAAGGGCAATTTAATTCTGGCAAAAAACTCCCTCGCACTTGCCAAACAGGGCTATGTGCTGATGGACAAAAAAAGAAATATTCTGATCAGGGAACTTATGGGACTCATCCAGCAGGCAGAATCGATTCAGAAAGAAATTGATTCAACTTTCCGTATGGCTTATGCCGCACTGCAGATGGCAAACATCAAGCTTGGTATCAGCCTTGTAGAAGAGATCTCCTACTCCGTACCGGTTGAGGATTCCATCCGCATCCGTACAAGAAGTATCATGGGTACGGAGATTCCTCTGGTAGAGGCTGATACAAAGCCTGCTTTTCCAACTTATGCCTACTACAGTACAAACATTGCGCTGGACCAGGCAAAAGCCGCATTCGAGAAAGTAAAACAGCTTTCCATCAAGCTTTCCATGATTGAAAATTCAGCTTACCGGCTGGCAAACAATATCAAGAAAACCCAGAAGCGTGCCAACGCTCTGAAAAATATCACCATCCCACGTTACACCGTTCTTACAAAAGACATTCAGAATGCACTGGAAGAAAAAGAGCGTGAAGAATTCACCCGTCTGAAAGTCATCAAAAGAATGCAGACCAAGAAGGCATAACAAGTGGAACTTTTGGATCTGGCGGGGCAATTTCCTGCCCCACCTGCAATCCATTTCTTTCCTTCCATAATTCCCTCAAATTTCAGACGTAAAATTTTTAAGAATCCTGATTGTTCAAAGCTGTCCTGCAAACCATAACATTTCTGCTTCTGCCCAAGAATATGTGTTTTCTCTTGACTTTCCAACAGAAATCCTGTAAAATTCTACTATAGTGTAACAATTTTGTAATATTTTTTAACATAGATTCAAAAACCATCCCAAACTTTCAGATGGTTGCAAAAAGGAGCTTTATTTTATGAAAAAGCAAATTATGATTGCCATGGCTCTGGCTGCGACGGTTACCATGTTTCATCCGTCCATACAGGCTGAGGCAAAGTGGAAAGCAGATTCTTACGGACGATGGTACACTGTGTCTTCCTCACCTGGTTACGTGGTTGGCTGGAAGAAAATCGGTAAATATACTTATTATTTTAATAAAAACAAATATGCTGCCACAGGCTGGAAACTGATCAGCAAAAAATGGTACTATTTTGATTCCAAAGGCCGTCTGCTCGCTAATCGCTGGATTGATGGTTATTATATAACCGAAGATGGCTCTATGGCAGTCAACACGACCATAACAACTGTTGAAGGTATTTCTTACACTTTCGACAGCACCGGAAGCCTTGTTTCTTCCGGAGATGCCTCAGACTCCAATAACAGCGCATCCATTCCTGGTGTTACGGAAAATACCTGTACCTGGGTTAATACGGACGGCAATTACTATTATTACAACTACAAAGGCAATCTTGCAAAAGGATTTCTCCGTATCCGTGATAAGACCTATTATATGGATCCGGAGACTGGTGCACGCCACACCGGCTGGCTGAAATATAACAAAGCTTATTATTATTTTGATAAAGAAACCGGTCTGATGCTCAAAGGCTGGCAGAAGATCGGCAAATATACCTACTATTTCAAAACGGATGGAACAGCCGCTTCCAAATGGAAAAAGATCAAAGGTAAGTACTATTACTTCAGCAAAAAAGGTCGTATGTACACCAATAAGCTGATTGGCGGCAAGTATTATGTCAATGCAGCCGGCGAACGCGTTTCCGGTTTTGCACAGATTGGCAGTGACACTTACTATTTCAGCACCAAAAATGGTAAAATGGTAAAAGGCTGGATCAGTGTAAATTCCAAGAAATACTATATGAACGGAAATGGACGTATGGTAACTTCTACCTGGATCGGTGGACGTTACCTCAAGGAAAATGGTCAGATGGCTGCCAAAGCCTGGGTAGGCGCATACTACGTAAATAAAAACGGCTACCGTACCAGAAAGACACGTTCCACCGGTCTCTGGACAAAGAAAAATAAAACCTACTATCTGGATTCCAACTACCAGATTGTCAAAAGTCAGTGGGTCAAATCCGGCAGTAAATACTATTATGTCAACGAAAAAGGTCTGGTTGTCTACAATCAGTGGGTTGGCAATTATTATGTAGGTGAAACCGGAGCGAGAGTTACCAGCCAGAAAATGACCATTGGCGATAATACCTACTATTTCAAGAGCGATGGAAGCAAAGCAACCGGCATCACAAACCTGAACGGCAAAACTTATCTGTTTGACCGAAATGGCATTATGGTGACTGGCTGGTACAACAACTCTGTTGCCACGTTCTATTTCCTGCCAACCACCGGGGAGATGGTCAAAAATCAGGTTATGATCATTGACAACGTTTATTATTCCTTCGATGGCAATGGCTACATGACCGATGACGATACCATTAACTCTAATCTGGCACTTGGTGCAAAGATTGCCGCTTATGCTACACAGTTTATCGGCAACCCATACGTTTATGGCGGTACAAGCCTGACAAACGGTGCCGACTGCTCCGGATTTACCATGTCCGTTATGAGTCACTTTGGTATCAAGATACCTCGTACCGCAGACCAGCAGGCGATCGGTTACGACGGTACAACCACAAAATATGCCACTGCAAAAGTCGTTTCCGTAAACAATATCCAGCCAGGCGATCTGGTCTTTTATTACCAGCCAATCTCCCACGTAGGCATCTACATCGGAAATGGTCTGATCGTACACGCATCGACCGAAGCCGCATACCCGGTAGGCGGTATCAAAACTTCACCTTATGACTTTGCAACAATCCGTGCGATTATTCGATACTGGTAAAACTTAAAAATCCTTCATGCAAATTGTTTTTGTTTCGCATGAAGGATTTTTTCTTTTACTTTATTTTACTTTTACTGTCACAACTGCCTTCTTCTTTCCTGCTTTTACGGTGATCTTGGCCGTTCCGGCTTTCTTTGCTTTCACTACACCTTTTGCATTTACCGTAGCAACTTTCTTATTGCTGCTGGTGAATTTCACTTTATCAGAAGAAGTGATCGGATTCAGCGTTGCTTTGATCGTATAACTCTGTTTTTTCTTCAGACTTACACTCTTCTTATCTACTTTGATTTTCTTTGTGGTAACGGCTTTCTTCTGTACTTTTACTTTGACCGTTGCTGTCTTTCCACTCTTTAAGGTTACGGTCAGAACTGCACTTCCTGTCTTTTTGCCTGCGGTGATCTTGCCCTTGTTATTGACTTTCACGATCGCCGGTTTGCTGGATTTCCAGGATACAACGGCATCACCATCTGTCAGACCGCTGACTTTTACGGCTGTTGTGGACTGTCCCGTTTTCAGCACAATGCTCTTTACATTCAGACTGATCGTTGCCGGTTTATCTGGGGTTGTGTTCTTATTATTTGAATCGGTTGCCGGTTTATTTGGGGTTGTGTTCTTATCATTTGAATCATTATTTGCTGTTGGAAGTTTCGGGATTGTCCTGTTTTCCACATAACCGCATACAGAGCAGTTTCTTGCTTCATTGCCCTCTTTTGATTCTGTAGCTTCGACTGTTACCACATAATCACCAAAAGTGTGTGCTGTTGGAGTCTCTGCTGCGGATACGATATCACATTTTTCACACTTCTGTATATTCAGACCAGTTACAAAACAAGAAGATGGAATTTCTTCGGATGTTTTCCATACATGCTCATGATCCTCTTTTTTCTGTTTGATCTCCATATGGAACGTTCCGTCTACATCATCATCCGTATAAGCTTCCAGGCCTACTGCAAAAATATATTTCTGACCTTTCTGTAAATAACATTCTAATTCCCGGTCATCTGCTCTCCATTTTTCATCGAATTCCAGCTCATTTGAATCCAATAATATATTCATATCATCCGCATACCATTTGATTGCCGGTGCAAGATCTTCATAACTGTTGGTTGCCTGGATCACATAAGTACCTGTTGCTTCTGGAATAAACGAATAATACTTTTTATTACTTTCTTCCGATGTAAAACTAAAATCAAATGTACCTTCGCTTAATTCTGTTGTCGAAATATTCTTCTCTTTTTTCACAGAAAAAGTAATCTTATCATTCTGTGGATCAATATAATACCAGTCAGCAAATTCAAACGTATAAGTCTGACCTGCCTGTAAAATCGCCTTATATTCCTCCCCCCAGTAGCTGTGGAATTCACCACAAACACGATTTCCTGATTTTATCAATAACTCATAGTCGCTTCCCAGATCATCCTCATTTTCCACATAATCGACATAATACAACGCTGTCTCCTGCGGTGTAAAGGTATACACATTTGCCTGATGTTCTTTCAACTGGAACTGATATGCCTGATTGACTGCGATTGCTGTTTCTTTTTTTACCTGATATGGTTTCACCGTAATGTTGTAACTAATATGCTGATCAGCCAGTACTATATCTACCGGCCATGTTCCATAAGCAAAATAGCCGCCCTCCTTATTATTTTTATATTTTCCTTTATATATAAGATTGATTTCGGCTTTCACAAGTTCGTCATCTTCATTGATCCATCCGTATCTGCCCTCTCCTCTGTAGCTTACAATCTCCGTACTTCCATCTTCAAAGTTTACCTGGAATTTCAATCCGTCTGCTTTATTGTTAATAACATCTTCATCTGTGGTTTCTCCATAAAACTCTTTGAGCGTTGGAAGACTCAGTGCGGTAAGACTTTTTACCTTTTTAACCTTAACATTAAATTCTGCGATCGCACCTTCAAATTCCAGTCTCGCTTTCTGCATACCGGCTGCAAATCCATCATTTTTTGTACGTTCTCCAATATACTCGGAATTATACATATACGTATAGCAGAGTTCTCCATCTTCATCAAACCAGCCTTCCTGGAAAGAATACTCATCCTCTATTACACGTTTATATTCAAGCTGAATCACTTTACCTTTTTCCGAAGTTGCACGTATCTTCATCCCGCGCAGATCCAGAACCTGTCCTGCATCTCTCATTATGGTTCCCATAATATAACCTTCGTAATATTCTGCGGTTGGAGCGCTGAGCACTTCCAGTTTTTTGATCTGGTCAATGTAGATTGGAATCTCTGCTGATTTCTCACCATAAGAAATATTGACTTTCTGATTTCCATAAGAAAAATAATGCTCATAGTCCGGATCAAGATAATCTCCTGCATAGTTGAACTCTATATTCCTGGTATAACAATACTCAATACCTTCTGTATGTTCCCATTCTCCATCCGTGTAATCCAGCACTTCATAAGAGCCACTTTCATAATCAATACGGATCTGCAGTCCCTCGAAATCCATATCATATATTGACGTAAGTCCCAGATATTCCGTATTATCCGGCATCTTCTGTATGGTAATTGATTTTACCACCTCATCATCATCTTCACCGTCATCCAGATCTCTGGCTGTAATTTCCTTATTTTCTCTGACTGCTGTTTCCTGATACTGTGCCTTTGTTGTTTCTGCCTGTACACTTTGTACATTTTCCATTCCGGCTGCATATGCCGGCACACTTACCAGTGCTGCTGACAAAAGCGCCACTGCAATTTTCCATCTTTTCATGTCCATTCTCCTTTTTCTGTTGCTTCCTTATTGCTTTTTTCAAGAACGCCTCTTACATTCTGCGAGATACCTGTAGGCAGGAGTTATCTCCCATCTGATATATAAAATTATATGGTATAATGTTCCAAATTGCAAATTATTTCTATTTTTGAGAGAAATTGTTTATTTTTTCAGAAAAAATCCCCCACACAGCACTCTGATTTCCTGCATGAGGGATGATTCCATAATTGCTCTATTTATTTTTGCTTAATTTATTTGACCTTTACCGTCACTACCACTTTCTTCTTTCCGGATTTTACCGTAATCTTGGCAGTTCCGGCTTTCTTTGCTTTCACTACACCTTTTGCATTTACGGTTGCAACTTTCTTATTGCTGCTGGTGAATTTCACTTTGTCGGAAGAAGTGATCGGATTCAGCGTTGCTTTGATCGTATAACTCTGTTTTTTCTTCAGACTTACACTCTTCTTATCTACTTTGATTTTCTTTGTGGTAACGGCTTTCTTCTGGACTTTTACTTTGACAGTCGCTTTCTTGCCGCTCTTTAATTTAACAGTCAGAACTGCACTTCCTGTCTTTTTGCCTGCGGTGATCTTGCCTTTGTTATTGACTTTCACGGTCGCCGGTTTGCTGGATTTCCAGGATGCAACAGCATCACCTTCTGCCAGACCGCTGACTTTTACGGCTGTGGTGGACTGTCCTGTTTTCAGCACGATGCTCTTTGCATTGAGTTTTATAGTTGCTGGTAATTTTGCCGTATAAACTGCATCCTGATCTCCACATACAGAACAAGTTCTCGTCTGTACTCCCTGCGCAAGTGCTGTAGCTTTACGTGTCAATGCATAGGCACCATAAGCATGTGCTTTTAATGGAAGTGCTGCTGCATTCATGATTCCACATGTAGAACATCTCTGGACTTTTTTTCCATGCTGTGCACAGTTCGACTCTGTATGGTAACTCTCATACCACTGATGTGCATGATTCTCTGTCTCCTGCTTCAGGTTAATTTTCAGCGTTCCTTCTTCTCCACTTCTGACAGATACCTCGAAAATATAATTCTGACCTTTTTGCAGATATGTTTTCAGTCCAAAGTTGTAACTATGCCCTGCATAACTGTTATCATCACTATCTGTTACATAATTTGACAGATCACCAACATACATCGTAACTTCTGGATCCAAATCATTGTTTGCACCATCGGAATAAAATGAATAGGTACCACTTACCTCAGGAGTAAACGTATAATATTTTCTGTTACTTTCTTTGTCAAAGTTAACAGCAGCATTTGCTGGTGCTTTTAACGGATTCAGTACAAACTCATCGCTCTTCATAATTTTAAAAATCAGCACATTATCTAAACGATAAACATCATCGCCTCTGATTTCCAGTGTATATGTTTTTCCCGCCTCCAGCAAATATCCTGTTCCTGTACTGTTGCAATATAAAGTTCCCTGTTTAAGGCTCGCTGAATAATTACTTCTCGTACCCATATATCGCAGACCATATATTCCTGTCACAGTCGGAGTAAAGTTAAATTTGCTGACCTGATGTTCTTTCAGAACACACTGGTGTAACTGACCTAACGTAATATTTCCTTCCTGTTTTACATCATATGGTTTTACCACAAGATTATAGGAAGTAGTTGCTCCTGCCAGTTTTACTTCAACTCTCCAGGTTCCATAAGCATAATATTTTTCATTCTCACTTACAACTCGATAGTTTCCTCTATACTCTGTTGTAATGTTTACATTCTGAATATTTCCCTGCGGATCTCTCCAGTCTTCATCATCATACTCAAGTATTTTATTGGTTCCATCCGAAAAAGTCACATTCAATTTCATTCTATCCAGACTGTAAGACCTATTATCTTCACCATATAACTCTGTGTATTTCGGCAACTGGTTAATAGAAATGCTTTTTACTTGTTTTACCTGAATGTTAAAGCTTGTACTCTTGCCTCCTACTTCTACACTGACTGTATGCTGACCCGCATTCATTCCATTACTGCCCCATATTCCATCATCATCTATATATGGACTGCATTCCGTCACTACAGATCCATTATCCTTCAACCATACATCATAATATTCATTCTCGTCTTCATCCTCATAGTAACTTTTATAGGACATATTAACCGTTCTTCCATCCGATAAAAGTGTTTTGATTTTCAGACCAGAATAAGACAGAGAAGAATCATATCCCTCATAATATTCTACCGTATTCGGCGCTGATACAAGATCCACTCTGGAAATCCCTGTAATCTGAAACGGTACTTCAACCTCTGCACCCAGATAGCTGACCTTTACGCTCTGCTCGCCATTTGCACACGTACCATTCTCATCACTGTCTCCGACATACTCTGTCTCGACATCTATATTGTAACTTTCGTAACCATCATCATAAAGATACCAGTTTTCATCTGCATCACAAATCAGTTGTGCTTCCGTATCATCACTGTATTTTACAAGAATTCTGGTACCTTTCATGTTTAAACTATCGCTTTTGACTGTTCCCCATACTTCTGATTTGTCTGCATTTCTTGCAACTTCCAGTGATTTTACTTTTTTTACTTCTTTTGTAGCTTTCGCATTCTTACCGCTTTCTGCAACAGCCTCTGTCTCTTCCGTCACTGCTGTCTGTGCACTTTCAGGCTCAGCAGCCTCTTCTGTTCCTTTTTCTGCAACAGCCTCTGTCTGAATTTCCGTCTCTGTATTCTGTACCTCTGCTGCCACTGCCTGGACATTTTCCGGTTCTTCTGCACATACTGTCATGCCCGCCATTACAATAGACACAGACATCGCTGCTGCTACCAGTTTCCATCTCTTCATTTTTTCTTTCTCCTTTCACAACAATTCCGTTTCTTATTTTTTTCTTACAACGTTGGTCTTATTATATACTATCTTTCTTCTATTTTCAATTCTTTTCCACTTCTTTTTTATAAATTCTGACACTTTCTTTCTTTTTTATAAGTATACAAATATGCAACTTTACCTGATTTTATCCCCAAAAAACGTCACTTATCATTTCTTCACAAAACATTTGTTTCTTTTTTTCTATTTATAAACACCCGTTTTGTGCACAAAAAATGTGGATAATGTGGATAACTCAGTGTATAACTCTTTTTTTGCAGGAAATTCGACATTTTTTGATGTGGATAAATCGTGCATCAATTCACAGTACTTTATCCACACTCTGTTTATATCTTATTTTTTTTGTGCACTTTGCCAACAGTCCTTTTCGGGTGTAAAAAGCACAAAACAGACCTGTCACAACAGGTCTAATAATTTGTTAAATTATCTGACTTTTTATTTTAAGAAACAAAGAATGTGCCTTGGCACATTCTCGCGCCTGCGGCGTTGCTGAGTGCCAGTGGCACTCGTTTAGCAACGACCGTAGTGAAACGTAGACGCTTGCGATATCTACCTTATACGCCGCAGTGCGCATCCTCACGGAGCGTTTTTTTACTTTACAGGAAAGCAATTTCCTGTAAAGTAAAGGAAAGAGCGTTCTGACGAACGCTCTTATTTTTATCTTTTATTCTGTTTTAGAAGTAACTTCTTGCTGCACAGGCTGTTCTGTAATCAACACTTGATACGATGATACCTGTTCTTTCGTTACTTGCGTGAACAACCTGTCCATTTCCAATATACATGGATACATGTCCGATTCCGCCGCCGTTATTATAGAATAACAGATCGCCTGGCTGTAAGTTGCTCATATCTACTGCTGTTCCGCTTCCTGCCTGTGATGCTGCAGTACGTGGAATGGAAATACCAAAGTTTGCCAGAACGGACTGTGTAAATCCGGAGCAGTCTGTTCCGTTTGTCAGGCTTGTTCCACCGTATACATACGGATTACCTACAAACTGTAATGCATAATTTACAACGCTCTGTCTCAGGGATGAACTGGAAGCCGACTGTGGAACATCTCCCGTATAATCTGAATCTGTCGGTGCTGAACTGTCTGTTGTTGAGCTTGTATCCTCTGTTGTACTGTTGTCTGCCGGTGCTTCTGTCTCCGGAGCACTTGTCTCAGGTGTCTGTGTTTCCTGCTGTGTCTGATCCGTCCACTGCTGTGTCTGATCGGTCTGTGGCTGCTGTGCCTCTGTCTGCTGTGTTTCCTGATCCTGAGCTGCAGCCTCTGTCTGCTGCTGTGCTGCCTGTTCCTGCTGAGCTGCTTCTGCGGCTGCCTGCTGCTGTGCTGCTGCATATGCTGCTTCCGCTTCTGCCTGCTGGCGTGCTGCTTCTGCCTCGGCTGCTGCCTGTGCTTCTGCGGCTGCCTGATACTGCTCTGCCATATAAGCTGCGTACTGTGCTTCATCTGCTGAATTAACGGCCGTAGAAGCAATATCCTGTACGTTATAGTCTAACTCCTGCTCCGCTGCGATCTGTTTTGCTTCCGCTGCTGCGGCTGCTGCTTCCTGTGCTGCATATGCTGCTTCATTTGCATCTGCATTGTTCATTGCATTGATCGCTGCTTCCTTCATTTTATGTGCACGATCTACTGCATCCTGAACAGCCTCTTCTCTTGCATTGCTCTTCTCGATGGACTCTGCTTCCACAAATTTAGTCTCGCAGTTTACATAGTCACCGGAAACATAACCAACCACATCGTTATCAACTGCAACTTTTACCCATCCATCTTCCTGATCTACAACCTGAAGCTGCTGAGAATCACCAACCAGTGCAATAATATCAGAATCTGTGCTGGCATCTTTACGAACCATCAAAGTTTCCGTATTAACAGTGGCTACATCATCTCCAACTTCTGCTGCCAGTTCCTGTGCTTTCGTACCTGTTACAAAATAATCTTTGCTCACATATCCGGTTACATCCCCGGACTTGATCAGATACCAGTCACCAGTCTGTCCAAGAATCTCTGCTGCGGAATTATTGTAAAGCTTTCCGACAACTTCACCTGTCTCTGTGCTGGCTTCATCACGAATATTTACATATTCATCTACCTGCGCGATCACCAGGCTGTCATATCCCGTTGCTGCTGCTTTTTTCGTTCCTGAATTTGCCTTCTTTGTCTGACTTGCAATTACCTCAGCGCCAATACCTGCCAGCGGCGTCTCCCCTGCCGCAAAAGCTGTAAGCCCTGTGCTGGCGAAAACAACGGTTCCTGCAAGACAACATGCTGTAACTTTTACTACTCCTTTTTTCATTACTTATATCTACCTCCATATATGCAAAACGCGGTGTAATTTCATTTATTACAAAACTGTTACATTTTTTACACGCTAATCATAACAAATTGGAGGTGTTTTGTCAACACTAATTAACATTTTTTTATACGTAACCGACAACTTTTTTACGTATTTATTACTGTTGTCAAGCGGATATTCGCAATCCGCTTTGCTACTTGCTCATAACCCTTCAGACTGACTGCTGAACGGACTCAACTGCATTTGCACCGTCAGCCACCGCTGTAACAATTTGGCGCAGCATCTTTGTTCTGACATCCCCTGCCGCAAATATTCCTGTAATATTTGTAACACAATTTTCACCCGCTGCAATATAACCTGCCTCATCTTTCTGAATCTCATCCGGAATCATACCGGTATTCGGATGCATACCAACTGCCACAAATACACCATCCACCGGAAGATGTTTTTTCATTCCTGTTTTTTTATTTTCGATATAAAGAGCTTCGACCTGATCTTCTCCGCAGATTTCATTTACTACGGTATCCCAGATGATTTCAACGTTTGGCAGTGCCAGAAGCTTATTCTGCAAACTCTTTGCTGCACGCAGCTCGTCCCTTCTGTGAATCAGATACACCTTCTCGCATCCTCTTGCAAGAAACAGGGCATCTCCGACCGCTACATCACCGCCGCCTACAACGGCAACTGTTCTTCCTTTAAAAAATGCCCCATCACAGGTTGCACAGTAAGAAACGCCCATGCCCGCCAGTTCTTTTTCACCTGGGACACCCAGTTTTCTGTGACTCGCACCCGTACTGATGATAAGATTCTTTGCCGCAAAATCACCTTCGTTCGTCTGCACGATTTTCTGCGTTTCTTCTATTATAATGTCTTTTACCTCTGCAATCTGAAATTTCGCTTCCAGCGCATCTGCATGTGCACGGAATTTCATACCAAGTTCATAGCCATTCATGCCCGGAAGCCCCGGATAATTATCCACTTCTGCTGTATTCACTACCTGACCGCCGCTGATATATTCTTTTTCCAATACCATTGTGTCCATTCCTGCTCTCTGCGCATAAATTGCCGCACTTAAACCTGCCGGTCCCGAACCGATAATGATCAGATCATATATTTTATCCATCTGTAATTCCTCCTGTTCGTAAATCAGACACCCGCCATCTGCGTTCAAATTGTCTGCAAAATGATTTTTTCTGATAAAGTCAGTATAATCAATCTTTCCTGAAAATAAAAGCATTGACAAATAATTTTTTATAGATTATTATAATAATAATGATTACTATTTTCATTAGAAAGATAAAATTCCCAATGGAAGGAGGCCTTTATGGCAGTTCTGAAATACAGCAAACAGCGTGAAGCCATCCGTGATTTTCTCGCTCATTCCGAAGATCATCCGACCGCTGACATGGTTTATATGAATATACGCGAAAGCTTTCCTAATATCAGTCTTGGTACCGTTTACCGTAATCTGTCCCTGCTCTCTGAAACCGGACAGATCCTTAAACTGAATATGCGCGATGGTGCTGACCGCTTCGACGGCAGGATCGCACCTCATGACCATTTCGTATGCGAAAAATGTCACTGCGTCGAAGACATCTTTCTGGATGACAACGAAGAGATCACTTCTGCTGCCCAGAAAAAATTCGATGGAAAAATCCACAGTCACACAACTACTTTCTATGGAATCTGTAAAAAATGTTTAGTGAGAAATTGATAAAAAATGCTTGACTGGAAACAAAAAATGTGTTATCTTAATATCAGTAACAATTACTATTATTAAATAAGGAGTACGGAAAAGTTGCTACTGACATCTTTTCCACCATTATACCAACAACATGTAAACCTCAGATATTCCTGTTCTGAAGGTTTACCAAAAATCAAAAAAAGAAAAGGAGATCAAGAAATGGCAAAATTTGTATGTACAGTATGTGGTTATGTTTATGAAGGCGAAGCAGCTCCGGAAGTCTGTCCAGTATGTAAAGCAC
>OGYC01001967.1_pt1 | contig 15436 bp, 6 predicted proteins | sample 1576461 | NCBI WGS metagenome assembly OGYC01 (sample SAMEA3541569, study PRJEB24748) | human gut metagenome | biome: human gut; feature: human-associated habitat; material: faeces | place: China | collected 2012 | reverse complement strand
GTTACATGACTGTCTTCAAGCAGATAAAGATGTTTGTTATACAGATCGGCAAACACCATTGTCAGCATATCGTATGCACTTGTAAAGTTCAGACCATCCACCTGCCGGAATGATACGGAAACCGTCGGACATTGATTCATCCACTTGCTGCATAATTCACTCTGGCGTGCAATCTCAAGACCTTCAAATAGTTTCCGACTGTTTTTTCGAATATCAAAAAAGCTTTCTAGCATACTCATTCCGAGTGTTTTTCCAAATCGACGTGGTCGGGTGATCAACGTCACTTCTGCTTCTGTTTTGAGAAGTTCCTCGATCAGACCAGTTTTATCAACATAATAAAATCCATTATTGCGGATTTTTTCAAAATTAGAAATACCAACCGGGATGTTTAAGGCTTTCATTTTTGCGACTCCTTCCTCCGTTCTCATGATTTCTATGATACCATGAATCACTTATGCACACAAGAAAATATCGTCTGATTGCTCTATACAATCGCTCTATACGAAAATCACCGGAATCATTAAGACTCCAGTGATCTTCGTGCATACATTTATTCAATTGAAATCAGCTTTTCTAACCGGAACGAGTAGATCAGAATCTCCTTCACCTTCAGTTTCCGGGTGGCAAAAACCCGCTCCAACGCATCCGCATAAAGCTTTAACTGTGTCGCATAACGGTCAATCAGCTCCTGCGCAGTATCCACACGATCTGTCTTGTAATCCAGGACTGTGATTCCGTCATCCTCAATCCAGAAAACATCAATGATTCCCTGAATTAAAGTTAAATCTTCCTCATGCATATGATTTTCCTGCGACACATTTTCTGACATGATTTCCTGTTGTGCATTTTCAGTCTGCGCTTCATTTTCTATCATCTGCGCACCTGCCCCAAAGCCATATCTTTCCAGTTCCTCTTCCGTAAATCCCATGACAAATGGTTTTTCACGGTAAAGCGCTCCCATGCGCTGTGCGAGAGCCATCCGCTTTCCTGTTTCCGAGGAAACAAAATCTGCCACAATCCGCTCTTTCACAAGTGTGCGCATATCCGCAGTGATCTTCTCCTCTTTTTCCATAGCGTCCATCTGTTCCTGTACGCTTTTTTCTGAAGTAAAATCGTAGCACTCCATGACATGGTGCACCGCAGTACCACGTAACGCTCCACGGTTTACCTGCACTCCCTGACCGCTTACATTCTGATCTGGCGTGATTTTCTCCTGCCTTTGTATAAAGAGAGGAATCGTTGGCGTCACAGGTTCTTCCAAAAATGCCGGAACTGTCTCCTCCTGCTCTGCTTCAAATTTTTCACGCATTGCACGGTGCTTTAATTCGGATACGGAATATTTGTTTTTCCGCAAAATATCTGTCTGATAGGGATAACGCTGCGAAAAGCGCTGTTTTAACTGCCCGACCAGCTGTGTGTCCGCCGCTTCGATCTCAACGATCCGCTCCGTCAGATTTTCATTTTGCTCTAACTGGTTTTCCACTTCGTCTAAGACAAGCTCTGCCGCTTCCACGATCCGGACCGGGTATTTGTCCCCATAGGAAAGCACTGCCGGAAGTATCCAGTCGAGATACCCTGCGGCACTTTCCCTTGTCAGATACGGAATCGCTGTGGTGTCGCTGGAATGTGCATACAATGCTGCCTGCTGCCTGAAAAATTCCAGTTTTTCCGGGGCATCCTTTAATGTTCCGGTGAGAATGAGCTTTTCTTTTGCACGGGTTAAGGCAACGTAAAGTACACGAAGTTCCTCGCCGAGATTTTCCAGATCGATCTGCTTTGCAATCGCCTTCTTTGCGATAGTCGGTGATTTGATACGCTTTTTTCCGTCCATGTAGTCAAGACCAATACCAAGTTCCGGGTGAAGCACCATTTTGCTCCGTGTGTCCTGTTTATTGAAATTTTTGCCCATACCGCTCACGATCACAATTGGGAACTCAAGACCTTTGCTCTTATGGATACTCATGATCCGGACAACATCCTCGTTTTCCCCGACCATGTCTGCCTCACCAAAATCCACATCATATTTTTGCAGTTCATCGATATAACGCACAAAATGAAACAGTCCTTTGTAACTCGTTTTTTCGTAGGCTGCGGCTTTTTCCAAAAGCATGTTTAAATTCGCTGTCCTTCTGTTTCCTGCCGGCATTGCCGCCACATAATGACCGTATCCGGTCTCGCACAGGATGATCTCGATCAGCTCATGGATCGGGGTGTCCGGGACGAGCTGGCGTAATTGCCTGTATTTTTTGTAAAATTTGAGCAATTTCCGGTGAGCGGTCGACTCTATATGATTTTCTGGTTTCTCATCCGCATTTTTTCCCTGCTTCTGATCTGCCTCCGGGTTTGAAATTTCTTTTTGCCCGTCCTCTTCATAAAGACCTTCTGCCAGTTCGAGCACCGCTTCATGAAAAGGCACACTGCCATCTTCAAGCCTTAACACCGCAAGCTCCTCATCGGTAAGCCCTGCCATCGGAGAGCGGAGCACTGCCGCCATCGGAATATCCTGTCTTGGGTTATCCAAAAGCCTCAGCATGGACAGTACCGTCTGCACTTCCACCGTGGAAAAATATCCAGTGGAAGAAACCGTGTGTGCCGGGATCCCATTCCCGTTCAGCACTTCCACAAGCGAATCCGCCCAGCCGGACAGGCTGCGGAGCAAAATTACAATATCGGAGTAGCGTGCCGCCCGAAGTTCTCCGGTCGCCTTATCGGTGACAGGCTGCGTTTTCATCAGGTGTCTGATCTCCTCCGCCACAATTTTTGCTTCTAATGTCTTCTTATCGGAAAAATCTGTGTCCTCCAATAATTCATCATTGCTGTCCGCAAGTAAAATCTCAGGTGTAAATCCATTTATCTGTTTCCCGGAAACTTTTTCATCTTCTGCTGCTTTTTCTCCAGCAGAATTTTCCTGCACTGGCATTGCCGGATAGCTTGCCCCCGGATACAGTGCAGCCTCCGCATCATACTCTACATTTCCAAGGCTCCGCGCCATAATTTTATAAAAAATATCGTTTGTGCAGGTTAAGACTTCCTCTCTGCTTCGAAAGTTTTTGTGCAGATCGATACGCTGCGTGGTACTCTCTTCCAGCGAATAGGAATCGTATTTTTTCATGAAAAGTTCCGGTCTTGCGAGACGGAACCGGTAAATACTCTGCTTTACATCCCCGACCATGAAAATATTATTTTCCCCACGCTCCTCTCTGGAAATGGAGCGGAGCAGTGTCTCCTGCACTTCGTTGCTGTCCTGATACTCGTCGATCATGATTTCCTCAAAAGTATCCCGGAACTCTTCCGCAGTCTTTTTCGCCTTCTCCGTCTCCTCATCCACAAGGATCTGCAATGCAAAATGTTCCACATCATGAAAATCCACCAGATTTTTCCGGCGTTTTGCGGCTGCAAACTCCTCTGCAAACTGTTTTGTGAGGCGGACGACTTCTTCTAACATCGGCTCCGTGCGCTCTAACTGCTCTATCATCATCTCCGGCGAACAGAAAAAATATTGTTTACATAACTTCTTTACTACATCCTTCGCCTGCTCCCTGAGACTTTTTACCAGCTCTAATTTATCGGGATCTCCCTCAAAACCTCTGCTGCTCGCAAGTCTGTCGTATTTGATATCGGAAAGCGCCACGGACAGTTCACAGAAAGAGGTTAGTTTGGATAAACTTTCATATTTTTCCAGATCGCTGCGCACCGCTTTCTCATACATATCCGGTCCGTCATCCTGCTGTGTGACCGCAAGCGCCTGCTTTAAGAGCTGTTCGCAGTCTTTTAAGACAAAGCGGATATTTTGCGTGAGCGGAGCAAGCCATTCTGCACGGTCTAACTCCTCCCTGTTTTCGATGCGGTAGGCTCCCACAAAGGAATCAAGCCATTTTTCCGGCCACGGATAACTTCTGGAAAACTCATATAACTGAAGGATCATCTCATTTAATGCAGCATCGGTCCGCCCCGATGCATAGCCCTCCACAAAATCGGAAAATGCTTCCGAAGGTTCCTCATAATTTTGTTCCAAAACCCTGCCAAGGACATCCTCGCGCAGCAATTTTAACTCACCCTCATCCCCGATACGGAAATTCGGTTCCAGATCGATCTCATGAAAATGATTGCGCACCACGTACAGACAGAAGCTGTCGATGGTCGTGATCTGTGCATTGTGAATCAAGGTCAGCTGCCTTAACAGATGCTCATCCTCCGGCTGTTCGTCTAACGCTTTCTCGATCGCATTTCCGATTCGCTCCCGCATCTCTGCCGCTGCCGCATTGGTAAACGTCACGATCAGCAGATGGTCAATATCCACCGGATGATTTTTGTCTGTTATGATTTTCACGATCCGCTCTACTAAAACAGCGGTCTTTCCAGAACCTGCTGCCGCAGATACCAATATATTTCGATTTCTTAAGTCAATGACCTGCTGCTGCTCTGTGGTCCATGAAACTCCCATATTTCTCACTCCTGTTATTTACTGTTCCTGCTTTTCGTTTTCCATACGCTTTAACACCTCGTCCGCACTGTCAAATTTTTCCAGTTTGTGATAGGAATACCCCGGCATCCGGGCGTCAAAACCGCAGACGGTGTGGTATGGACAGTAATCGCAGCCGCTTTTTCCGTCCAGCGAGTATGGATGGATCGAAATATCCCCGGCAAAGATTTTTTTCCCGGTCTCTTTGATCTTCTCTCTCACATAATCAGACATCACGGAAAAATCGTAGGTGCTGGCAGCCTTAGAAGTTGCTTTTAAGCTGCCGTCCGCCTTTTTTCCGATCGGAATGACCGAAGAATTTCCGGCAAAATCTGAATCCATCGCCTCATAGATTTCCGGATCATCGTTCACCAGACCATTTAATTTCAACTGCTCCAAAACGCTGTTTTTTATCTCTGCCTCTGTCTCATTTCCAAGTCCGTCTACCATCGGATTCTGAATGTGATAGTAGAAAATACCCGCCGGTTCCGCTTTTTTGCCCGGATGACGTTTTTCCTCTAATTCCAATGCCGCATTCATATAAACCACAAGCTGTAATTGCAGTCCATGATACAGATTGACAAGTGAAAAACTCGTATTTCCCGATTTATAATCAATGATCTTCACATAAACTTTATCCGGCGTCTCGTAGGTGTCCACACGGTCGATCCTGCCGAGCAGGTTCATTTTTTCCTCATCACTCAGCTGAAAACGGATGGCATCCAACTTATCTGCACGCGAAAAGGACACCTCAAAATCAGCCGGCACAAATTTCCCCTTCTGGATCTGGGTGGTGAGCGCCCAAACCGTGCGCTTGATGGTCTGGCGCATCCGGCCGGTCAGGTAACGGTTTCTCACGTTCTCAAACGCTCCGGCATTTTTGCACCCGGCAATCGCATCATCCATGCTCTCCTCAATAAATGTCTCCTGCACGTCCTCCGGGATGTCAAACCAGGTGTACTCTGATTTTTCCACCCTTCTCGAAAAATGTTCGAGCGCATCATGGTAAATATTTCCCATGTCCACGCTTGCAAACTCCAAAAGCTGACGCTCCCTTAAATGCAGGCCATAATTCAGATAATGCGCATAGGCACACGCCGCAAAGTGCTCCAGTCTTGTAACACTGTTCTCTAACACAGTCCCGTAAAGTGCCTGTGTCACTGCGTGGCTGATTGGCTCGTCGCTGTGTACCACATACGACGCTTTTAACAGGCGGTCGGCTTCCTCTTTCCAGTTTTCATCTGAAAGATAAAACTTTGCAAGCGCATTCCACACCTCTTTATTCGCTGGCTCTGATAACTTTTCCTCTGTCTGATCTGCCTCTGACGCAGTTTTTTCATTCTCCCCGGGCCATGCCTCATCCTGCAGTCCCTCCAGGAAAAACGCCATGCTGCTCTCCGGCGTCATGATACAGTCTGCAGAAGTCGTCTCGCCGATCTCCTCCACAGTTTTTTCTGGAAACATTTTCAAGAGCGTTCCGGCAAAGTACGACCTTCTGAGCGCTTTTCCGTCCGCATTCACTTTCGAAAAGGTCACATATAAAAAGTCAGACGGTTTCGTCACATTCAGATACAGATAAAACCGCTGGATGAAAACTTTTTCACGCGCACCCGGTGCAAGCTCCAGATGGCAGGCTGCCATTTTCTCACGCTCAAACTGTGAGATGATCCCTCCGGCATTGCCAGCTTTCGGCACAACACCGTCATTGACACCGATAAAAAACAAGATTTTGATATGGTTCAATCTGGTACGCTCGATATCACCGATCGTCACTTTATCATTCCCAGGCGGGATCACGCCGACTCTTGCCGCCTCGAACCCGGCGTCTAAAATATCCGCATACTCTCTGACCGGAAGTACCTCATCTCCCAAAAAGTCCACGACCTTATCAAAAAGATCCATGACGATCCTGTAAATCTGGGCGTACTCTTTCGCCTTGACCTGATTGCCCTGACGCTCGAATTCGAGTTCTTTTTGTTTCAGTTTTTGCTCTATTTCTAATTTTTCAATCAATTCATACAACGCAATGGTTCCGTCCCGCACGGTCTTTCCCTGGGCAAACGCTTCCGACAGCGGTGCAAAGAAGCCATAAATCTTTTCCCGCACCTCATTCATTTCTGTGAGGTTCTCTTTTTCCGTGTCGTCGAACACAAATGTCCACTGTTTTTCCCATTTTTTTCTGCCACGTATCCCCTTGGCAAGCACGTAGTTTTCCATCAGATCGATCTGCCGTTCTGTGATGCCGGTCAGACCGCAGCGAAGGAAACGGAACACGCTCTCGTAAGAGAAATCGAGTTCCGCCACCTCAAGCACCGCACGGATAAACTCGATAAACGGATGAAATAAAATAGTTCTCGTCTGGTCGAGAAAGTATGGAATGTCATACGCCGTAAAGATCTCATCCACATAGTTGTCGTAAAGCCCCACATCCCCGGTCACCACTGCGATGTCCTTATAACAGTAATGCTTTTCACGTACAAATTTCGTGATCTCACGCGCCACAAAGTGAAGCTCTTCCCTTGGGTTTTTAAGGCTTACGATACGAAGTTCATCCTCCTTCTGCCGCCATTTATGATAATACGGACGGAACAGATTCTGCTCCATGAAATACAGGGAGGGCGCATTTTTATACCTGTGGTTTTTTCCGTCGGATAACACAACCGGCTCCTCCACCGTAACATGAAGTTCCTCCGCCATTTTCATCAGGACCGACACCGTTTTTTTACTCATGGAAAAAAGTTCCTGTCCGCCCCTGCAATGGTAAAAATCCTCGCCTGCATCCATCGTCACGGAGACAATGATACGCTCTGATAACACTAAAAGTTTCCTGAGAAGCTGGTTCTGTATCGGTGTAAACCCGGTAAATTCATCAAACACGATCACGCTGTCTTTTATGATACCAGAATCCTCTGCAACGTCGCACAACAGCGATAACACTTCCTCGGCGGTGATATACTGCCCCTTGAGATATTCGGAAAAACTGTGGTACATGACCGAGATATCCTGCATTTTCAGGCGCAGGGTCTCTCCGACATCCTCTGTCTCCAAAAATGTATCCAATTTTTCCGGTGACACATTGTACTGCGTCAGCTCAGAAATGAGGGATTTCACCTCACTGATGTATCCCATCCGATTTAAGTTACCGCCCAGCACACTTAAGTTTTTCTTCTGTTCCCCTGCAAGCTTTCGGAGTACCAGATTTTTTCCGGTCTCCTCCAGCACACGGAGGTTTTGTTTTCCAAGCTCGTCAAACACACGGTATGCAAGGCGCGCAAAACTCAACACATCCACGTTCATGATGGCGTGTGACTTTTCAAGCCGCACAAGCTCGCGCTGTGTCTGCATGGTGAACTGCTCCGGCACAAGCACCAGATAATTTTTCTCCGGATGCTCTGCCGCTTCTTTTAGTATGTTCCTATATAAATAGGATGATTTTCCACTTCCTGAATTTCCGAAAATAAATTGCAGCGACATGTTTTTCCCTTACTTTTTTCAAATTCTAATTTTCGTTTTCTGTTCCTTTTCATAGTACATCATTCTGCCTTTTTTGACTAGTACGGCGTTTCGTTATTTGCAGGACGATGTACCAGTCAAAAAAAGCTGCCATACAATCCGGGAATTTCTCCTTTCAGTACGACAGCCGTAATCACTGATCTCTATTTCTGTGCTTTTGTTTTTTTCTTCCGGTAACCATTGATGTCATATTTTCTTTCATACTCATCAAAGTATGCCATGTAAGTGTCATTCTTTAACTCGCGGACACTCTTTAAATACTCATGGGTATCAAAGTCTGCTGCCTCAAGTTCGATCATGGCAACTGCGATGTTCGAGCAGTGTGCTGCGATTCGCTCCAGGTTCGTCAGCAGATCGTTAAACGCAAATCCCTGCTTCATCTCACATTTTCCGGTGCGGAGTCTTGCGATATGACGCAGTTTCAGTTCATCGCAGAGGATACCGATCAGTTCGCGGAGTGGTTCTACTTTTGCCGCCATCTCAAGGTCGTCCGCACAGAATGCATCCACCGCAAGACTGACACACTCTTTTACTGCATTCTCGAGCACATCCAGCTCATACTGTGCCTCGTCCGAAAATGCAATTTTCTTCTCGTTCAGCTCCGCCGCAACCTCGGAGATATTCACCGCATGGTCGCCCAGACGTTCGAAATCACTCACTGTATGCAAAAACTTGGATACCTGCTTCGCCTGGCTTCCATTCATCTCATGCGTGGACATCTGCATCAGATAGGTTCCCAGCTTATCCTCATATTTATCGATCAGCGTTTCCTTTTCCTGTACCTTATTAAACTTTTCTGTCGAATACACAAGGAACAGGCTTAACGCACGCAAAATATTCTTTCTCGCCTTCTTTGCCATGCCGTTCATCGCAAGATGGCTCTGTGTGATCGCAAGATCCGGGTAAGCAAGGAAACGCTCCTCGAGCAGATCGAAGTCTGCCTGATCCTCCTCGTCCTCCGGCGAATCTTTTACAACAAGATAAACAATTTTTTCAATCCATTTGATAAATGGAAGAAGTACTAAAATCGTTGCCGCACGGAAAACCGTGTTTAACATTGCGATCAGTACCGGGCTCATGGTGGCATTCATAAACGGGAAATGCACCACTGCATTGACAGAATAAAATACAATTGACCAGAACAGCATGCCGAACAGATCGTTAAACAGATAGATCAGGGCTGTTCTCTTACCATTTTTGTTCGTTCCGATCGAGGAGAGCAGAACCGGACAGGCTGCGCCGACACCAATACCCATGGTAATAGGAAGCGCCGCTGCAAAAGTGATCGTTCCACTCATGGACAACGCCTGAAGAATACCGACTGAGGCAGATGCACTCTGTAATACCGCCGTAAATAAAATACCTGCCAGTATACCTGCCGCCGGATTCTTAAACATTGTCAATACATTCACAAAATGCTCGTTATCTTTTAATGGTGCAACTGCCCCACTCATGGTCTGCATCCCCACCATCAGGATGGAGAACCCAAGCATAATGTCACCGACATTTTTAAAGCCGGATTTTTTTACAAACATTTTAAAGATAATACCAATGATCGCCACGATCGCTGAGATGGTCGCTGTGGACAGCAGCTGTGCAATTCCGTTTGAGCCGTCAATGTACGACAAACACAAAATCCAGCCTGTCACACTCGTTCCGATGTTGGCTCCCATGATGATACCGATCGCCTGCGCAACCTTCATCATTCCGGAGTTTACGAAGCCGACAACCATAACAGTCGTTGCGGAGGAGGACTGGATGATTGCTGTCACAGCAGTTCCAAGCAGCACTCCTTTCAACGGTGTGTTCGTCAGCTTATAAAGAACCAGCTCCAGCTTATTTCCCGCTACTTTCTTCAGTCCGTCTCCCATCAGGGACATACCAAAAAGGAACAGTGCCACTCCGCTGAGCAGCGATAAAATAATAGTAAATGTTGTCATTTGTACTCCTAACTACGTTATACATCCTAACGTATCCCTGTCTGCAATTTTATTTACAAACTTTTTACATGATTTTTACATTTAACCGACATTTCTTATTATACTGTACCTCATGGCAAAATCACAATCATTTTATTTCTATTTTAAAATTTTTTACATTTCGCCTAGGAAAATACCGTTTTCAGACAAAATTATTATCACTTTTTTATCTATTCTCATTTAGTGAGAGCAGATTCAGCCTTTTTTGTCTGCACCTCTCCGCTCAATCCCTGTTTTCTTATAGTATTCTGCCTTATCCTCATACATGCGCTTCTCAGCTTCCTGCAGAAGTTCATCCAGATGTGTGTCCGCCCTGTCCTGCCAGATCACTCCCACTGCGATATTTACGTCCTTCTCAGCTGTCAGACACTCTAACTGCCTTATGCGTTCCGCCAACGTGTCCTGATCGATCTGCGCGCACAATACAAGCAGCTCATCTCCCCCGATACGGAATACGCCGTAATCGCCAAACACCTGCTCCAGACATGCACCGGCTCTAAGGATCAGGTCATCCCCTGCCTTATGTCCCAGTGTGTCATTCACACCTTTTAAACCAGTAACGTCACAATAAACTACGCCGATGCTCTGCTCCGGATTGATCTGTCTCACATACTTTTCCATCGCAAAGCGGTTTCCAAGCTGAGTCAGCGCATCCTTATAGCTCAGATCTTCCAGACGCCTCATCAGATTCCTGCGTTTGATACAGGACTTGAGAAAAGAACCCATGATCTGAAGCATATCCGACGTATATTCCAATGAAACTGCCGGCGGATTGTCAACTCCGTAAAAAGCAATGATTTTTTCCGCATCATAAATTGGCATGGCAACAATGGAATGGATATTCTGCCGCTTCAGATTTTCATATTGAAACGGATCACTCAGGCGCATCTCCTCAATATCCGGTATCCGGACATATTTTCCCTCCTCAAAAATGTGATACCAGTTCTCACAGATCTCCGGCGGAAGATTCTGGAGATTGTCGATCTCCGGTGGCACTCCCGGCGCTGTCCATTCATATGTATTATCATCCCTGCCATCTCTGTTCCTCTCAAAAATATACGTTTTCTCTCCGTTCAGCGCTTTTCCGAGATATTCCAGAATAATACGGATCGTCTCGTCCGGCGACTCGGCAGAAAGTGCTTCCTTCAATGCCTCGTTGACAAAGGACTCCATATCCCTGTACTTCTGGATCATCTTGTCCTGTGAACGCTCCTCGCTGATATCTATACTGATCTCGATCCGGTACTTTTTCTTTGTGACAGGATCTTCCACCAGGGTATCTTTCAACATCATGTATTTATCGATCACCGGATTATAATAACGCCACTCGACAAACTTTCCGGCACAAAGCCTATCATTATTGCACATGCCGCAGGGAACAGAAGATTTCTGCAGCACCTCGTAACATTTCATCCCTTTCACATCATCCATGGACTGTAATCCATACACCTCTAACAGTTTGCGGTTCATATAAACAAGCTCATCTGTCTCTATGTCTGTAGCGTACACGTACTCACCCAGATTATCAAAAAACTTCCAGATAACTTCTATTTCGTTCATTCTTTATACTCCGTTTCATGCAGATATGAAATTTTTATATAAAAATCTGTATAGTAAAATAGCACCTCCTGCGAGGTACTATCCCACTATACGCCTTTATTGCGCAGATTGCAAACAAACTCTTCCATAAACTTCTTTTTTTCACAGGGTTTTCCAAAGAAATATCCCTGAAGATAATCTGCCTGCAGTTCTTTCATCTTAAGATGCCAGTCTTCTTCTTCGATCCCTTCCACACAGATGCGGATGCCGATGCTGTGGACCATCTCAATGATCTTTTTAAACAGCTCATAATCCCGTTCGCAGCTCATTGCCTTTGCTGTGAAATCCTTGTCCATTTTCACATAGCCAGGATTCATGTCACTGATGCAGTGGAGATTGGAATACCCGGTTCCAAAATCATCGATCACGAACTGAATCCCATTTTCCTCAAGCACTTTCCTGAATTTACAAAAGGCCGGTGTCATATCCATGAAGCCGCTTTCAGTCATTTCTATGCAGATGCGATCCGGCGTCAGTCCATTGTCCCTGACCGCAGTGAGTATCTTGTCTGCGATCTTTCCATGCTCGATCTGATAACAGGAAATATTCACGTTCACCCTGAATTCCGGTATATATTGCTGTATCTCACGGCACATTTTTGCTGCCTCATTTAACACAAACCTTCCCGCCGGAATGATCAGTCCTGTCTTTTCCAGAAGCGGTATAAACTCGACCGGAGACAGCCACTCCTTGCCTTCCTCTGTCACCATGGTATACCGCATCAGTGCTTCTGCACCGATCACACGCCCGGAAACACAATCTACGATCGGCTGATAGTATACTTCAAAACCTTCACACCCGTTAGCAATGGAACTTCTCAGTGCACTTATAATTCTTCCATTCCGCTGGAATTTCTCGTAATCCTCCTGCCTGTAAAAATAGATGTTATTTTTTCCCATCTGTTTTGCCTTTTTCAGGGAAAATTCAAACTTTTTGCGGCACTCCTCATAGCCTTCTGCCACAGTCGATGCATCGATCACTCCTGCGGAAGCTGAAAATACAACTTCATATTGTTCAGAGATGATGAATTCGTCTATTTTCTCACCGATCTTTTTTTTGAGCTGTATGGCATCATCCATGGAAGTACTGTCAAGATCCACGATCACATACTGATCTGCGATCAGATGAAAGAGTCTCTGGTTTCCTGACAGACACTCTTTCATGCAGTCTGCAACACTTTTTAACACATAGTCGCCATAATTGCTGCCATGTGTTCCATTCACCGCTGCAAAATCATCAATTCCAATATGCATAAGAAATCCGGTCGTCACAGGTTTCTTCTGTGACCGCAGGTAATCACAAAATTCCATTCCGCCTAAAAGTCCGGTCACATTATCAGCCCGCCGCTGGTTTCCAGTCTCATTCAGACATCCCACCAGATACCCCGGCTTTCCATCTTCATCATCGATCACCACTCCGCGGCAGTTGACCCACACCGGAAGCCCGTTTTTGTCTAGCCACCGGTAATGGATATCATGCACCTTTTCCTTTCCGTCCATCACTGCCTGCATATGCTTTTCAAACATAGCACGGTCTTCTTCGTAGACAGCCGACATGATCTCCTGCTTTGCATTTCTCATATATGTCTCAGAGATCATAAACCGATCCAGGGCAGACTGGGATATTTCCATCTTATTGTTCTGGAGGTCTAATACATACAGGTAATCATCCATGCACTCCGCTATGATCTCCAATAAGACTTCTGCTGTCAGATCTCCTAATATTCCATATACATCCTTATTCATAACCAGAGAACCTTCCCTTTTTCTTTTGCGTTTGTACTCCTGCGCATCCAGTTGAATTTATCTGGTCCGATATTATTTTTTATGCTTTGCAACTTTAAATCTGCGGATCATTGCACGTAAATTATCTGCTTCGCTGCTCATCTCTTCACTTGCAGCCGCACATTCCTCTGAAGTAGCTGAATTCGTCTGTACCACATCATTGATCTGCTCGATTCCTTCATTGATCTGGCGGATCTCTGCTGTCTGTGTCTCTAAGGTTTCTGCGATATTTGTCACTTCACTTGTGATCGTTTTTGATTTCTCTGCCACTTCCTCTAACTGTGCTGCTGTTTCCTTTGCAACTATCATACCTTTTTCTACAGCATTCACAGAGCGCTCGATCAGTGCCGCTGATTCCTTTGCCGCTTCTGCACTCTGATCTGCCAGGACATTTACCTGATTTGCAACGACTGCGAAACCTTTTCCTGCCTCACCGGCTCTTGCAGCCTCAATAGATGCGTTTAATGCAAGCAGATTGGTCTGGGATGCGATCTCATTGATCGTCGCAATGATCTTGTCAATCTCCTGCGATGCATCATTGATCTCATTCATAGAGCCGACCATCTCGTGCATCTTTCCGTTGCTCTCGATCAGCGCCTGTCCAAGCTGTTCCACTTTTCCACTGATCTCTTTTGCTGCCTGTGAATTGTTTGCCACCTGTTCGGAAACACCGGTAACCGTAGCGGTCAGTTCCTCGACAACTGCTGCCTGATTCGTTGCGCCGTCTGCAAGCTCGTTCGAGCTGGATGCCACCTGTTCTGCTCCGTTGGACACCTCATCGGAAACCCTCTGGATTCCTCTTACCGTATCAGACATGCTGTTCTGGAACTCCATAAAGGAATGTAAAATACCAACAAAGTCTCCTCTCCACTCTACCTCTGGCTGTACATCAAAATTGCCCTCTGAGAACTGTTTCATGGAGCGGTCAATATCATCGACATACGTTCCAAGGATACGGATGGATTTGCGCATGCTGTGTGCAAGTCTTCCGATCTCGTCCTCGGAGTGGTATTCCAGCTGGCTGTGCAGATTTCCTTCCGTGAGTTCCTTCGCCACATCCTCGATCGCATGTAATGGTTCCAGAATGGTTTCCAGTACCATCCTGCTCACTTTCTTTGCGATTGCCCATGCAAGGAGCAGGAAGATAATGATCACTGCAATACCGGCAACTGCACAGAAGATCGTGCTCTGGACAGCCTTACTTCTCTGTTTATCAGTCAATGCATCTAATTTCTTTGAAACTTCTACTAAGCTGTTTAATGCAGGGGTACACTTATTTAAGATATCATCGACAGCCTGCTCTCCCTTGCCGGCCTTAATCTCTTCCATGATCTCATATCCGATCGTTTCCCAGTCCGTGAGCGCACCTTTATATTCTGTATAGAGATCCTCTGTAATGACACCTGTGCCGTGTAAAACATTCATCTGTGTATCTACGGTCCCGAGAAGCTCTTTCACCTTCTCCTCGTAGCTGTCGTAAGTGGATTCGTCATCATTCAGCGCCATTTCACGGATATTTCTTGCTGCTGAATTTATATTAATTCTGCATGTTTTTACTGCCTGATCTGCTGCGTTGACATTATTGACATAATTCATCATATTGGCAAACAGAATGCCTATTGCAATAATAGAAATCACTCCTGACAGCAGCATCATGGTAATGACTTTTCTATAACCGTAACTGATTCTTTCCTGCAGATACATTTTTTCAAGTTTTGTTTTCATTGTACTCTTTTGTGACAGCATAAATTGCTTTTTCCTTTCCATCCTAATATACTTTTTGTCTTTCTCTGATATATTAATTTTTCCAGTCTGATAATGTATTAATTGCCTCGTTTTATTTCGCTTTTTATCTGTTTTTTCTTCTACCCCCCCCCTAAAAAATCTGACAATTATCTGTTTTGATTCTCACATTATAGCCTCATATTTTGTGTCTGTCAAACCTTAAACGACTTTTTTTATCTATTGTTTATTTAAAAATTATATATGTCTTTTTGACTATCTTTTTATATCTCCTTAAATGTCCGCAAAGCCTTATTTTATAGGCTCTACGGGCATTTTGCTTTTGTGGTAAACCTCACATATCTAGGTCTATCTTC
>OGYC01001943.1_pt1 | contig 15565 bp, 13 predicted proteins | sample 1576461 | NCBI WGS metagenome assembly OGYC01 (sample SAMEA3541569, study PRJEB24748) | human gut metagenome | biome: human gut; feature: human-associated habitat; material: faeces | place: China | collected 2012 | reverse complement strand
TTTCTTCGGCTATTCCATCGCCGTCACGCCCGTCGTCGGCTATCACTACGGCGCGCAGAACCACGCCGAGCTCAAGAGCCTCCTCAAAAAGAGCCTGACCGTCACGCTCATCACGAGCCTTGCGATGACGGCCTCGTCCATCCTGCTGGCAAACCCCATCGCACATCTTTTCGTCGGCTACGACGCGGAGCTGTGCGACATGACGGTCAACGCGCTGCGCATCTACGCGCTCTCATTCCTCGTCTGCGGTTTCAATATCTTCGGTTCGGCGTTTTTCACGGGGCTCAACAATGGCACAGCCAGCGCGCTCATTTCGTTCCTGCGCACGCTCGTCATTCAGGTCGCCGCGGTGCTTCTTTTGCCAAAACTTCTCGGCATCAACGGCATCTGGCTCGCCATCACCGTGGCCGAAGCGCTCACACTGATCGTCACAGAAACGCTTTTCCTCCTCGGACGGAAAAAATACCACTACGCATAAAGCAGATCATCCAAACAGCCGCGGTGGCTCGAACCACCGTGGCTGTGCTTGCGCTTTCTGACGGGCTGTGGTAAGATCATTTCAACAAGCAGAATTTAACAAAGGGGTACGAATATATGAGGAAATCAGCTAAATCTTCCATTATTGCTATTATCTTGGGATATCTTGGCTCTGGATTTGGAGCCGAAATAATGAATTGGCCTCAGCTCGGTCCAATTCTTGCAATTGTTGTAATGGGGTCTGCAATCATTACCTCTTTGGAAAAGGAGAAATAATTGCTTGACAGCTTTCAATTTGTCAAACTGTTGCTCACACGCTTTTTTCACCGACCGGTGCAATCACCGGTCGTTTTTTTGCATTTTCCTCTTGACACCTCATATTGTTGTGATATTATTTTGATATCAAGTTTGGAGGTGCTTTTTATGGAAGAAAAGATCATCACCGGTCACAAAAACGGCATGCTCGTGCTGCTGCTCGAGCTTGTTCTCTACATCGCCGCGGTCGTTTTTCTGATCGTCGGCATCAATGCGGGCTTTCTGCCCCTTGTCGTCCTTTGCGTCATCCTGCTGTTGCTCGGCTGGATCCCACTGTGCGGCCTGCGCGTTCTGAAGCCGCAGGAGGCGCTGGTGCTCACGCTGTTCGGCAACTACATCGGCACGCTCAAGGGCGAGGGCTTCTATTGCGTCAATCCCTTCTGCACGTCCTTCAACCCCGCCGCCAAGACAAAGCTCAACCAGTCCGGCGACGTGGACGGCGGACACAAAGGCACAGACCTTCTCGCCGCCATGCAGGGTGCGACCGCTGCGGTCGAGGCCGGCACCAGCAAGAAGATCTCCCTCAAGATCATGACGCTCAACAACGCCCGCCAGAAGATCAACGACTGCCTCGGCAACCCCGTGGAGATTGGCATCGCTGTGATGTGGCGCGTGACCGACACAGCAAAGGCCGTATTCAACGTGGATAACTACAAGGAGTACCTGTCGCTCCAGTGCGACGCGGCACTGCGCAATATCGTGCGCGTCTATCCCTACGACGTCGCTCCGAATGTCGACACCACGGGCGACGGTCAGGCCGACGAGGGCAGCCTGCGTGGGTCCAGCGAGGTCGTAGCCGCGCGCATCCGCGATGAAATTCAGGCCAAGGTCGCCGACGCGGGCCTTGAGATCATCGAAGCGCGCATCACCTACCTCGCCTATGCGCCAGAGATTGCGGCCGTCATGCTCCAACGCCAGCAGGCCAGCGCCATCATCGACGCACGCAAGATGATCGTCGACGGCGCGGTCGGCATGGTCGAAATGGCGCTTGAGCGTCTTGCGAAAAATGGCACGGTGGAGCTTGACGAGGAGCGCAAGGCGGCGATGGTCTCGAATCTGCTCGTCGTGCTCTGCGGCAACCGCGACGCGCAGCCCGTCGTCAACTCCGGAAGCCTCTATTAACCCGACATGAACGACAACGCTAAAAAGCAGGTGCCCCTGCGCCTGTCCCCCAAGCTCTACGCCGCCATCGCCGCCTGGGCAGAGGACGATTTCCGCTCCGTCAACGGCCAAATCGAGTATCTTTTGACCGAGTGCGTGCGCCAGCGGAAAAAGAACGGCAAATACGTCGGCGAGGAGATCGACGTCCCGCCCGAGCTCGATCTCAAGTGAACAAGTGTTAAGAATGCGGAAAGAATTTGTTTCTTTCCGCATTTCTGCTCTTCATTCCATTCAGGAATGGTCATTTGTTCAAACTTTATTGATGACTTTTCCCCGCCGCTGTGTCATAATGTTCTTAAATGTTATTTGATCGAAACGAGGTATCCCGTATTGAAAAAACTCAACCAGGCGATCGACCGCTTCTGTATCCTGCACCCGAATTTTGGCATCCCCAACCTGATGCTCTATGTCGTCATCGGCAACGTGGTGCTGGGACTTTTGTCCAACTTCTCGAGCGGCAACTTTTTAAGTTTCTTTTCCTACACGCTCTCAGGCCTGCTCCACGGGCAGGTCTGGCGGCTCATCACCTTTGTCCTCATCCCTGAGAGCACGAGTCCGTTCTATCTTCTCATCACCTGCTATTTCTACTACTGGATCGGCTCGACACTCGAGCGGCAGTGGGGCACAGCCAAGTTTACGACGTATTACCTGAGCGGCATGCTGCTCACCGTCGTCGGCGCGAGCATCGTCAGCCTGATCACGGGCTACAGCATCCCCGTCTACGGTGCAAATTATGTCAACTTTGCCATGTTCATGGCCTTCGCGCTCCTCTATCCCGATGCGCAGGTGCTGCTGTTTTTCGTCTTCCCCATCCGCATGAAGTGGCTCGCGTATATTGACGTATTCTACTTCTTCTTCGACATTGTGCGCTACATTGCCGCCGGCAGATGGTACTATTCCATCATGCCCATTGTGGCGCTTTTGAATTTCGTCATTTTCTTCTGGCCCGAGCTTACACGGTTTTGGGGACTCGAACGCCACCAGAGCAAGCAGGCCACGCACTTCCACAACACCGTGCGCGCCCAGCAGCGTCAGGAGCAGTATCAGCAGCAGACGCAGGGCTTCCGCCATAAATGCGCCGTGTGCGGCCGCACGGACGTGACAAATCCTGAGCTGCAGTTCCGCTATTGCAGCAAGTGCGCAGGGTACCACTGCTTCTGCTCTGACCACATTTTCAATCACGTCCACTTTACGGACGAGCAGCCATAAGCAAAGAGAGGCAATCATTATGGCATATACGAAAGAACAGGCGTGGGAGCTGCTCACGCAGTACAACAAGGGTGAATTCCACTTAAAGCACGCCAACACCGTCGCCGACGTGATGCGCTGGTACGCGGAAAAGCTCGGCTACGGCGACGAGGCGGACTTCTGGGAGATCGTCGGCCTTCTCCACGACCTTGATTTTGAGATGTATCCCGACGAGCACTGCATCAAGTCGCAGGAGATCATGCGTGAAAACGGTCTCGACGAGCGCCTGATCCGCGCCACCGCCAGCCACGGCTACGGCCTGCACTTTGACGGCCTTCCCGAGCCGCAGCACGAGATGGAAAAGGTCCTCTTTGCCACCGACGAGCTCACAGGCCTGATCGGCGCGGTCGCGCTCATGCGCCCGAGTAAGAGCGTCAGCGATCTTGAGGTCAAGTCCGTCAAGAAAAAGTACAAGGACAAGAAGTTTGCCGCCGGCTGCTCGCGCGAGGTCATCGAGCGCGGCGCGGAAATGCTCGGCTGGGATCTTGACACGCTCATTGAGCAGACGATCCTCGCCATGCGTGCAAGCATTCATGTCGAATAATTTCCCTGCATAACATTTTACCGGTCATCTATTACCTGCGGAAAGGAAGGTGCTTTTATGAGCGATTTTACTCCCACTCCCATCCCCAGCTTCAGCGGAAAGTACCGCAACCACATGCTGCTGGTGCCCGAGTGCATCAATGAATGCAGCGGCATTCGCATCTTCGGCAGGACGCTCAAGTCCTTTGTCTTCTCCACCGACGTTGCCACCATCGCAAGCTGCAACGCCGACGCGGTCATCGCCGTCTATTCCTTCACGCCTCAGCCGCGCATCGTACGCGCCGTCCTGAGCGTAGCGGATATGCCCGTACTCGTCGGCACCGGCGGTGGCTTCACCACCGGTGCGCGTGCCGTTGCGCAGGCGATGGAGGCCGAGCACTGCGGCGCTTACGGCGTCGTGCTCAACGCGCCCGTTTCAGCCGATATCCTGCGCGACATCAAGACGCACATCGACATTCCGGTCGTGGCGACCATCGTCTCCGCCACGCAGGACACCGAGGCGCGCATCGCCGCGGGCGTCGACATTCTGAACGTTTCCGCCGCATCGGAGACGCCGCAGCTCGTCGCCGCGCTCCGTGCCCGCCATCCCGAGATCCCCATCATCGCCACCGGCGGCCCCTCGGACGACACGATCCGCAAGACCATCGCCGCGGGCGCGAACGCCATTACCTACACCCCGCCCGACAGCGGCACGCTGCTCGCCGGCATCATGCACGCACACCGCGAGCGCTACCGGTAAATGACATAAAGAATGCTGGCTCATAAGAGCCAGCATTTTTCTTTTATCTTCACGCTTCCTTGTTCGACACAAACTGGTAGCTGCCTTTGCTGCCCTTCAGCGTGACGATCCCCTTTTCACCGCTCTCCTGCTCATAGGTGAGCGCGATAGTCCCGTCCTCGTTCTGCTCGAGCAAGGTGACCGTGCAGCGCTGGAAATTCGTATCGCCGTGGAGCAGATAATAGGCATCGTACTCCTCGAGATAGATGAACTGGTCGAGATTCTTTTTGTTCGTCTCGTCCAGTGCCACGCCCAAATACTCCTGCAAAAAGGCGTCCATTTCCGTTCTCTGCGTTTTGATGGGATAATGCTCAAACGCCACCGGGCCGATCGCTGTCTGTTCTGCCTCAGTGACCTCTTCCTGTATTCCTGTCGGGCCATTATAGAAGAGCTCATAGAGGTCGATGTCCGCGGCGGTGTCGTAATAGCTGCTGAGCAGCATATTCGTCATGCACACGCCGCTGCCCACATTGAAAAATTCCGTGTTGAACCATTCGATGTCCACCGCAGACGTCTCATCATCCGGCGGCGGTACATCGTCCGCGGGCTTTGTGCCGCAGGCATTCAGTGCGCAGCACAGGGTAAAAAGCAGCAGAAAGATTTTTACTCTCTTCATTTCTCTCATCCTCCGTAAAAGTGGTCCTATCGTGATCGCTTCTGCGGCACTGCCGCGCTTTTTACGCCATGGGACTCTCCTCCCTCTCTTTTACTTTCTCAATACGGATATGGGAATGCGGAGAACACTGCGTGGCCGTCGACAAGGGTAAAGGGATATTCGTAGGCTTCCGTTTTGCCGGTATCCGCCCACGCCTGCGCGGTGTCGTCCCACGCAAGCAGCGTGACCGTCTGTATCAGCACGCCGCAGTCGCCGTCGAGCGCAACCGTGCACGTGTATCCGCCCAGGCTCTCGTTGCCGCCGCGGCCTGCGGACATGACATAGAGTCTGCCGTCAATATCACGATAACGCTGCTCAGCGCTATTCAGCCACTCGTCGGCAAGCTCCGGCGTGAGATACCGCAGCAGCGCACGGAGATCCTCCAGTGTTTCCACGCCCTTGATGTCCGCCAGATCATAAAGATCGCCGTCGATCTCGGCTGTCACATTGTAGTCCATCGGCGGATCGTCCATATAAAACCACGACCACAGTATCGCCGCCGCCTTGAAATCCGCTGTCACAGTCTGCTCCTGCGACACGCTCAGGATCGTCTTCGCGTGCTCACTGAGCGCGTTGTAGAATTCGCTGTACGGCACCGAGAACACCTGCGGCCCCGCCGCATACGGCGCGATGACGTACTGGTCGAATGTGACCGTCAGGCCGTTTTCCGTAAAGTTCAGCGTCGCGAGCGTGGGGAAATCCTGCAAATAAGAGTCATAATCGTCAAAATATCCTTCGCTGAGGCCCTTTTGCGCGATCTGCTCGTAGATATTCCAATAAATGCTCTCCTGCAGCGAGTTTCCCTGCAAATCGCCCTCCTCCGAGGCCAGCGCGTCCAGCGTCAGGAATTCGCCCGTCGTCAGATCAAAGCTCCACGCGCGGGTGGCGGAATTCGGATGCACGCCGCCGTAGTAGGTGTAGTTCTCCGCCGCGATGCTCAGGAGCTTCCCCTCGGTCATGTAGGTCTGCGTCAGGCTCAGCTCGTTCGTCCAGTAGCTTCCGTTCAAAAAGACCGATGTGCCGTTTTCCGCGTAGAGCTCCTTGGCCTCCGCGGCCATCTGCGCCGCCTCGGACTCAAGACCCGCGAGCACGTTGTTCATCTCCGTGTTGAAGGCGTTCTGCGCCGTGACCTGCGCGGGGTTGCCCGTGCCGCCGTTCGCCGTCACGTTCTCCGCCAGCGTGTAGAGCTTGCCGTCCTCCGTGCGCAGTTCGAGCACCGGCAGTTCGTAGCGCTCCGCCAGAAGCACCGTACCGTCGTCGGCCTTGTACTCGTTTTCGTAGATCTGCGTCGCGACTTCAAAGTGCAGCGCGCTCGCCTGCGGCGGCGCGTTGTCCTCCGGCCCGTCGGGCGCTCCTGCGCCGCAGGCGGTCAAATTCAGCGCCAGCACGCAGCAAAGCAGCAGCGTCATCCATTTTTTCATTCTGTTCTCCTTTCGAGGTCTCGGTTCCTTGCTCAAACGATCACAGGCCCCTCCGTCCACGCGCTGCTGCCTCTGGCCGCGCGCAGCTCGGGATAGGCGAGCACGTATTGATCCGCCGCGCGCGCCGTCAGAGCGAAGAGCTTCTGCGCCTCCTCGCTCAACGCGCGCACATCGGCGCTCTTGGTCAGCACCGGTGCGCTTCCCGTTTTTTTGATCGTTTTGAGCAGCTTTCGTCCCCGCTCATTGCACGCCAGCACGCGCAGATAGGGGACCTCCGGCGGCACATCCGCCGCCGTCACGTCCAGATACGCCGCAAGCAGCATCCGCCGCAGCCGCGCATAGGCATAGCGCTTCGTCTTCACCGCGGAGAGCAGCTCGTCGACGGACGCTGCCGTCCGCGCTGCGTCATAAAACCGGCGATAAAGGCCTTCATTCCCGCTGTCATAGCGGGCGAAGTCCTCCTCGCACATCGCGCGCAGCCGGGAAAGCACCGCCCGCTCCGCATTCTGCATCGTCACCGGCGCGCGGCCCGCTGCGCATTCGCGCGCATAGATGGCGGCGCTCTCCGCCGTCAGATACGCGGAGGCGTCCTCTCCGTTCGTGAGCAGCTCGCGGATGTGGCTCGCCGAGGCGAAGCCCTTCGCCGCACCCCCGTTGTGCCCGACGACCTTTCGCAATATTGCCAGCGGCGCGATGGTACTGCCGCTTTGCAGCAGCGCCTTGCAGTATTCTACGCCGAGGATATCGTTCGGCTCCCGGAGCACCGCGGCATCCTCGCCGATGAGCGCCCTCGCGGCGCTCTCCCTCGCCGCGGCAAAGGACAGGCCCTTGGCAAGCTCCTCTCGCAGCGCGTCGGGAAAATCCGCCCGCAGCAGTGCCTTTGCCGCGCGCTGCAATTTCGCCGCGTTACCGCATTCGCTGCCAAAGGCCAGCGTGTCGACCACGCCCGTCGCCGCCAAAATGCTCACGCCGCCGCGGGCAAAGCCCTCCGCCGACGAAATGGCCCACGGCAGCGGCAGCTCAAGGACTAAATCTGCCCCGCCGCGCACGGCAGCCTCGGCGCGCGCATGCGCGCGTTCAATGGCAAAATCGCCCCGCTGGACAAAATCGCCGCTCATCGCGCACACGACCGCGCACTCTTCCTCGCCTGCCAGACGGCGCAATTCATCAATTTGCCACTTGTGGCCGCGGTGGAAGGGATTATATTCGCATATTATACCAAATACCCTCATGGAAGTCCTCTCAAAGCGGTTACAAAAGAGTTACGTTTTGTTAAATTTACTTGTCTTTGCGAAAAAAGTTGTTATAATATATTCTGTATCGAATTGTACATCCGATTAATTTGATTCTTATTTTATCGGAAATTCGGGCGCAATGCAAGCGCCCTCGGAAAAAGGAGTATACTTATGAATGTTCTGGTCATCAACGCAGGTTCTTCTTCCCTGAAGTATCAGCTGCTCAACCCCACCACGGGCGAGCTGCTGGCGAAGGGTCTGTGCGAGCGCATCGGCATCGACGGTCTGTTCACCTATAAGCCCCAGCTTCCCGGCAAGGAAGCCATCAAGGCCGCTTCCGTCTCCATGCCCACCCACAGCGAGGCCATCCAGGCCGTGCTGAACGCGCTCGTCGACGAGAAGAACGGCGTCATCGGCTCCATGAAGGAGATCGACGCTGTCGGCCACCGCGTCGTCCACGGCGGCGAAAAGTTTGCCAAGTCCGTCGTCATCACCGACGAGGTCATGCAGGCAATCGAGGAGTGCAATCCCCTCGCCCCGCTCCACAACCCCGCCAACATCATCGGCATCAAGGCCTGCCAGGAGCTCATGCCCGGCGTGCCCATGGTCGCCGTGTTCGACACTGCCTTCCACCAGACCATGCCTCCCGTGGCTTACACCTATGCTCTTCCCTATGAGTACTATGAGAAGGACAAGGTCCGCCGCTACGGCTTCCACGGCACCTCTCACAAGTATGTTTCCCAGCGCGCGGCCGATATGCTCGGCAAGCCCATCGAGCAGCTCAAGCTGATCTCCTGCCACCTCGGCAACGGCTCCTCCGTCACCGCGATCGACGGCGGCAAGAGCATCGACACCTCCATGGGCTTCACCCCGCTCGCCGGTCTTCCCATGGGTACCCGCTCCGGCGACATTGACGCCGGTATCCTCGAGTACCTGATGAACAAGTACGGCATGGACATCAAGGAGATGGTCAATGTTCTCAACAAGAAGTCCGGCGTCATGGGCGTCAGCGGCGTCAGCTCCGACTTCCGCGATCTCGAAGAGGCCTTCGAGCAGGGCAATGAGCGCGCCGGCCTTGCCGTCGATATGTTCAACTACGGCGTGAAGAAGCTCATCGGTGCGTATGCCGCCGCGATGGGCGGCGTGGACGCCATCATCTTCACCGCAGGTGTCGGCGAGAACAGCGCTTCCCAGCGCATGGCCATCGCCTCCGGCCTCGAGTTCATGGGCGTCAAGATGGACGAGGACGCCAACAAGGTCCGCGGCGAAGAACGCGTCATCTCCGCGCCCGACTCCAAGGTCACCGTCCTCCTCATCCCCACGAACGAGGAGCTCATGATCGCCATGGATACCGAGGCGCTCGTCGGCTAAGTCATCGACAACCGATTATAAAAAATCCGCTTACGAAATTCGTAAGCGGATTTTTTTATTGCCGGTCTTCGAGCCACTGCATCGCGCCATAGGCGAGCAGTGCGCTCCCGCGCGGTAAAATGTTCTCGTTGAAGACGACGCTCTCGTTGTGCATGGGCTTTCCGTAGCGCGCGTCCTCCTGCGCCGTGCCCGCGCCGAGCAACAGATACGCGCACGGCAGCTCGTAGGTGTAGGACGCAAAGTCCTCCGAGCCCATCCCGCCCTCACGCAGGCGGTAGACGCTCTTCTCGCCGAACAGCATTTCGGCGCAGCGTGCCATCTGCTCGGTCAGCGCCTCGTCGTTTTTGAGCGGCGGCGCGCTCGCGAGCTCTTCGACGCTCGCACTGCCGCGGAAGGCCCTGGCCGTCGCGTCCGCGATCTCGCCGATGCGGCGCAGGATCAGCGCGGTCACGTCGCGGTCGAACGTGCGGATCGTGCCCTCGATCACGGCCTCCTGCGGGATGATATTCGGCGCGTGGCCCGCGCTGAATTTGCCCATCGTCACGATGGCGGGCGTTTTCGCGGGCAGCTCGCGCGCCGTGATCTCCTGAAGCGCAAGGTAGATGTGCGCGGCAATGTTGATTGGGTCGACGCCCGTCTCCGGCATTGCCCCGTGACAGCCGACGCCCTTGACCGTGATGCGAAACAGCGTGCAACCCGCCATAAACGTTCCCTTGCCGCAGAGCACCAGGCCCGACGGCGTCCCGGAGTTCACATGCAGCGCCATCGCCGCCTGCGGCTCCGGCGTCTCCAGCACACCGGCCTTAAGCATCGCCTTCGCGCCCGTGAAGCCCTCCTCGTCGGGCTGGAAGACGAGCTTCACCGTGCCCTTGATCTCGCTTTGATGCGCCTTGAGCAGCCTTGCAGCACCCAGCAGCATCGCGGCATGCATATCGTGTCCGCAGGCGTGCATGCTGCCGTTTTCCGAACGGAACGGCAGGTCGGTCTTCTCCCGCACCTTGAGCGCGTCCATGTCGGCGCGCAGCAGGATACAGCGCCCCGTATCCTCGCCCGTGAGCTCCGCGACCACGCCGCCGCCCAGCTCGCGCGGCTCATAGCCGAGCAATCGCAGCTTTTCTTCGACAAATTGAACCGTCTGCGGCAGGTGCGCGCCGACCTCCGGCGCGCGGTGGATCGCTCTCCGGTTCTCGACGATCTCGTCTTTCATTTCGATGGCTTCCGCCAGTAACGTCTTTCCGTTCATGCAAACTTCCTTTCTCATTTCTGTGCAGCGGCTTTTTTCGCCGCGCACTGCTGCGCTGTCCGCCGCACGAGTTCGCACAGCGGCAGGATGTATAAAAAGCACGCGAGCGCCATGCCCGTCATCGGCGCGCCGACGGTCGAGAGCGGCGTCGCCCCCGCGATCGACCACGGGATCAGCGGCGCGACGACGACGGCGCTGTTTTCAAGGTTGATGGCAAATTCTTCTTTATCCTTCTGCGACGGCGCGCAGAGCTGGTGTGTCAGGATGATCGTCAACGTCTGGTTGCAGGCGAGAAGGCTCGCCAAAACCGCCGTCAGCAGCATTGAGGCATAGGGCGAGGTCCTCTCACTCAGCGCCGTCACGCGCCCGCACAGCCCGTCGAGCAGCCCCGTCTTGCGAAAAATGCCGGAATACGCCGACGAGATCATCACGATCAGCGCCACGCGCACCATTGAAATGATGCCGCCGCCGTTGAGCATTGCGCCGACCTCGGCGTCCGACGCCGTGTAGCCTAAGATTGCGGTCTTGAGGATCGTCACCGCGTCCAGATGCCGCAGGAAAATGCACAGCACGACCGCCGCCAGAATGCTGGCCGACATCGCCTTTTTCACGTTCACGCGTAGGACCGACAGGGTCAAAATGAGCACCGCCGGCAGGCACATGACCCAGTGAAGCGTCATCTCGCGCCCGTAGAGCGACCACAGCTCGCCCGCCGCGCCGCTGCCGCTTTTCACCATGCCGAGCGCCGCATAGACGCCGCAGCTCAGAAGAAACGGCACGAGCGCCGTCTTGAGCATGCGCTTGATGTTGTCGTAAATGTTCGTCTCCGTCAGCTCGCTCACGAGCAGCGCGCTCGTCGAGACCGGCGAGCAGCGGTCGCCGAAGTATACGCCCGAAAGCATCGCGCCGCCGAGCAGCACGGGGTCCATGCCCATCGAAATGCCGACGCTCACGCAGATGGTGCCCATCGTCGCCGCCGTGCCAAACGCTGTGCCTGTCAGCATCGAGACGCCGCAATTCAGCAAAAACGTCATCAGCAGCAGAATTTCCGGCCGAATGAGGTCAACGGCGCAGCAGATAATGAACGGCAGCGTGCCGCACGCACGCCAGAATGCCGTCAGAATACCGATCAGCGGAAAGACGAGCAGCACGCTCGCCGACGTCTTCACGCCCGAGCAGATCATCTTCCCGAGTTCTTTCCACGAAAAGCCCTGCTTTTTGCCGTACAGCGTGAAGATCACAAGCCCCGCCAGGAGCGCGTAGAGGATATTCGTCCTCAATACGATGCACACGAGCAGCGCAAGGCAGAATAAAACGATCGCAGCCATCCAAGTCCTCCCTATCCTTTTTAACACAGCATCGCTATCTTAGCACAAAGCGATCAAAAAGAAAACCCGTTTTTATCCCACCGCATACGCCCACAGCGGCAGCGTCAGCATGGATAAAAGCGTTGTGAACACGACATTTCGCGCGGCGAACGGCGCGTCGCTGCCGTATTTGGCGGCAAAGATGGCCGCCGTCGCGCCCGCGGGCATGCCCGTCATCAGGACACTCACGCCAAGCGCCGTCGGTTCAAGGTGCAGCAGCAGCCCAACGCCCAGCGCTGCCGCGGACAGCAGCGCGAGCCGCAGCAAGCTGAACTTTACCGTGTCGCGGCTCACGATGCTCTTGAGCGGCGCATCCGTCAGGATCGTGCCGACAATAAACATCGTCAGTGCGGAGTTGCAGTTCCCGATGTACTTTACCGTGTTCAGGATCACGGACGGCAGCTGCACCTGCGTCACCATGCAGAGAAGTCCCAAGTAGATGGCGACAAGGCAGGGGTGCGTCAGCACGTTTTTGATGAGCTTTTTCTTTTCCACCGTCTCGCCCGCGACAAAGTACGTCGTGCTGACCGACCACATCACAATGCGCATCGGGATCAAAAAAATCGAGGTGTAGAGCACGCCGACCAGCATCATCGCAAAAAGCGTGAGCTGCAAGCTCCCCAGCTCTAAAATGCCCATGTTTCTCTCCCGCCATCCTTTCCGATATGCCCTGCAAGCCGGAGTGCAGCAGGCGGAAATTGCAAAATCTCCTGCTGGTGCTCCGGCGGTCAGGTTCCCCCACGCAAAGCGAACGAACGTGTGTGGATGGAGGCGCGGTGAAAAAGAAAACCCGTGCGCTTTGCCGTTCGTTCAGCCTTTCGTTGTCTTTAGTATAAGCGCGGATTTTCATCTTGTAAAACTGTTAAAATTGATATATTCTACAAGAAGAAGCTGTGAAAGGAGCGTTCCCATGAATTTCCATTCTCTTGACTATTTTCTCGTGCTTGCGCGGGAGAAAAACTTCACCCGCGCCGCCGAAGCGCTGCACATCACGCAGCAGTCGCTCTCGTCCCACATTGCGGGACTTGAAAAGGAGCTCGGCTGCACGCTCCTTGTGCGCCGCACGCCGCTTGAGCTCACCTACGCAGGCCGGACGTTTCTGCGCTATGCCGAATCCATCGGCCAGACGCGCCAGGCCATGGAGCGTGAATTCTGCGACATCTCCGAAAATCAGAAAGACGAGCTGCGCGTCGGCATCGCCTATACGCGCGGCCGCGCCATCATGCCGCGCCTGATCCCCGCTTTTCAGCGTCAGTATCCGAATGTCGAGATCACGCTGCTCGAAGGCTCGAACGACGCGATCCAGAAGGCGCTGCTCAGCGGCGGCATTGACCTCGCCATCGCCGGCTTTCCACACCCGATCCCCGGCGTGGTGCTTGAGGATTACTATCTGGAGCACATCGTGCTGTGCCTGTCCGATGGGCTGCTCGCGCAGTGCGGCATCGACCTCGACACGCACCGCGGCGAGATCGCCGCGGGAAACCTAAGTGCCCTGCGCGGCTGCCCCTTTGTCCTCGGCTCCGCGGAAGACATCGGCGGGCGCATTGGGCGCGGACTTTTGCGCTCCTCGGGCGTCTCGCCCGTCAGCAAAGCAACATCAGAAAACGTCGAAACGCTGCTCGCGCTCTGCGAGCAGGGCGTCGGCGCATGCTTCTGCCCGGAAAATCTGCTGCTCACAGCGCTCTCGCCCGCGCAGCTTGCGCACCTGCACATTCTCCCGCTCTGCCCAGAGGCTTCCTATCCCATCTGCTTTGGGTACTTGAGCCGCTCGTATCCGTGGAGCGTGCTCTCGGAATTCATCCGCATCGCCCACGAGCAGACTGCATAAGCACCATAAAAACGCCGCCCGTACATTTATTGCACGGACGGCACTCTTTTTTACTTCTTCACCGCAGGCTGCTGCTGGGTGATGCAGTGGATATTGCCGCCGCCGAAGGCGACCTCCTTCGTCTGCACGCCCACGACCTCGCGGTCGGGGAACATTTTCTGCACCTGTTCGATGGCGACTGCGTCGTTTTCGTCGCCGTACTGCGGCAGGATGACCGCGCCATTGACGATCAGGAAGTTCATATACGACGCGATGCTGACCTCGCCGTCCTCGCGGGGGATGGTACCCTCCACGGCGTCGATGGTATCCGCGCCCTCGAGTAAGCACGGCTTTTTCGTCAGACAGAGCTTGTGAACCTTTAATTTGCGACCCTTGGCGTCCGTCGCCTCGCTCAGGAATTTGTAAGCCGCTTGCGCCTGCTCATAAAACGGATGGTTCTTGTCCTCCGTCCAGATGCAGGCGACCTCACCGGGCGCAACAAAGCAGGCAACGTCGTCGATGTGTCCGTTCGTTTCGTTAGGGTCGATGCCGTCCTTGATCCACAATACCTTTTCGCAGCCGAGATAGTCGAGCAGCATTTTTTCAATCTCTTCTTTCGATTTGTCCGGGTTGCGCCCCGCAGAGAGCAGGCACATCTCGGTCGTCAGCACCGTGCCCTCGCCGTCGACGTGAATGGAGCCGCCCTCGAGCACGAAGCCCTCTGTGCGGTAGCTGTCCACATCCGCGATCTCGCAGATCTTGCGCGCGATCTGATCGTCCTTGTCCCAGGGGAAATACAGCCCGTCGACGAGCCCGCCCCAGGCGTTGAACTCCCAGTCCACTGCGCGAAGACCGCCCTTGTCATTCACAAGGAAGGTCGGCCCGCAGTCGCGCACCCACGCGTCGTCGCTCTCGAGCTCCACGACGCGGATATTTTCGGGGAGCTTGGCGCGCGCGTTCTGATACTGGCGCACGGATGCGCCGACCGTGACCTTTTCAAATTTTGCGATGGCCTTGGCAACATCCGCAAAGGCCTTCTGCGCGGGCTTGCCGCCGTCGCGCCAGTTGTCGTTTCGCTCGGGCCAGAGCATCCACACGCCCTGCTGGGGCTCAAATTCGGCGGGCATGCGATACCCGTCCTGCTTCGGCGTTGTGCCGATGATTCGTTTTGCCATAGCTTTGTCTCCTTATGATGAAACCATACTTAGCTGCGCGCGTTTTTCCCGCGCAGCGCGATCAGCACCTCGCCGATCGCCACGCTGAGGATCGACCCGATCGTAATGGGCAGAAAGCTCGCAAGCGTCTCTGCGTCAAACGAGAGCGGGACCGCAGTGAAAATGATCGAAATGACGATGAGCACCATCGGCACGTAGGCGATCCATTTGAGCGCCGTGTCAGACCCCGGCACGCGGAACGGGCGCGGCGTCTTCGCATCCTCGCGCCGCAGCTTCAAAAACGCCGGAAACACGGGAAGATAGCTCAAAAGCAGCATCACGAGATTCAGCGCGAAAAAGCTCCAGAAGAGTGACGAGTCCGGCGACGCCATCTCGATGAGCACGCCCAAAACACACACGCACGAGGCGACGACGCCCGACGTGACCGCCGCGCCGACGGGCATGTCGTTCTTTGCCCAGCGCTTGGCGAACACCCGCGGCATGTCGTTGTGGTCCGCCGCCAGCGCCGCCGTCGAATTGACGCCCATCGACCACGAGATCATATTGCCGAACAGCGTCACGAGGAACAAAAGCGCCACCACGCCCACGAGCACGCCGCCGCTGCCGCCTAAAATGAGCGACACCGCATCGATGAGGCCAGAATCCACGCTGATCTCGCGCACATCCACTGCCGCGCCGATGCCGAACGCCGAGAAGAGGTAGATGGCCGCGATGACGATGCCGCCGGTCACGATGGACTGCGGGATCTGCTTTTTCGGGTCGCTCATGT